>Ga0207714_1001698_pt1 | contig 14048 bp, 17 predicted proteins | sample PonA232FremontCA_2_FD_187270 | JGI IMG/M metagenome (GOLD analysis project Ga0207714, IMG submission 187270) | Marine sediment microbial community from Fremont, CA, USA - Pond A23 Sediment 2 (SPAdes) | ecosystem: Environmental > Aquatic > Marine > Unclassified | place: USA: Fremont, California... | reverse complement strand
CATCGACGGAACGAAGATCGATGTGGATGACGTGCCCTCGTTGAGCGCATTCTACGCCGGTGGACAGACGGTAAACACCGCCGAAGAACTGTTCCGGTTCCATCGGGGCCTGGTCGAGGGGGAGCTCGTCGCCGAGGAGACGCTCCGGGAGATGCAGCAGTGGAACAAACTGTGGCAGGGGATCGACTACGGCTACGGCCTCGTCCGCATCCGTCCGTTGCCGTTTCTCAAACGCTTCCACTCCTGGGGTGGATTGGGTGCGAGCAGTGCGTTCATGCTGTACAATCCCACGGTCGACGTCTATCTGATCGGGACCTTCAATCAGTGGTCGTATATGCGAAAGAGCATGATGTTCCTCCTCCGAACGCTGCGTGCGATTTCAAAGGTGGAGCCTTAGTGGTAACTTCGGCATACCGGCGATACTGTCGGCTGTAAGAACGTGAGTGGTTCCGGCACCCCAGGGTGTGGAATATCTTCACGAATGTACAGCCGACAGTATTAGAGGTCGACGACGGTTCCAACGGCCTGCCCCTCGGCGCGTTCAAAGAGGTGTTCGGCCGCCGCCGCGTCGAGTACCGCCGTCCCGACCGAGCAGACGACCAGTATCTCTGCCGGCCCCTCGCGACCGGGCTCGCCTTCCAGTACCGTCGACAGCGCCTCGAAGTCGTCGGCGTCTAGCCCTGCCGCCAGCGCGTCACCCGTCTCGGCGACCGCCGCCGGCACGTCGGCGAACGCCCGCGGGGCCCGCTCGAAGGCCCCGGGCGCGAGTTCCTGCATCTCCGCCGTGTAGGCCCCGATGGCGACCACGACGGTCCCCGCTGCGAGCGCGTCAGCGGGGAACACCGGCTCGCGGGCCGTCGTCGCCGTGACGACGACATCGGCGTCCGCGACCGCCGCGCGGGCCGAGTCGACTGCCCGGGCGTCTATGCCTGTCTCGCGGAGGTCACTCGCACAAGCCGCTCGGGAACCGCTGGGGGAGTACACCCGAACGGTGTCGAGGTCGGTCGCCGCCGCGATGGCACGGGCCTGCCAGCGGGCCTGCGCCCCGGCGCCGACGACCCCCAGCGTGACCGGCTCGTGGGCCAGGTGCCGCGCCGCGAGTCCCCCGATGCAGCCGGTGCGGGCGTTTGTCACGTCCTCGCCGGCCATCAGCGCAACCGGCGTGCCAGTGGCGGCCTCCTGCAAGAGGAGTTGTGCCTGGACGGTCGGCAGCCCGCGGTCGGGGTTGTCCTCGTGGACGGTCGCAAGTTTCGTGACGGTGAAACGGTTGCCGTGGATGTAGGCGGGCATCACGAGCCCGGTTCCCGGTGGCTTTCCATCCGCCGCGAGCCCTGCGCCGATGGGGTAGTGCGGTCGGTCGGGCCGCTCGACTGCACCGCGACCCTGGCTGCGCAAGGCCGACGCCACGACTTCAAGCAGGTCCGGGAGATCAAGCAGGCTGGCCACGTCCTCGCCCGAGATGACGCGAACACACATACTGGAGCCGGGGGGCGCGGGAGTGTTAACTCTTGCAGGCTAGTACTGCCGGACAGAAAACCTCGAACGAATTCCGCCACCCGGGGTGGCACGGATCTGCACGAATTTCTTCCGGCAGTATCAGTAGACGACGAGCCACCCCAGGAGGAGGGTTACGAGCCCGATACTGCCGACCAGCCCCATCGGTACGACCGCCTCTCTGCGCATCTCCCTGTTGACGAGTTCGACGAGTTCCTCGTCGGTCAGGCTGTCGACGTAGCGGTGGAGTCGGTCCCCCTCCGCGAGCAACAACACCGACACGATCGCGATCGACGTCGATTCGAAAAACCGGCCGTAGCCGACGAGCACGCCAAGTAACGCCACGACGAACACCGTCACCGACGTGGTGAACCCGACATCCTCGCCACGGAGGAGAAAGCGGATCACCGCGACCCCGCCGGCGAGACCGAGCGTCAACAGGAAGTAGAAGCCGAAAAAAAGAGGCTAGTCCTCGACGGTTGCGATCTCGACTGTGATCGGCCCCGCAGCACAGAGCAGCGCCATCGTCCGGAGGCCGGCGAACGTCCGCTGTGGCTGACGCTCGCGTTCGACGCCGATCAACGCGCCAGTCGCGACCGCGATCGCGACCTGCGTGAGCAGTTCGGGGATCTCGATCGCCATCTGTGTCCACAGTTGCGGGTTCGGAGTATATATAAGTATTTTTGTCACTTTTTACTATATATTTCTATATAAGGTGGCGGGACGATCCGGGCAGCGACACCGGGTGCGGCCCGTCTCCCAGCAAGAAACGCGGCGTGACTGTTATAAACTGTCAGGCGAACACCGATCCAATGAGCGAACAGACGGCAGCAATCGAGACAGACGGCCTCACGAAGCGGTACGGGCGGGACGTCCTCGCCGTCGACGATCTCGATCTGGCCGTCGAGTGCGGCGAGGTGTACGGCTTTCTCGGGCCGAACGGGGCAGGGAAGACGACGACGATGCGGATACTGACGACGCTGACGAAACCCACGTCGGGGACGGCGTCGGTCGCCGGGATCCCGGTCACGGATCGGGCGGCACTCACCGAACGGATCGGCTACCTGCCCGCCGAACCACCGGTGTTCGACGAGCTGACCGGTCGGGAGTACTTGCGGTACGTCGCACGGCTGCGCGAACTCGACGGCGAGGACGTCGAGCGGCGGGTCGAGGCGTATCTCGACCGGTTCGAGCTGGCCGACGCGGACCGGCGCATCGACGGCTACTCGACGGGGATGAAAAAGAAACTCGGCGTCATCGGGACGATACTACACGATCCGGACGTGCTCTTTCTCGACGAGCCGACCAGCGGGCTTGACCCCCGGGCCGCCCGAACGATGCGCGAAACCATCGCCGACCTCGCCGACCGCGAGATGACGGTCTTCCTCTCGACACACATCCTCCCGGTCGCGGACGAACTAGCGGACAGACTCGGCGTCATCAACGAGGGGCGACTCGTCGCGGAAGGGAGCCCCGCCGAGTTGAAAGCCCGCGCCGAGGCCGACGACGGTGACGCCGACCTCGAAACGGTGTTCCTGAACGTGACCCGCCGGGAAGAGACCGCCCGGGAGCAGACGGTCACGGAGAGCAATGTCTAGCGAGGGGACACGCAGTGCCGGACCGGACCGACCGGTCAGTCAATCGCGCCGGGGCTGGCTACCGTCACCGTCGATCAGCTGCCTCATCGCGAGAGTCGAGTCCAGGCGCTCCTGGCGGAAGCTCCGGAACCAGGACCTCTGGCTGGCGCTGGCCGGGTTGGGTATCCTGGTTGTACTCGTCTCGCTGCCGGTGCTGTACGGCTTCGGCAGTCGCTTCGGTGCGGATCTCCGGGCGGGCTCGGCCCCCACTGAAACCGTGTTCACGATCGTTGTCGGGGCGTGGCTCGCGATGGTGGCCTTCGGGATCATCAGCGGCGTCGGCTCGGAGGGTGAAGTCGACAACCAGGCCGCGATCCTGACGATCCGGCCGCCGAAAGACGTCGCCGGTGGCCTCCTCCTCGCGGCGGTTCTCGGCTACGCGCCGTTGCTCTGTCTGCCGGCACTGGCCGGCGGCGCAGGCATCGCGGTCGGTGTCGGAACGCCCGCGCCGGTCGCCGGCATCCTCGCCGGCTCGGTGCTGTTGCTCGTCACCGGGGTGACAGTCGGCTTCGCGTGCGGACTCACACTCAAATGGCTGTTCCGCCGCTCGGCCCGGCTCGCACAGCTCAAACCGGCGCTGGGGGTGTCGGTCGGGGTCGGCTACATCTGGCTAAGCGTGACGGGACGGCTGTTCTCGGTAATACTCGACGTCGGTGCGCTGTTGCGCTCCTCGCCGCTTGGCTGGCTGGCCGACCTCGTCTTTCTGACGACCCCGAACGCCAGCGTGTCGGCACCGAGCGCGCTCGGCGCGGTCGTCCTCGGCGTGGCACTGCTGCCGGTCGGCGTGTTCGCCGTCGTCCAGGCCGCCGAATTCGCCTGGTATGCGGAGCAAGGCCGGACGGCCAGTGACGACGAGTCGAGTGAGCACGACAGTCGGGGTCGGCCCTCGCTCGGGCAACGGTTCGACGAAGCGCTCGGCAGGTTCGGAGTGAGTGCCGGAACCCGTGGTGTGGCGACGGTCGTCCTCCTGCGTGCCTACCGCGCGCCGCTCCAGTTGATCTACGTCGTCGTGCCGCTGTTTTTGCTGGTGCCGACCATCGAGGCGACGGTGACGACCGGGTTCGTCCCCGACTGGCTGCCCTGGTCGATGCTGCTGTACGGCGGGTGGGTCGCGGGGGCGGCGTTCCCGCTCAACCTGCTTGGCAACCAGGGCGCGACGCTGCCGACGGTGGTGACCGCCAGTATCCGCGGCCGGCAAGTCGTCCACGGCTACGTCCTCGCGGCAGTGCTCGTCTGGACGCCGCTTACCGCAGCGGCGGCAATCGGTACCGGACAGCTCGCCGGCCGGTCGACGCGGACCCTCCTCTCGGTCGGGCTGGCTGCCCCCGTCGCCGTTACCGCCGGCGCCATACTCGCGGCGGGCTTTGGAACTGCGTTCCCGCGGTTCCAGAGCATCGATCTGACCGGGTCGACGAAGGCACTGCTCCCGAGCAAAACCGCGTTCGCGCTGTTTTCGTTCACCGCGTCGGTCTCGATCACCGCGATCGGCGTCCTCGTCGACGATATCTACGGGCTGGTGATGAGCGATCTCCTCTCGTCGGTTCTCCCTTACGGGCTCACGGTCGGGCCGGGCCAGCTTGAAACGGGGGCGTGGATCGTCGCTGGCCTCGGACTCGCCGCCGTCCCGCTCACCTACCGGTTCGCCAGCCGGCGCATCGACGGCTACTGTCTGGAGTGATCACGACGCCGTACTGCCGGATTCGGTTGCCGGAACACCCGCGACGGTCGTCTCCGGGGGTACGTCCTCGGTGACGAGGGAGTTCGCAGCGACCTGTGCGCCGGCACCGATTTCGACGCCGGGGAGGACAACCGCACCCGCACCGATCATCGCCCCCTCGCCGATGTGGACCGCGCCGGTCCGGTACTCGTCGCGGAGGAACTCGTGACAGAGGATCGTCGCGTCGTAGCCGACGACGGCGTCGTCCTCGATCGTGATCAACTCGGGCCAGAAGACGTCGGGCGTCGACTCCAGTCCGAACGCGACCCGGCTCCCGACCGACATCCCGAGTTGCCTGAACAGGAACCGCTTGAGCGCGAGACTCGGGGAGATCCGACAGACGAGTATGACGATGTAGTTGATCGTAACACGGAGCGGGCTCCGGACCTCGTGCCACCGGTGCATCGAGTTTCCCGGTCCCGGTCGCGGGTAGCTGGTGGTCCGTTCGTGGCGGTTCGGGTCGGAGTCGTCGCGCTCTGGTCGCTCCACGGGGGCCGTAAGAAGGGGGTCGTCTTGAAACTCGCGACTGCACCGGACCGGCTAGCTTCCCCAGAAGTTGTCGCGACTGCCCAGGCGTGGATCGTCTTTCTCGTCGGTCGTCGACTCCGTCTCGTCGTCTTCGGTCGTTTCCTCCGTCTCCGTCTCGTCGTCGGGGAGGCGTTCGAGTTCCTTGCCGCGGGCGTGGTTGGACATGACCGTGGTCACTTCGACGCGGGCACGGGCCGGCGGCAGGAGACCGTCGACCATGATGATGAACCCGTCCTCGGTTCGACCGACGCCGGCGCCGCTCTCGTGGATATCCTCGACCTCGATGACGATCTCCTCGCCGGGTTTGACTGGCTGTGATTTCAGATCTTCGATCGGCTGGTTGTAGTGGTTGCACCACTCCGCACCACCACGGTCGCCGTAGTGTTGACAGCCCATTCCCTCGATATGCTCGCTGAAACTGGGGCAGTCGTCGGCGAGTGGACAGTCGGCCATGCACTCGGATACTTCGCCAGCGAATTAAACGCTTACGCAAAGCACGGGCCAACCGTTATCCACACCGACGCGCAACTGCCGGTATGGAGCTGATCGAAGCGACAAGCGCCGGGACAGAGGATCTGTACTACGTCGATCTGGAGCTGTACGATACCACCGGGTACGGCTCGGTGTACATCCTCGACGCGGAGCGGCCGGCGGTCGTCGACACCGGCACTGGCCGCAACTACGAGTGGATCCTCGACGCGCTGGCCGAACTCGGGATCGACCGCGACGAGCTCTCGGTCATCGCGCCGACGCACGTCCACCTAGACCACGCGGGCGGCGTCGGCTATCTCGCCGGGGCCTGTCCGAACGCCGACGTCTGTCTCTACGAGGCCGGCGCACAGTTTCTCACGGATCCAGAGCCCATCTGGGAGGGGACGAGAGAGGTCGTCGGCGACCGGATCGAGTACTACGCGGAGCCGAAACCGGTACCGGAAGACCGCATCGTCGCCTGTGCAGACGGCGACACAATCGATCTCGGCGATCACAGCCTCGACGTACATCACGCGCCCGGCCACGCCTTCCACCAGGCTGTCTTCTACGACCCGGCAAACGACGGGCTCTTTACCGCCGACGCTGCCGGGATCTACGTTCCCGGGTCGGGTGTGCGCCAGACCTCGCCGCCGCCAGGCTTCGATCTGGCGGGCTGTCTCGATGACGTTACAATGATGCAAGAGATCGATCCCGCAGCGCTTTATTACGGTCATTTCGGCGACAGAGCGACCGACGACCTGCTCGCAGAGTACGCGACTGTCATCGAGTCCTGGGTCGAGCGAGTCCGGCGAAAGCGGGAAGAACTGGACGACGACGATGCGGTCGTTGAGTACTTCGTCCAACGAGCCGGAACGCTGGACGACTGGACAGCTCACCACGCCCGCGGTGAGGAACGGATGAACGTCGATGGAGTACTGCAGTATCTCGACGCGGAGGAGTGAACTGGAGAAATCGGAATGCTGCCGACAAGCCACCGGAGGGTAGCGGTTGTGTCGCTCATACGTACGGGTTCGAATTCGACGTTACTCGGTTCTTACGATGAGATCGTCGTGTTACGACATGGGAATCGTTCACACGTTGTGGAACTCGATGGCAGCGCCCTGCCCGAAGCCGACACACGCCGTCGCCAGCCCGAGATCGGCGTCGCGTCTGTGCATCTCGTGGATCAGGGTCACGGGGAGTCGAGCACCGGTGGCACCGAGCGGGTGGCCGATGGCGATCGCACCGCCGTTTACGTTGTAAATATCGTCGTCGAAGCCGAGTTGCTGCTGGCAGTAAAGCGCCTGGCTCGCGAAGGCCTCGTTGAGTTCGACCAGATCGTAGTCATCAGTCTCCCGGTCGGCGTCTTCGACGAGGCCCTCGACGGCGGGCACCGGACCGATCCCCATCACCGTCGGATCGACGCCGGCGACGTTGTGGTTGCCTACCTCGGCAAGAATGTCGAGGCCGTGGTCTTCGGCGAAGGCCTGACTCGTGAGCATCACACCGGCGGCGCCGTCGGAGACCTGCGAGGCGTTGCCGGGCGTGATCGTCCCGTCGGATTTGAACACCGTCGGAAGGCCCGCGAGTTTCTCCGCGGTGGTGTCCGGACGGATCCCCTCGTCTGCCTCGACGGTCCCCTCGTCTGCCTCGATCGGGACGATCTCGTCGTCGAACCGGCCCTCCTCGGTCGCCTCGGCGGCGCGTTGCTGACTGCGGGCGGCGTACGCGTCCTGTGCCTCGCGGCTGATGCCGTACTCCTCGGCGACTTTCTCGGCGGTCATCCCCATCTGGAGTTCGGCGACGTTGTAGTGGTCGTTGAGCCCGGGGTGGACGTTCGCGGTGTTTGCGCCCATCTCGACGCGGCTCATCGACTCCATCCCACCGGCGATGAGACACTCCCGTTGCCCGGCGGCGATCGCGTCGGCGCCGCGCATGATCGACTCGGCCGACGAGGCACACCACCTGTTGATCGTCGTCGCGGGAACGGACTCGCCGAGATCGGAGAGCAAGGCGACAACGCGGGCGACGTTGTTGCCCTGCTCCTCGCGTTGCTGGGCACAGCCCCACAACAGGTCCTCCACGCGCTCCCCGCCGATCGCCGTTCGTTCGAGAATCTCGTTTACGAGCGGGATCGAGAGATCCTCGCTCCGGACGTCCGCGTAGACGCCGTCTTCTTTCCCCTGTGGTGTCCGGACCGCCTCGACAACTACTGGTGTTTGTTCTGCCATGCAATACTGATTACATTGTGTCTTTGTAAATATTTATATCTTCCATTGGAAACAGAACTGTCACTCGACACGGTACCTGTCGCGGGGTGGCGAGTGATTTTTTTCCATCCGTGCCCACTGGAGGGTATGACCAACGAGGAGACCCCGAGCGGTTCGAGGCGGTCGAACACGCCCTCGAAGCGAACGGCTACGCCTACAACGTCTTCGACCGCGGGATCTTGTTCTCGCTGTACACCCGCGACCACGACGGCCTCATCGTCGAACTCACTGCCGAGAAGTTCGACATTCCTGACGAGCGGAAAGGGGAGGTGCTGGCGACGACCCAGCGCATCCGGGAAGCGGCGGGCGCGGAATCCGCCGAAACCGAACACATGCGGGCGGCACTCGAGGAACTCGGCATCGAGGTCACGGAGTACGATCTGCCCGACGCCGCGAGCGGCGCTGCCGGAATGTGAGTTATCCAAAAATTTCGAGTTGTTGCAGTGTGGCCGACGCGGCACGCTGCGACAGTTAGCTGCGGACGACGTTCGTCGCGCGAGGGCCTTTTGAGGCCTGTTCGATGTCGAAGTCGACATCCGCTCCTTCTTCGAGGTCCGGGCCGCCAACGTCCTCCATGTGGAAGAAAACGTCCTCGTCCGCGTCCTCGGTGGAAATGAAACCGTAACCGCCTGTGTTGTTGAAGAAATCAACCGTACCGTTTGCCATTGCAAACAGACGTAGGGTCGTTCGGCGCATAACGGTTCCGAGAGCCGTGGTACCACGACCGCCGGCGGAGGCTAGTTTCACTTTGTTACCTGGTTCGTTTCAGAACCTATTTCTCCCCGGAGAAAGAACGTGTAGACAGGAAAAACGATGTCACAGCAAAGCAAGCCGCCCGAAAACAGCGTCGAACAGCAGAATGCGGCGGCCTGTCCGGTCGTCGAGGCGATCGAAGAGATCGGCTCACAGTGGCGACTCGTCGTACTGTACGATCTGCAGGAGGGCGAGAAGCGGTTCAACGAACTGAAACGGTCGACAGGTTCGAATTCACGGACGCTCTCACGGGTGCTCGACGACCTCGAAGCCGCCGGTCTGGTCCGACGTCGGGTCGAGGAACAGCCGATCGCGAGCTACTACAGCCTCACCGAGAAAGGCGAGGCGCTCTGTCCGGTGATGGATCGGCTGGAGGAGTGGTCCGCGGAGTGGGTCGAAACGGATTAGGTCGGGAGATCGATCCGCTCGAACCGTCTGTCGCCGAGGAAAAACTGTACGTTGTGTTTCCGGTCGGAACCACTAGTCGACCATCTCGACGGAGAAGTCCCGGTCGGCGTCCGGGTACGGGATCTCGACGCGCATCCCGTCGTCGGCCATGAAGACGCGGCCGTCGAAGACGTCCCGGGCCTGGGTTTCCAGCTCCCAGCCGCGGCCGGTGTACCGCGTCGAGAGGTGGGTGAGCGCGAGTCGTTTCGCGCCGGCGTCGCGGGCGACAGTCGCAGCCTCCCTGGCGGTCGAGTGGGCCGTCTGTGTCGCGCGGTCGTGGTGGTCGTCGCCGAACGTGCCGTCGTGGACGAGGAGATCAGCCTCCGCGGCGACGTCGGCCGTGCGCTCGGTGGGGCGGGTGTCGCCGGTGTAGACGAGGGTCCGCCCGGGCCGTGGCGGTCCGACGACCTCCTCGGGCTGGATCGTCCGCCCCTCGTGTTCGACCGGTTCGCCGCGGTGGAGCTTCGAGTACTCCGGCCCCGGGGAGAGGCCGAGCTCCTCCTCCGCTTTCTGTCGGTCGAACCGCCCCTTGCGGTCGTCCTCGACGAGTGCGTACCCGAGCGCCGTCGTCCGGTGGTCGACCTCGAAGGCCCGGACGTCGTACTCCGGGCGGTCGAGGACGACGTCGCCGGGATCGTCCTGCGTGATCCGGACCGGGTAGGAGGGTGCGTCGCCGGTCGCGGAGACGAGTCCCTCGATGGTCGACCGGGTGCCAGCCGGAGCGTGGATCGCGAGTGGTTTGTCGCGTTCGTTGAAATCCCACGTCTGGAGGAGTCCGGGGAGACCGAGGACGTGATCGCCGTGGAGGTGTGTGAGAAAGACGTGTTCGACGTCGAACCCCGTCTCGAAGCGCATCATCTGGCGCTGGGTCCCCTCAGCGCAGTCGAAAAGCAGTCGGTCGCCCTCGCGTTCGACGAGCAACGCCGACGGATTGCGCTCGGTCGTGGGCACCGCCCCGCTCGTCCCGAGGAAAGTCACTCGCATCGCGTGCAGTTCGGTGACCGAGGCATATATGCGTTGACGGTTCGTCGGTGTCGGACTGATACTGTTTGTTGCGGTGATTTTCGTGACCGCGTCAGGAATATCGGTGTGTCACGCCGTCTGACCGGACCGATCACTCCCCGTCGAGACGTTCCGAGAGTCGGTCGAACCGCTCCTGTGCCGACTCGCGCCGTTCGGCCTCCGCACCCGGTCGGTACTCCAACTCCGCGACGGTGCCGTCCTCGACGGTCGCCTCGAAGACGGCTCCTTCGTGGCGTCCCGGTTCCGGCAGCCGGTCGACTGCGACAGTCAGTTCGTCGACCGTCTCGCCGTCCGCTTCGAGCAACAGGACCGCCCGCTCCCCGTCGACGATCCGGTCGATGACGGCGCTGTAGCTGTCGGTCATGGCTGTGCCACCGGTGCGATCCGTGTCGGCTTCCGGTCGAGCAGGTCCGCCGCGTCGGTCGTCGCTGCCCGTTCCGTCTCGACCGAGACGTTCCGGCCGTCAGTCGTCACGACGATGTCGCCGTGGACGCCCGTCCAGTAGGTCTCGATCCCCCGCTGTGCGAACCGCCGGAGGACCTCGTCGTGCGGGTGGCCGTACTGGCTCCCGTTCGCGCTCGAGATGACGGTGACCTGGGGCGCTGTCTCGGCCAGGAACGACGGAGTCGACGAGGTCGACGATCCGTGGTGGCCCGCCTGGTAGACGTCGGCAGCGAGTGCGTTCGCCCACTCCTCGATCAGGCGCTCCTCTACCGCCTGTTCGGCGTCACCGGTCGTCAGATACCGGAACTGCCCGAACTCGACGACGAGCACGACGCTGTCGTCGTGTAGCTCCCCCGCGGAGTCGCCAGCCGCCGGGTTCAGTACGGTCACGTCGACACGCTCGCCGAACGGGATACTGTCGCCCTCCTGTACCTCGAACAGGGTGACGTCGTGGCGCTCAACCGCGTCGAGGTAGTTCTCGTAGGTCCGACTCGTGTGGGCCGTGCCCGAGTCGTAGATGGCACCGATCCCGCCGCGCTCGGTCTCGTACTCGGTGATGAGTCGCTCGTGGCCGCCGATGTGGTCGGCGTGACCGTGGGTCGAGACGAGGTGGTCGATCCGGTCGATCCCGTGGCGGTCGAGATACGCGAGGACCGTCCCACCGTCGTCCCGCCAGTCGCCGCTGTCTATCAGCATCGTCTCGCCGCCGGGCGCGACCAGCAGCGTCGCGTCCGCCTGGCCGACGTCGATGTGGTGTATCTCGAAGATCCCGGTCGCCGGCTCTGTCGCCGGTTCGACCGCACCGTTCTCGGTGCCGAGGAGTCCGCCACAGCCTGCCGTCACGATCACTCCGGCCAGCGAAACGACGAGTAACACGCGGCGCATACTATACGTTCACCCGTGGCCGGAATGTGCCTTCCGGCTACTGCCTGTCGGCCCGAACCGATCAAAAGAGCCAATGGATCCGGGCCGCAATACCGTATGAATGAACGCTGTGCGTGCGTGCTCCGAACGGCGTGTTGGGTATCCACTGTCCGGAAGGTCAGGTGAGTTGGAGTGAACCAGCCAGCCAGTGCCGACGAGGCCCGCCACCGGCTGTACGAGATCATGAAAAGCGACCAGTCCTTCGAGGCGAAAGCCAGCGCGGTGCTGGAACTCGGCCGGCGGTATCTCGGGGTCGAGAGCGGCTTCCTGACGCGTGTGGACACCGAGACTGACCACTGGGAGACGATCATCACTACCGACGGGGAGGACGGGCTGGTCCCCCAGGGGACGACGGCCGAACTGAGCGGCACCTACTGCCGGCACACCCTGGAACGTGACTCCCCGCTCGCCTTGCACGACGGGCCGGCACAGGGGTACGCCGACGATCCGGCGAGCGACGATCTGCACTGTTATCACGGGACGACGCTGACAGTCGGCGGTGAGCCCTACGGCACCGTCTGTTTCGTCGCCCGCGAGCCACGGGAGACGCCGTTCAGCGAGGTGGAGACGATGTTCGCGGAGCTGGTCGGCCGGCTGCTCGGCCACGAGCTCGAGTATCAGCGCCAGCAGGACGAACTCGCCAGGCAGACGAGTCTCGTCAACCTCCTCGACCGGGTGTTACGGCACAACATCCGCAACAAGATGACGATCATCCGCGCGAGTGCGAATCTCAACGCCGACGAGGGCGCGACCGGACAGGGGAAAATAATCAGCGCGGCAGACGACCTCATCGAGATGAGCGAGACTGCACGCCACCTCGGGAAGATACTCACCTCGGAGTTCGACCGCCAGCCGGTCGCTCTGCGGGAGCTGGCGGCGAACGTGGGAACCGAAGTTGCCGCGACGTACCCCGACGCGACGATCACACTCGACGGCCCCGACCGGCTCGTCGTCTCGGTGCTGCCGAGCCTGGAGACTGCCATCTGGGAACTCGTCGAAAACGCCGCGGAGCACGGTGGCCCTGACCCCGAGATCCGGATCGCGCTGCGCGACGCCGACGAGGCGGTCGAGGTCGTGGTCGCCGACGACGGACCGGGTCTTCCGGAGACGGAGCGTGACGTCCTCCGGACAGGGACGGAGACACAGCTCCTCCACGGAAGCGGGCTCGGTCTCTGGTCGGTGTACTGGATCGTCTCGGCCCACGACGGAGGGATCGAGGCGGAGACGACCGACGGGACGACGGTCACGGTGTCACTGCCCCGCCACCGGGCGGAGACCACCGGCAGCGAGCCACAGATCCGGCGCGCCGGCGACCGGTTCGAGGCCGCGTTCGAGCACGCCCCGGCGGGCATGGTGATCGTCGACGACGAGGAGCACGTTCTCGACGCAAACGAGTCGGCGGCGGCGCTTTTCGGCCGTTCTGGGGCGGCACTGACCGGCAGACAGCTGTCGGCGTTTACCGAACGTCCCGACGAACGACCGCTCGCCACCCGCGAGCACGGACAGTTCGCCGTCGAGCAGCCGGAGGGCGCCACCATCCGGGTCGAATACACGTTCACTCCCGACATCGTTCCCGGACAACACCTTCTCACGCTAGCTGAACAATGACACTGACACCGACGGTACTACACGAGTACGACCGCGCTGCACCGGGTGCCGACCAGACGGAAACCGCGACGTTCGGCGTCGGCTGTTTCTGGGGCCCCGACGCCGAGTTCGGCGGGATCGACGGCGTCGTCAGAACCCGTGTCGGCTATGCCGGCGGCACGACAGCCGACCCAACCTACCACAGCCTTGGCGATCACACGGAAGTCGTCCAGGTGGCGTACGATCCGGCCGCCGTCAGCTACGCCGAGTTGCTACAGCGGATCTTCACGAGCCACAACCCCCGGCGGCAGACGGGGAAACGCCAGTACCACAACGTTCTCCTGACCGAGACCGACGCCCAGGCCGAGGCCGTCCGGGCGTATCTCGAAACGGGCCCGTTCGATCCCGGTTCGGTCGAGACGCGGATCGAGGACCTCTCGCGGTTCTCTCCGGCGGAGAGCTACCACCAGAAGTACAACCTCCGAAGCAAGCGCTGGGCGAAACAGGCCTTCGACGAGGCTGGGTACGACGCCGAGCAACTCCGGGACTCGCCGGCCGCGGCGAAGCTGAACGCCCACGTCTCCGGCCACGACGTCTCCCTCCCGTTTCTCGACGCGCGAAACAGATCCGAGTAGACCGCTGCCGGCCGCCGTTCCGACGCCGCCGCTGGACCGCCCAGGTCGCGGTGAGACGATCCGAAAAGGTGAGAACGCTTTTGTACGCTGCTGGTCGAAGGGATAGTATGGCTCGCTG
>Ga0207714_1001696_pt1 | contig 14059 bp, 24 predicted proteins | sample PonA232FremontCA_2_FD_187270 | JGI IMG/M metagenome (GOLD analysis project Ga0207714, IMG submission 187270) | Marine sediment microbial community from Fremont, CA, USA - Pond A23 Sediment 2 (SPAdes) | ecosystem: Environmental > Aquatic > Marine > Unclassified | place: USA: Fremont, California... | reverse complement strand
AGAAGTGTATCATCCAGATGCAAGCCAACGAAAATCCGAACACGATGTTGCTATGCACGCAGTATCAGCTACGGATGAGCCTGTGCAGTAATGGCTCAATGCCGGTTGATCTATTTGAGCAAGCCCTGCAGCAGTTAGAGACGCACAAGGAGATAGCATACGGGGATAGATATGTGTCCTATCCATCGGACAGGCAGATGGGGACGGACGCGATAGAATGGGTGGCTTCGCAAGAGGAAGTTGATCGGGCGTTTATCGCGTCCATGAATCAGTTAATCGGGAGTGGGGAATTGGATACTTAGGCCAAGTAGAATAGTTAGATATAAGTGGGTGGCTCTGTAAGTGGTAGGTATGCAGGGAAGCACCAAAGCGGTTGACGGCAAAGACGATCAAAAAGACGTTGACGTTGAGACGGAGATTGCGGCAGACCGGATTGAAGCACGGATTGTCTACGATGTGCGACCGCGTAGCTTGCCGGGTAAAGACTTTGATGTGATCGTGGTTTCGTGGGACCACGACATTGTTGGAGACGTTAACTCGTACAGCAAAGCCGGTATCATTGACGACGTGTACCAGAGTAACGCGGCGGTCGAACTCCACGATGCCTGTGACGGCGACGAGTGCTTAGTCTTCAAACTGCGAGAGTAACCCACATAGGTAGCGCGGGGGTTCGAGTCCCCCGGTGGGTCTTGCGGTGACGTATGGCACACTACAACACAGTCAATATCCGCGACGGCTCGGAGGTAGACGTCTACCTCACAGAGCTTGTTGGGGATAACGGCCCGATAGAGTCGTATAGTCAAGCGGGGCGGTATGCAATCAGACAACGCATGCAAGCAGAAGAAGACAATGAGTGACAGAGGACCAAACTGCACGACCGAACGAAACGTGCTATCAAAGAACGGCGGGAGTCCACATGTCAACGTGAGTTGGCAACTGTCGGAAGCGGGAATAGAAGTTGGTGAGAAGGTTGACGTGGTGCCGAAAGACGGGTATGTGATTGTCAAACCAAAGGGAATGAGTGACCGAGAGGTTGCCCCGGAGGATCGTGACAATATCCCCGAACTGCCGATAGAGTCACCGTTTGAAGCCCAAGTGGTTGGCAACAGATTGTGGAGACAAGGCGGGAAGCACGACAATGAACATTTGAAGAATGAAACGCGGCACCTTGCCCGGCGGTTCCACGCCTACGCAGACGAACTACGAGGGGAAGACAATGAGTGAGTATGAACACATCTGGAAGGCAGACGTGGTGTTTCACACGAATCAAGGCACCGAACCACAAGAAATAACTGTTGAATCAACTGGGCCGAGAGAGAACGGCACGGTTCGCTTCAAGATGGATGGTTCAACAGCGGTATTGAAGGAAACCCGTGGGAAAGTATTGAGAAACGAACTACAGGAAGCACTAGAGTACGTGAGCGACCTTCCGATGGTTCAAGCGGCCACCATAGACCTATGACACGGATGTATGATTGCAAGAACTGTGGCACGGTCACACAGACGTATCGAGACGATGGCAAACGCCGATGTAGCAAATGCGACGGGATGGTGTTTCTCCAATGACTGACAACACAACCCACACGATTAGTGAAAGCGCGGATAAGATAGTGCTGAAAACCTCTGTGAAACGGGGGACAGGGACACGCGATCAAGATAAGATAGACGTGAAGTGCAAAGGATCGGACCCAGAAGCCACGGCCGAGAAGTTAGCACAGACGCTCCAAGCGTTGAAGAACGAGGGCGTGGCACACAGTCTACGACGGACGCAACCGGAGGGCAACAATGGAGATTGAAACCAGTGACAGAGCAACGGTCATGGACGAAGTGGAGGATAGCGCCAAAGGCGGTAGTGTGTTCAAGTTCGGCCCGGGGGTGGCATACGTGCAGACGTACCCCAAACCGTGGAATATGGACCCAACATTGCTATTAGAGCGGCATGGGTGGTATATTGCAGCCACGTTCCCGAATTGGGAAGATAAAGAAGTGGCTGTATTCGCGTTCCCGTTGCAGTAACCCCCGGAAGCCCTTTTATCCTCTACGGCATACGCTCGGGTATGTCAGACGAACTGTGTGGTGCGCCAACCACTAAGGGCGGCACCTGCCAGAACCCGGCTGATTCATGTCCGTGGCATAACACAGACGATCCTCCGGAGAACGGGCGGGACTCAAAACTTACCAAGGAGCGGCAGGAAGCCATAGCCGCTATGGTAGAAGAGGGGCAGTCAATTGAAGCGGCCGCCCGTGCCAACAACGTCCACCCCTCCAACGTGTATGAGTGGGTGAACAAAGGAGAGGCCCAAGAGGAAGGCATTTATGCAGATTTCCGGGAGCGGTTCACACGCGCGAAGGGTGTCCGAGAGCAAAATTACTTTGAACTCATCAAGGAGTTGGCGCGTGAACAGGGCGACCACAGGTTCCTCATGTCCATGCTGAAGCGTAGACACCCGGACAGTTGGGACGACACAGAGACGGGGATGGACGGGACAAACATCACAGTCACATCGGATGTAGTAGAAGTTGATGAGTCAAGCATCCAGCAACATTAGTCTGACGTGGAAGCTCTCTCCGATTCAACGGGCGTTTTTCGAGAGTGACGCGCGGTATCGCACCTTAGTCGGTGGGCGACGATTTGGGAAGAACGTCGTGGGGATAGCCTCAGACGCGGATTTCTGCATCAACCCCGGAGCCTACCAGCACGGCCACGACAACCCTGAAGACGTGACCGTCTGGTGGATTGGGCCGACCTACAATCAGACGCGGAAATACGGTTTTCAACAGGCAAAGAGCGTCTTACCGGACGAACTGATAGCCTCAACCAGAGCCACACAACCGTTTGAAATTCAGTTGTGGAACGGGGCAACGTGGGAGTTCTATTCATACGACCGACCTAAGAGCTTGGACGGTGCCGGGGTAGATAGCATCACGATTGACGAACGTGGGTATATGCCGGATCAAATCTGGGAAGACAACCTTGCGGCCATGCTCTTGGATACGAACGGGAGAGCGGCGTATATCGGCAAGCCGTGGACAAGCGACGGCTTTGAAGAGTGGTATGAGAAGGGGCAGAGTCCGGAGCATCCAGAGTATGCATCATGGCAAGCTACATCATACGACAACCCGTTTATTCCAGACGAACGGATAGACGAATTGTTCAGTGACCTACCAGACCGGATTTACCGCCGGGAGGTGATGGCCGAATTTGGAGCCGGGGGGACGTTGCTCACTCGAGATATGCTCTCCTATGCAGATGCAACGGTGTTGGACGGCACGGATTGGCAGTGGCACGTCTTCGTGGACCTTGGGGTAGAGATGAATAAGACGAAGGCCCGGCAGAACGATACGGATTTTTGGGCCTTAGCGGTCGTTGCACAGCACGCACGCAAGTCTGACACGTATCTGTGTGACATTCACCGGAAGCGTGGACAAAGCCCCTCAGAGGCTGCCAAATGGATCAAAGACTGCATCCGATGGACACCCACCCGAACGGTTCGGTTTGAGTCGGTACAGGCGCAAGCGTGGTTTGAGAACGATTTGAAGGACCACAATCTGAATCCCGTGCCCGTGACTCCTGATAGCGCCAAGGAGGATCGGATACTGCATATGAGTGTCCCGTTTAGTAATGACGACGTACAGCTATTGGATTGGTCCGACGTACCGGGGAAGGACGTGGATTGGAGCGGGTTCATCTCTGAATGGCAAGCCTTCCCCGATGGGGACCACGATGATATGCTTGATGCCGTGGCTGGTGCGCTTGAGCCGTGTAGCTTCGGGCGACCGGCAGAGTTAGAAGGCATGGACTTGTACGCTCGGGATGATGAGTGACGGGTTCAATCTCCAAGAGGCGTTACAAGAGGATTCCATAGACGCGGCTGTACGGACGTTCCTCGGCATCCAGTACGAGGGGAAGGTGTGCCCCGACTGTAACGCTGACTGCGTTGAGACAACGGTGTACGACGTGCATACGGCGGCGTTTACTGAGGGACAGACGCCCGCCTATGAGTGCCCGGAGTGTCAACGACGGTGGTACCGGGAAAGTAGGGAAGAGCTACACGCGACGGATATGTACGACCGGTAATGTAGTAGTATATGGAAACACTTATGTAGTAATGGGTGTTACATGGTAGTGTGGAAGGACAATGACGTGGCAATTAATCACCCGGTGCATATCCGATGACCGTTTTGAAGTTGAGAGTAAGGCCGGGAACCGTTACCCTGCACAGACAGAGTATGACTACATGGCAGACGGTATTTACAAACAAATCATAAACCGTGCCCATGACGATAAAGAGTACTGGGCGTGGGTGAGTTTCGACCAAGACACACCGACAATAGAAGACTACAAGCGAAAACCGGAGGGTCACGGCCCGCCTCAAAAACCACCGTGGGAGGTTTAAAATGACGAAAGAGTACACAAGCATCCGCGTGTCTCAAAGCGCGAAAGACGCGGCTGAAGAGAGCAAGCAAGAGAATGAAACGTGGGATGATTACATACGACGTTGCACCGACAACCCGCCGGAGATACGGGAGTTTGTAGACGGAAATGTAGAACTAAATACAGACGATGTAGTAGAGCGGTTGAAGAACGAACTGAGTATGGCCGACGATCCAACAGTAGAGGTAGACGTAGACCGGATTATCGGACGGGTTGACGACTTAGAGGCACAACTACCACGGAAGGTAGCGGAGGAGCTACGATGACTGAGGAAATCCCGATCAATTACGACGATACAACGGAAAACGACAAACTGAGGGAACTGGTGGCAGAGTGGCGACAAGCAGCAGAGAACGATGCAGACAAGGGCTATACAAATGCAGCGGGGACATGGGCTATGGCCGCAAATGAATTAGAGCAGGTGCTTGCCGATGAGTGAGACAACCGTACCCGTTTGGCAGCACCATTCTATTTGCAGCTTTACCCGTCAAGACGGTGAATCTGCCATTGGGTGCATTTGCCAAGTCACGTCTTCCGGCGTTGACATTGTAGAGGGTAAGATTAGCCACTTGGGGGAGAAAGACGACGGCTGCCCGCACAAGTAGTAGCATAAACCCTAACCGGATTGCCGTTTAAGAAGTGCGTATGTCAGATGACGATCCGGGGTTCTTCCGCAATCTTGGTGGGCTTGCCCGTGATTACGTCAGTCAGAAACGCAAGGCACTGAATAGCGTCCGGCCCACCACGAACGTCGACAAGTCAAGTGGTCGAACCGGCTATACCTTTGAGAGCCAAGAAATTAGCCACGACGACCTCCGAGAAATCAAACGTGTCCGGGAGAGTGGTGGCACCGTCAGTCAGTTGATGCAGTACAAAGCCTTGCTCAATTTCGGGGAGGGCGCAGATATTCGCGTAGAGGATAACGAAGAGTCTGAGACGATTGTAGACGGAGAGCCGATGACGTTGGAAGAATGGCTTGAACGTCAGTTCCCCAATCTGGATCAATTAGTCTTAGAGCTTGGTGAAGATGCCTTGTGGTTCCCCTACGCGGTGGGTGAACTCCGGAAGAATCGGGCGGGTGGCTTCGGTGACTTTCTGCCAGCCCAACCGTGGTGTTACGTGCCGAAGCGCAACAACAAAGGAGAGATAATCGCGTGGGAAGAACAAACGAAAGGCGGGAGTGGCACCCAAACCCGGACGCTTGGAGCGGGTGAATTAGTTCACTTAGTGTTGAACAAGAATAGTGCTCGGGACAAAACGGGGATTAGTGAGGTATTACGCAACAAGGATGAAATCATGGCGTATAAAGAGAATGAGCAAGCGATTGCCAACGCCATAGAACTGCACGGGTTCCCACAACGGCATATCAAAGTCGGGCGAGAGGACGGGGCACCCGTTCGGGATAACGAACTCCGGAGGGTGCGGAACCTGTTTGATCCGTCCACCACAGATGCAAACACCGCCTACTTCACCGGGCAAGACGTGTCTGTTGATACCATCGAATCGGAACAGTTTGAGTATCAAGAGATAGACGAAATGGGGATGCGAAACCTCACGACAGCATTAGGACTCCCGCTTGAAATGGGGAACGTGGGGAGTGACGGCCTTGGCTCTGGCAAACCCGCAGAGTTACGCTTTAGCACGTTCAAGCTCTCCATCAAGGCCAACCAACGACAGTTTGGCTCGGAACTTTGCCGGAAAATCCTCAAGCCGGTTGTGGATCAATACTCGCCGTGGGATGCGTCTGAGCATCAAATCCACGTCGAGATAGACGACCCGCTTGAAGACACTAAGGAGGTGGCTGAACTAATCCAGTCTATCGGGGACCATCTCACAAATAACGAAATCCGCCGGAAGCTGGATTACCCCGAGCACGAAGACGATGAAATCGGGGAGAGTTACAGGGACCCCGCGACGATAGAAGCGCCGGAGGATAGCGGGCCGGATAATCCGTTGTTCGGATCGGAACCGAAAGAACTGCAGGATGTAGAAGACATAGACACGGGCGACTATCCGGAGGCCGCCGTTGAGAACGCTCAAATGGCCTTAGACTGGAAAGACGAAACGGGCAACCCGAACGATTGTGGGACGCGTGTGGGATGGGAACGCGCCAATCAACTTGTGAACGGTGAGAGTCTGTCAGAGGATACCATCAACCGCATGGTATCGTTCTTTAGTCGGCATGAGAAGGGTGGGGACGATCAACCGAAGGAGGATTGTTCCCGCATGATGTGGAAAGCGTGGGGTGGGGATGAGGGCCAACGCTGGGCCGAATCAAAGCAAGACGAGTTTGAAACTGCCAGAGAGAACGCGGCAAACTTACCGGAGTTGTGTCGATCATGTGGAGAACGGGAGCGAATGGAGGGCAGCATGAAATGTGAGGTATGTGCTGAAAAAGAGAACGCTGCTAATCTGTCGGACGGTGAGACGGATTTTAGCCATCCGGGGGAGCCGTGGGAGCAAGAGTTATTTGCTCTCCATCAACGACTGTGGGAGGCTGGTGGGTCCAAGCAGTTGCTACAGTTTAGCCCGAGTGAAACGCCCGACTTTGTAAAAGAGCGCATCAAGGGGAGTATCAGAGACGGCAATATCTTTAGCGACTTTGAGAACGTTGCCAGCGGCGATTTGATGCAATTGAGAGAGTATATGACCGAAACCCTTGCCGAGTCAGATGGGTGGACCATAGACGGCCTTGCGGATCAAATCATGCAATTGCCGGGGGTTGACAGAGAGAACGCGGAAACAATCGCCCGGACAGAGACGGCAAGTGTGTTGAATAGTGCCCGAGAGGACGGGTATGAAGAGCAAGGCATGGGGGATGAATTGTTTTATTGGACCGGCGCAACACAGGCTGAGCAACCGAATCGAACGACTGACGCGTGTGATTGGCTGATTAACAAGACCAACCCGTTCCACGGTGGCACTCCCGTCCCGATGGAGGAACTAAAGGAACTCATAGAGGAAGCCCCAAGTCACGATCCGGATATGCAGAACGACTTAGCCCGCCCGGAGAATTTCGTTGTACACCCGAATGAGAGAAAAACGTGGGTTAGATATGTGGAGGGGAGCGTTTGAGTAGGTAATTGTAAGTACCTTCGGCTATACGTATTTGGTATGTCTGAAAACGGCTTGGGGAAGCCAGTAGACAGTAGCGCGGAGTCGGGTAAAGAACCTTTGCTAGAATCGTTTGATTCACCGGGCGATCACATAGCTACATTTGAGACGGATGAACTAACAGCACTTTGCCCATTTGACTTTGGTGGACCTGATTACTACACGCTCACAATCAGATACAAACCAGATGGAGAGGTTGTTGAATCAAAGAGCCTCAAGAAATACTTAGAGGGATACCGCAACACGGAGATAAGTGCTGAAGCGTTGGCGGTGGCTATACATGACGACATAACTGAGTGTATCGATCCCGAGAGTCTATACGTCCGACTTGAACAGGCGCGGCGTGGTGGGATTGAGGAAACCGTTGAAAAAGGGGACGATGACCTTAGCGCGTGAGGCGGCGGATGTATTTCAAGACCACCGGGATGAACTTGGCTTTGTCAACGAAGCCCAATGCCGAGAAAAGGATCTATACACGGTCAAACGCGGCGGTCAAGTAATCGGTGCGGCCTTAGCGAACCATTGCGTTCGGAAGCCACAGACGACATTATATGAAATCGCAGTCGAAGAGACACACCGCCGGCAAGGGATTGCCACCGAGTTACTAACGCGCTTGTGTCGAGATAGTCCACATGAGAAGTTGGTTGCCAAGTGCCCCGAAGATTTGGCCGCGAATGCGTGGTATCAATCAACTGGGTGGGACTTGGTTGATGTTGAGTCGGGTAAGAATAGACGATTAAATGTGTATGAGTATGCAATTGATTCAATTGATATAATCACAACCGGGCGACCGGACCTAACTCAGTACGCTCACAAGCACGGGTGGCTATCAGGGTGCCGGTTAGACGCGCTTGAAAGATACAACTGGGCGGGCATTTCCCCCGACTTTATAGATATGCACTGGGAGGACCCCAACCGAAAGGGGTTACTCCAAGCCGTCAAAGAACACAAGCCACAGTACGCAATTGCGGGCGATTATGACGGTGAAAATATAGCCGACGTAAACAGCTTTGCCGAGCGGTTGAAGCGGCACGTTGAGAACGTCATAATTGTGCCGCACGAACCCGGCGAGATAAGCCACGTACCAGAATGGGCGGTTGTTGGCTACAGCACACCGACAAAGTACGCCGGGACAGATGCGCCGATTTGGGAATACACCGGGCGCGACGTGCATATTCTCGGCGGGACCATGCCGCAGATCAAAACCGTTGTGGATCACTTGAAAGGTTCTATCGTGAGTTTAGACACCAATACGATGCACAGAGACGCAACACAGTTTGGAGAGTATTGGAGTCCATCGGGTTGTCAACGCAAGCAAATTCCAACGCAAGGCAACACAGTCCGGGAAGCGTATGAGAATAGCGTTGTGAACATGACGTATGCGCTTGAGTCGTGGGGGTTATTATAGCACCATCCTTTTAGCGGTTTAGTGTTGATATAGCGGTATGAACCTCTTACAGATTGGCGCGGAAATCGGGGAAGACGGCTATGCAGATACGATCTGGTGGGTGTTTCACAAGGGATAGCCCCGCGCAAGTCCACCTGTGGAAAGAAAGACATTCGTGCGCTACGTTGAGGGGGCGTTTGAATAGCCCCGCGTAAGTCCACCTGTGGAAACGGGCCGAAAACACAGGCTTCATCCAGTACCGTTACCCACCCGTTCTTTGGGCCACGGACGGGGCAGATAGGGATATGCCTTAGTATGTAAAGAGTCTACGGGCACCTATGAGTGACCTGTCCGAATTGAGTTGTCGGGAGATTCAACAGCGATACCGTGAGGGGGGCCTTGAACTGCAGAGTGAGGCTGTCAAGGACTGTGCCGAATCCATCAAAGCCGAGAACCCCGCGATGGACAAAGAGACGGCCTTTGCGATTTGCCAGAGTATGGAAAACGAGGGGGAACTCTCCGAAGCCGAGATTAACGAACTTGAAGACCCCTGTTGGGACGGATACGTAGCGGTCGGAACGAAAGAAGAAGACGGGCGTACCGTCCCGAACTGTGTACCAGAGGAAGATGCCCCGGACGACGCGGGCCTTGAGAACGCACGGCTCTCCGGGCGAGTGCTCCAACATAGGCGGCTCGAGACGGCCCCCATAGAGCGGGAGGAACGATCCGATAGTGAAGTTGTCTATCGGAACCTGAAGCTCCTTGACGAAGGGGTGTGGACGGACCAAGCCAGTAAGACCCCCACCCTCTACGATGAGACAACCATGCAGAACACGGACCCCGTGTATGAGGGGGAGGGGCCACCCGTGAATATCATGCACGACTTGTCCCCCGAGGGGGAGCCAAACGGTGCCTCTGTTGGGGGCCACGTTGATCCGAACTCTCTGGAAGCCTCGGACGGTGCCCTATTCGGGGATGTGGTCTTGGATACCTCTACGGCAGCCGGGGAATTTGCCGATGAAAACCTGCAGTCTGCCCTTGAGTCAAACGGTCGGGTTGGGTTTGGCGGCCCGAGTGTTGAACTCATGCCCACGGAAATGGCTGAGGCCGACCATCCGGAAGCCGAGGAACACGTTACCAAAGCCGAGTTGACCGGGCTTGGGTTGGTGATGGAACCGGCGAGTAAAACAGTTGACTTTGCGAACGAAACCCGCACCCGACAAGTCGCGCTTGGGGATAGTGATAAGGGGCTTAGTGTGCAAACACGGCATATGGCTACGATCAACGACCTTCGCGGGGACCTTGAGCAGTACAACGTTGACACGGAAGACATGACGGATGAAGACGTGGTTGAATTTGCCAAGGGCCTCCATAGCGATTTGATGGAAGACCTTGAGGCGATGGAGGAGGTTGAGATGGAAGACGGCGGCGACATGGAGGACGACGAAGAGAAAGCAGAAGACGACATGGAAGACGAAGACGCCGACATGGGCGAGTATGAAATGGGGGACATGGAGGATTTGATGATGGAGGTTGAAGAACTCCGCGAGCGGATTAGTGACATGGAAGCGGAGTTTGGTTCCATGATGAGTGCCGGTGAGGTTGAATCGGAACTTTCGGAGGCCACGGACGAACTCAAACAGGAACTTGCCGAAGCCGATACGGTGGAGGAACTGGACAAGCGACTGAGTAACCTCGAGTCGGAACCGGAGGAACCCCGCACGATGGCTGATAGCGGCTCGGAGGGCAAGGATGGATGGCGCGAGTGGGCTACTGCAGAGGGGACGCCCAACACGGACAGCAACCGACTCTGAGGCCGTAGATAGACAAACCGTTTTTATGCAGGGTATCTAACGCATAGATACGATGAGTACGAAAGACCAAGGTGAGCACACCTTTGCAGACGACATCCTCATTTCGGGTGAGGAAATCCGTGGCTATTCGGCCGGGGAAGACCTTACCCGTGGGGAGCCGGTTGCTGTAACCGGCGATTATGAGGTAACGAGTGCAACGGACGGCGGCCCCTTCATCGGGATTGTTGCCTATTCCGTTACACAGGGTGAGGAAGTCCCGATTCTTGGGGACGACTGTGAGGTTCGGCTTGAGGCCTCCGAAGCCATTAGCGCGGGTGACGCGCTGGTGCCGGATGGGGTCGGGTCGTTCCGGCAGGCCGTCTCTGCAGATGGGGAAACCGGCAACGCCGTGGCTAACGAAGGCATCGGTGCCGGGGAGTTCGGAGAGGCCTATCTGTTTGCCGTCACGGGGGCACTAGCCTAATCATGTCTCGAATCAAAGCACAACGCAAACTGCACAACGCGGCACAGAATCCGGGCAATTGGCGGTTCAAGGGCCTCCTACTTGCCACGCACGACGATGACGTGAGTCCGGCTGACGTGGCGGCCGCATGGCCGACACCGGGCAATCCGTCTGATTATCGCTTCCTCCGGCGACACCCCGACCGCGACCCGGAAACGGAAGCCGACCGGCGATGGGTGACCGAAAAGGGCACCCGGAAGCACCGACAACTGACGGATTTCGTCAAAGAGGCGAATACCTCTGACGGCCTCCCGAAGCATCTCAATTCCGATCCGACCACGGAACTCTCGGAGAAGAACCTTGGGGTCCACATCGATGAGGCCATTCCCCGGATGCTCTTTGCGGGGAGTTCGTTTGAAGAGGTTGATACCCTCTTCCGTGAGGCGCTTCGAGAGACGGTGATTGAAGGGGCGGAAGCCAACAAGGTGGCCCGTGATGTGAGTCCGGTCTACAACGCCCCCACGCCGCGCGGGGATATGCCCGTGTCTTCGGACGACATTTTTGCCCCGCCGGTCGGACAGGGTGGGGAGATTCGTGACGACCGTGAACAGTACACCACGGTCCCCTACGACACCACGAAGGTCGGTGTCGGCGCGCGTATCACGGATGAAATGGAGGATACGGCCGATATTGACGCGATGGAGCGACAGATTCGGCACGTTGGGGCCGGGTGTGAGAACACCATCAACCTGTTCTACCTCCGTGAACTGGTTGATAACGCCTTCAACACCCACACCACAGGCACGTCGGATGAAGACGCCTACGTGAGTCTGAATCAGGCTATCACGCAGATTGATAACGAAGACTTCACGGCCGACTCATATGCGTCTGCCCCGCTCTTCCGTGGCCGACTCTTTGAGGATGCCCGGCTTTCGAGTGCCGAACGGGCTGGTAGCGATGAAGTCCTTCGGGAGCGGGAGTATGACCCGCTGCTGTCACTTGAACAGCACGCGGCCATGTCCCGCCGGACCTACACGGGCGGCGACCAAGCCGACAAGTTCGATGCCCCGGACAACACGTTTGATTACGATTCCACCGGGGATGTTGGCGCGGTGGTCTTCAACAGCCAGATGATTCAGCCGGTTCTGTATGCCCCGAACGGTGAGGGCATCGAAATCAAGGATTACGAGGACCCGATTCGGGACCTGCGTGGCGTCAACGCTCGTATTCACGTCGACGCGAAATACGGGCAAGCCCGCGCTGGGTGTTCGGTCGAACTCTCGTAAACGGTCTAACCCCCTTTCTTTTTAGCCACCGTTGCGTAGCAGTATGTATGAGATATCTCCACGCGCTGACCCAAAGCACTATATAATCCTTTGCCCTATCAACGGGTATGTTCCGGCGTTCCGAGGGGATGAAGGCTATTGACCCGGAGTGGCACCGTGTGCGTAGAGAAGCGCGGGAGAGTACGTTTAGCCTGAGTGAGTGGTCCGATGAAGAGATTACCAGATACGACTTGGATACGGCCCGGATTACGGGGCGGGAGAACCCCCGGAGTTACAAGTTCACACCCACGGTTGACATTCTGAATGAGGGGGGCTTTGACCTACTCTCACTTCCCAACCGATGACAAGCCTATTCCCCAGCATCCTACCGAACGGAGAGGACTTTGTAGACGACTCTTACCAACGCCAAGAATTAGCACGTAAGGAGTATCAAGAACTGCAGAGTATCGCGGCCGAGCATCCGTCTGAGGACGTGCATGGACGGATGGGGCATGATGACCTTGTGGACGGACTCACCGGCTTAGAACGGCTATGAGCATCCAACTCACAGAGGAAACGGCGATTGAAAGCGGCGACACCGACTTGATTTGTACTAAGGAGCAGTTCGAGCAGTTGGATCAACACGTTAAACGGCGATTTGCAGCAGCGGCCAATAGTGACGAAATAAACGGCAAAAGCGTGGACTTGGAGTACCGGAGTTTTTTCGTTCGGCAAAGAACCTTGAATGAGTATGCCGAAGACTGAGCCATGACCACGATTGATGAAACCAGTAAGTCAGACTATGACAGTCTTTCCACGAGTGACAAAGAATCAATCAGACAAGCCGTGCGCGACCTATCCACCACGGGGTTTGAAAACAACGTGTCCGACCAACGCCTTGACAGAGCGATTAAGGGGGCGCTTGGAGAACGTGAGACACTATACACCGGACGTATGGCACGGACACCTACGTTAGACGGGGATGCTGAGGAATTTCTGTTGAATCTGTCAGCGCACAAAGCCGAACTCGCCTCCGGTGGTGAAGCCGAAAGCGAAAGTGGTGAGGGTGGCTCTACCAATTACCGAAGCGGGGGGCAAGTGGAAGACTATCTTGAGTTAACCCGCTACGGGATTACAGCCATGCGGCACGTTGATAATCGTAAGAGCACCAGCATCGTTCGGAGTTACTAATGTTAGGCATCAACGTGGACCGGGAGCGGGAGATTAGCGCCCGTGACGTGATGAACGCGGAAAGACAACGCCGGATGGACGCGGCAAGTGTTGGCTTTAGTGTCTCACAAGAGGAAGTCCCACAAGACAGAGGCCAACTGCAGCAAAGTGGCTTTCCGCCGGAGGAGCGGAATAATGGCGATATTGTGTATGGGTACACCGCGCCCTATGCCGAACCGATGGAGGAAGGAACGGACGGCTTCTATCCCCCACTCGCCCCGATCCTCGAATGGAGCGAGCGCGTTAGTGGCGATGTTGGACTTGGGTTCTACGTTGCGCGTGAAAAGATACCGAATGAAGGAATTGATGCTCAGCCGTATCTCGCTCCAAGTGCCGACCGTGTGGAAGCGTGGTTAGACAGTCACGGATTGG
>Ga0207714_1001694_pt1 | contig 14068 bp, 16 predicted proteins | sample PonA232FremontCA_2_FD_187270 | JGI IMG/M metagenome (GOLD analysis project Ga0207714, IMG submission 187270) | Marine sediment microbial community from Fremont, CA, USA - Pond A23 Sediment 2 (SPAdes) | ecosystem: Environmental > Aquatic > Marine > Unclassified | place: USA: Fremont, California... | reverse complement strand
CTGCTCGTCGGCGACCTCGGACACGCTGCCGAGCTAAAGGCGCGGTTCGACCGCGACCGCACGCCCTCTACCCGGCGGAGCCGCCGCGACCGCTTCGACGATACGCTTGCTCGGCTGGAGGAACTTGTCTGATGGAACTCGACGCGGAAACCGAGACACGTATCGTCGAGAAAGCCGAATACATTGAGGACGCGGTGGCGGTCCTCTCACGTAAGCAGTCGCTCTCGAAGGCCACGTATCTCGACAGCCGCGAGCAGCGGGCCGTCGTCGAACGGGAGTTCCAGACGGCGCTGGAAGGGTGTATCGATATCGGCGAGTTGCTTCTCACCTTTCGGAGCCGACGGCGACGACGATGCAGGAGGCTGCCCGTTTCCGCAACGTGCTGGCACACACCTACGGCCACGATATCGACGACGAACGCGTCTACCGACACCTCCAGTCGAACCTCCACTGGTTTCCGACGTTTCTCGGCGAGGTGCGCGAGATACTCGCCGACGAGTAACCCGATGTTCGGGCCGTTCTATGGTGGATCTGCGTCCATTCTGGCTGTATGAACAATTTTCCGGCGCTCCGTACAAACCTCGGGAGCCGTCGGGAGTCGCCGCGACGTGGCGGCTGAAACCGCACAGCAGGCCCGAACGCCGCCTAGAGTCACGTTGTTTATAATGGCGGGGCACATGGACGTGCTACAATGAGCACCTCGGACAGCGAACTGATCCGCCTCTTTGGCGGCCCCGGCAGCGGGAAAACCACCGCCCTCCTCGACCGTGTCGAGACGATTCTGGAGGACGACGCGATCGAACACCGCGACATCCTCGTCGTCTCCTACACCCGCGCCGCGGCCGCCGAAATCCGCGAACGCCTCGCCGAACGACTCGACAAGACACCCCGCGCGCTCAAGGGCAACGTCTGTACGATGCACGCCAAGGCCTACGAGCTGCTGGATCTCTCCCGTGGCGACGTGGTCGGCGAAGACGAAAAGGAGGAGTTCTGCGAGGAGTACGGCATCGAGTTCGAGGACGAGTACGAGAGCGGCGGCCGCCGCACCGCCCGGTCGACGACTATCGGCAACAAGATCATCGCCACCAGCCAGTGGCTCCAGCGCACCCGCCGTGATGTAGCCGACTGGTACGACGTCCCCTTCCAGTGGGATGTCGAGGAGGTTCGGCTCCCGCCCGAGGAGGACCCCAACGCACAGGAGGGCAACAAGTACACCCCGACGTGGACGGCCGACGACGACCGGATCGACGTGCCCGAGGCGATCCGGGCGTGGCGCACCTACAAGGGTGACAACGACAAGGTCGGCTTCGCCGACATGCTCGAACGCGTCGAACAGCGGTCACTGCTCCCGAACGTCGACTACCTCGTTATCGACGAGTTTCAGGATATCACGACGCTCCAGCATGCGGTCTTCGAGGAGTGGAAACCCCACATGGAGCAGATACTGATCGCCGGCGACGACGACCAGGTCGTCTACGCGTGGCAGGGCGCGGACCCGAACCTCCTGCTCGATGCTGATCGTGACGAGGACGTGATCCTCCCCAACTCCTACCGACTCCCATCGAACATCCTTGAGGTGGTCAACGAGGAGATCCGCCATATCGACAACCGACAGGAGAAGGATCTCGAACCGCGCAAGGAGGGCGGCGTCGTCGAGGCCGTCGAGAACGCCTCGATGCTCGAACTCGTTCGCAACGTCCGGTACACCGTCGACGAAGACGAGGGCAGCATCATGCTACTCTTCCGGGCGCGCTACCAGCTCTTCCAGTTCATCGAGGAGTTCGTCGACGAGGGCATCCCGTTCAAGGCGCTGACCGACCAGCGGCTCTGGACCGACCGGCTGACCGACTACGTCCGCGCCATCGAGGCCATCGACGCGGCGGCGGACCTCACCCTTCTGCAGGGTCGCCGACTGGCCGATATGCTGCAGGATTCCGCCTTTGGCTCCAACGACCGCGAGACGCTGTACGACGAACTCGAAGCCCGCGAGGAGGCCGCCGAAAGCGACGACCTGACCGAGGTTCCACTCGATCCCGAGACAATCGAGGATCACGTTCCCTTCATGCCGACCCCGGATTCGGCGGGCGACATGCTCCGCAAGGTCACGAGCTTCCAGCGTTCCTCGGTCGAGGCCTACTTCGACGGCGATTACGCCGGGCTCGATCCGAGCACGGTCCGTGTCGGCACGATCCACTCCGCGAAGGGCCGGGAGGCCGACCACGTCTTCGTCGGCACCGACCTCACCGAGAAGGTCGTCGAGCAGATGGCCGCAACCGTCTCCGGTCACGAGGAAACAGCCGATCCGACGACCGTCGACGACGACGAGTTCACGAAACACACCGATCCCGTCCCGCTGTTGACCGACAACGAACGCCGCGTCTTCTACGTCGGGATGAGCCGGGCGCGCGAACGGCTCGTTTTGCTGGAAAACCTGATCGGCGGCGCGCCGACCGTCCCGATCAGCGTCCTCCTCCACAACGAGATCCGCGACGAACCACCCGAGGAACTTCTCGATGCCGTGCAGTCCGCCGAGCCGGCCGACGCGCCGGAACCCGAGCCGTGACGCCCGCCGGCGGTGTCCCTCCAGACGGATGGCCAGTGCCGTCGCAACCGCCACCCGGTGTGAGCGTGCTGGCAGACGTGCTGTCGCAGCCCGAGACCGCTGGTTTTGTTCACGTCGCTCACGGCGACGACCCCGTCCGTCGATATCTCACGCGTGATCCCGAGCCGCGGCAGCCGGCCGCCATCGTCTGTCTCCCGACCGATGACGGCGGAGCCAACTCCGACAGCGATACGCTGCAGGCGATCTACGGCGTCCCGGCATCCCGTCGGGCGGCCGCTATCGATGCCTTCGTCGCAAGCGACGGTGGTGCCGACGACCACGGGGACGATGCCGACGAGATCGAGCCGGTCGTTGCGACCCGTGACCCCGAAACGCCGCCCGGAACGCACGCGGTGCGAATCCTCGCCGACCATCTCGGCGACGCTGCCGGGACCGGGACGCTCCGCGTGCCGAGCCACATCCCGCACGACGCGGCGGTGCGACTCAAGCGGGCCGGCTACGACATCTCGTCGACAGCCGCCGTCACCGAGGCGCGCGCAAGCAAAAGACCGGTCGAACGCGGGTGTCTCCGTGCTGTCCAGCAGGCCGGGGCTCACGGTATCGCGCGTGCGACCGACCGACTTGCCGCGGCGACGACCAGCGACGGGCGTCTCCACGTCGACGGCGAACCGCTGTCGGCGACCCAACTGGAGCGCGATATCGCCGCCGCTGTCGCCGAAACCGGTATCACACCCGAGACAGTCGCGGTTCGCGCGCCAGCCACCGCCCCCAGCGACCCGCTGCCGGCCGGCGAGGGCGTCGTTATCACGGTTCGACCGCGTGGTCCACAGGGCTATTACGGCCATCTCACCCGCACGGTTGCCGTCGACAGCGACGGCGGCTGGGATCGCCGCGCCCACATCGCGGCCAAGGCGGGACTCGACACGGCACGATCCCACTGCCAGCCGGGGACGAGCGTGGCGACCGTCGCAACGGAGGTGCGGGCCGAACTCACCGCCTACGGGTTTCCGCCGCAAACGGGTGGTGGCGACGACGAGGGCGACGACACGTCGCCCGACCCCGGTTCGACGACAACTGTTCACGGCATCGGACTCGCGTCGGTCGAAGCTCCCAGTCCAAGCGAGAACCTCTCAGTGGACCCGGGAGCCACGCTCGCTCTCGACGTTCGTGTTGCCGATCCCAACCACGGCCGCCTCCGCCTCGGCTCGCTCGTCGCGGTCACCGACGACGGCGGCGAACGGCTCGTCGATCATTCCCTCTCGCTGATGCCAGCCACCCCAGAGTAGCAGCAGCGGTCAAGATTCTCGTTCCGAGTAGTCGTCAGCTGTAGTGGTTTCCGACCGGAGCCGCTCGGGGAGCAGTCCACCGAGCAACCGCGTGAGAATCCGTTTCGGGTCCAGCAGATACTGCGGCAGTACGACCATCGCGGCCGCGACACCGATCAGGGCGACACCCGTCACCGGTCTCCCGGCCAGCAGCCGCAGCACGCCGAAGTTGGCGACGGGGATCGCGAAGGCGAGCGTCGTCACGAGACCGATCAGATCGAACACCCCGAGTTGCATCTATCGTCGGTAGCGGCGGCGGCCTGAAAAACACGCCGGGCCCAGACGCAATCGCTATCCCTCAGCGTCACCTGTCACCGGTATGTTTACTGGTATCGTCGAAACCACGGGCGAGATCGTCGCCATCGACAGCGATGCGGATGGCCGTCGACTCACGATCAGCGCGCCGGGACTCGACGACCTCCACCACGGCCAGTCGATCAGCGTCAGCGGTGTCTGTCTCACCGTCGAGGAGTACGGGGCGGGCGATGGCGGTAACAGCGGCGACGGCGACAGCCGCAGCGACGGCCCACGTGACGACAACGGCTGGTTCGAGGTGTTTCTCGCCGCCGAAACCGTCGACAAGACCTATCTCGGCGAGCTCGCGGTCGGCGACACGGTCAACATCGAACGTGCCCTCGCCGCCGACGGTCGGTTCGACGGCCACGTCGTGCAGGGCCACGTCGATACGGTCACGACCGTCACCGAGGTCGACCGCGTCGGCGACGACTGGCGGTTCAGCTTCAGGCTCCCTGATGGCTACGGTCAGTATATCGTCGACAAGGGGTCGATCTGTCTCGACGGCATCTCGCTGACGGTCGCCGATATCGACCGCGCAGCCGAGAGCTTCGCCGTGGCGATCATTCCGACGACCTACGAGGTCACGACACTGCGGGAGAAATCCTCCGGCGATCCGGTCCACGTGGAGGTCGACGTGATCGCAAAGTACGCCGAACAGATGCTCGACGGCTATCAGCAGTAACGATACTCGCTTCGCGCTTGATGTGCCTCTACACCAGCCTCAGAGGTGATCACAGTCTACACCAGCCTCAGAGGTGATCACAGGTTTGCCCACCGCTCGAGGTCGGACGGCTCGGCGGTGTAGTAGTAGATCACCTCGCCGTCGGTGACAGTGTACACCGAGAGGTCCGAATCGTGGATAACCCGCTTGTCGGTATCGATAGCGACGTTGACGAGATCCTCGACCGAGCTGACGTAGACGTACTCGTTGGTGGCATCCAGCACCAGTTCGCCCTCGGAGATCCACTCGCTGTACTCCTCGTGTTCCGCCTCCGCGCGGAGTTCCGCCGCGTCGATATCCGGCACCTTCGTCGCGATTACCGCGCCGACGGCGAACGCGGCGAGTCCGAGCATCGTGAGGATCCCGACCAGTTGCAACTCTGGCTCCGGTCTGTCCGGTTCAGTTTCGACTGCTCCGGGGTCGTCGGGCGGTGGTAGTGTGACGGTCTTTGTCCTGTTGTTCCACACTGTTTCATTCACCGATTGTTTTCCTGACACCCAGTACACCTCGTCTGCTGTATTGATTTCAAACGAATCACCGCCGGGCGTCTCCGGTATCCGCAGTGATCCGCTGTATCGCGTCCCGTTGATCGGTTCGGTCTCGTAATAGATATTCAGTATGAAACGTCTGTCAAACGAAACCTCATCGGCCGAAAAATCCTCGTCTACCCTAGCTCGTGGATTCTCGATTTCGTCTTCCACATTGAACGTTCGTTCCCACGCTGTGTGACCGTCAGTAACAGCGAAATGGCTCCGGTTGATCAGTGTCCGGGTATCCCCATACACCAGTTCACCGTCACGCGTGACTTCCCGCTGACTGATCAGTTCCTTCCGGATATCCACGGTAACATTTGGTGTCGATTTTGTCGTGATATTTAGTGTCAGGTTTGGTGTGTACTGCTTGAAATACGCTGGATACCTTCGTAACACCCGTCCATCTTCGTACCGCTCCGAATCCTCCTGTACAACCGCGCTGTCGATGATCGACGCGTTGATCGAAAAGACCTGATTCGGGATTGTCTTCGTTTCAGTTCTCGGCTCCGGCGGCTCCTCGGGCTGGTCGGGCTGTTGAGCCGGCGCGGTCAGCGACGGCGCGGCGTACACGTAGGCCGCACCGGCCAGTAACACGACCCCGAGGACGGCAAAGGCGATGGTAAGCTCCTTTTCGTTGCCCGCAAGCCGCAGTTTGAGCCGTGTAAGCATCGGTTGATTCCTGTCTCCTCACACACCGGTCGGCTGCTGTCGTCCCCGAGGCGCGGGCAGCCACCCGTGGAACGCTGTTGGCTGCAACCACACCGGTATGGATCGCCTCATCACCACTCACACGGTTACCGGCGTTGCTCGGCGATGTAGCCGCGACGACACTCCGGACAGATATCGCCGGCCCGCATCGAGGAACTCACCGCTGGCTGGGTGAATCCACACTCGGGGCAGTAGAACTCGGTGTCGGCCTCGTCGGGTGTCGGCTCACTGATCGATACCTCGTCGGCCTTGGTCAGTTGCTCGCCCCCGGGTTCTTCGATCACGTCTGCACCGTCGTGGTCGGTGGTACTCGCCTCGGGTGTGAACCCGCCGCCAAAGCTGACGTCGTCCGGCCCCGCGTCGCTCGGCGACGGGGCATCGAACCCGTCGTCGTCGGCCTGCTGATCCGGCCAGTCCATCCGCGTCGATTCCCCTTCGTCGTCGACCGCGGTCGATGCGTTGGGGTCGTCGGCCGTATCCGATTCGGCTGCGGTGTCGACCGATTCGCCGCTCTCCTCTGAGTCGGCATCCGACGTATCGTCGGCCTCGACTGCGGTCTCGTCCGACTCGGTGAGGATGACGCCGTCGTCGGCCGCGGCGTCGGGGTCGGCCGCCTCATCCGGATCGGTCTGGGTATCGGTTGTGGCGTCGGTTTCGTCTGTCGCGTCCTCGGCTGCGGTGTCGGCTGCGTCGTCGGTCAGTATCTCGGCGTCGTCGGTGATCGTGACACCGTCCGTCTCGGCGTCGGCGGCATCCGCGGTCGCGGGCTGGGCCTCCGGGGCTGTCTCCGCGCTCACGGACCCCCCGCTCTCGTCGGCTGGCTGGCCGCCGGCACTCGGCTCGTTGGCCGCCGTCGCCGCCGGTGTGTCCGCTGCCGGTTCAGTGTCGGCCGCCTCGCGTGCGGCTGCTTCGTCGTCGGCCGTTTCGGCCAGCTGTTCGAGTGAGGTGACCTCGGTATTCTCGCTGACCACCTTCGTCGCGCCACACCGTGTACAGGTCTGCTGTTCGCTCACGGTGACGACCACCTCGTCGCCCTGTTCTTCGCGGTCGCGTTCGAGCTCGGGGTCGCCGAAATCGTGGCCGAGTAGACACCGAATTCCCATTGGCGACGCTAGCGAGTTACTCACCAAAAAGCTACTCCTTCAGCAAGCCGGGCGTCCGACACCCCCGGCGGTAGATGTAAACCGGTACCGGCGTTACCAGCAGGTATGGCACTTGCCCCCGAGTATCGGGACCGGCCAGCCGCCGAGGTGGCGATCCTCGATGCCCTCGTCGACCGCGGCGACGAGGGGATGACCGTCCTCGAACTCCGGGCGGCCGTCGACGCCGATATCGACCAGATCGAAACCGCGCTGGCGACGCTGAAGACGGACGGGCTCATCACCGCCGACGATCAGAACGGCACCGTTCGCATCCGGCCGGCCGACCACGTCGTCCCCGAACCGGGTGCCGATGCCGACGCCGAGCCGTCGCTCGTCGATGTGTTGCGCGAGAAGCTCGGGCTCTGAGACGCCGATCCGACCGCCGGCACGCTCGCGGGCGACGGCGTGTGGTCGCCGCTGACGGCGTGTGGTCGCCGCTGTTTTACTCCGCCGGCGTGTTCGCTCCGGTAATGACACTGCTGGGAACCAACCACGAGGACCTCGGTGCCGAACTGGTCGACCGCACGGAGTGGGCCGTCGTCGACCACTACGGCCGCCCTGCCGTCGCCCACCGCGCCGTGCGCAACGGCGTCGGCGTTATCGAGATGGGGTACGGGATCGTCTCGGTCACCGGATCGGAGCGCGTCGACTACGTCGACAACATCGTTACCAACCACGTTCCAGACACCGACGGCGAGGGCTGTTATGCGTTTGTCCTCAGCCCGCAGGGACAGATCACCACCGACTGCTACATCTACAACGCCGACGAGCAACTGCTGCTGTTCACGCCGCCCTCGCAGGTCGACGAGCTGGTTGCCGACTGGTCGGAGAAGATCTTCGTTCAAGACGTTGCTGTCGAGAACGTATCCAGCGAGTTCGGCGTGTTCGGCGTTCACGGTCCGTCGGCGACAGAAAAGGTCGCCTCCGTGCTGAATCACGCGGGCGCGCCGGAGCCGGAACTCCACTTCGACCGCGGCTCGATGGGTGATGCCGGCGTCACGGTCGTCGCGGGCGACAACCCGACCGGCGAGGACGGCTATACGGTGATCTGTGAGGCCGAGGGCGCGCCGACCGTCTTCGATACGCTGCTGAACCACGGTCTCAACGCCGCACCGTTCGGCTACCGGACGTGGGAGACGCTAACGCTGGAGGCCGGCACACCGCGCTTCGAGACGGAGCTACAGGGCGAGATTCCGAACACGGTCGGCGCGCGCCACGCGCTCGACTTCGAGAAGGGGTGTTACATCGGCCAGGAGGTCGTCTCGAAGGTCGAAAACCGCGGCCGACCCAGCAAGGAACTCGTCGGGCTGACCACGGCGGAGGTCGTTGACGCCGATGACGACATTCTCGTTGCTGGCGACGATGTCGGTCGGGTGACGCGGGCCGCCGAGAGCCCGTCGCTGGACGACCCCATCGCGCTCGGCTTCGTCTCGACGGCGGCCGACGAGGGTGCTATCACCGTCGACAGCGACGCCCACGACGAACCCGTCGCTGCCGAGCGAACCGACCTTCCGTTCGTCTCCGGGAGTGCGGACTCGCTTCGGCGGCCGCAGTATTAGCGGCGGCGGTGCCACCCTGTTGCAGTCACTGAAACAGACCGGGGCATCCTTTGGGTTGTGGCTACAATCGTGATAGGCAATGGAAACTGTCACGTCAGCCGACGGCACCGAAATCGCGTTCGAACGCCACGGTGAGGGACCGCCGCTGATCGCCCTCCACGGCACCTCGGCCAGCGGTGCGGAACTCGGGCCGATTGTCGAGCAGCTCGCCGCGGAATACACCGTCATCGCCCCGGACCGCCGCGGCCGCGGCGACAGCGGCGACGGCGACGAGTACAGTCTCGACCGCGAGATTGAGGATCTACAGGCCGTCGTCGATATGGTCGACGGCAAGCCGGTCGTGGTCGCCCACTCCTTCGGCGGACTGGTCGCGCTGGCGGCCGCGCCCGAACTCGACAGCAGCCGGCTCGCGCTCTACGAACCGGCTGTCACCGTCGGCGACTCCCCGGAGACGCCGCTCAGTGAGCAATTACAGGCGCTGGTTGCCGAGGGCAACGAACAGGAGGCGATGAAACTGTTCTTCGAGGCCGGCAGCGGGATTCCCGACGTGACGGCGATGCCGTGGTGGCCCGAACACGCGAACGTCCACCGGATCGATACCGTGATTCGAGAGCTACAGGCAACCGAGGCGTTCGAGCTTTCAGCCCTCGATTTCGAGACGCCGACGCTGCTGCTGACCGGCGAACACGGTCCCGAACACCTCGCAGCAGGGGCTCGCGCTGTCGATGACGAACACGAGCAGAGCCGCCACGTCGAGATTGAGGGTGTCGGCCATCTCGGCCCGCTCTCGGATCCGGAGCGGGTTGCGGATGTGGTGACGACGTTCGTTGACGATCCGGCGGCTGTCGGTCAGTAAGAGTCATTCCTACACCTGCTGACGCCGCACGGTCGTCATTGACGGTTGGCTGGCTGTTCTACAGCAGGTGGCTGACTTCGACAACCACTATACGGGAAAATATTACGTGACACACGGTCGTATTGCTATTCATGGGAACAACGGCTGACGACCGGGGACGGATCTACCTGCCGAAAGATGTCAGGGATCGCTACGGGGATCGCTACCGGATCGTCGAACTCCCGACACACGTCGTGTTGCTACCAGTCGACGACGATCCAGTCGAAGGGATTCAGGACGCCGTCGGCGATGCGTTCGCGGACATCGACCCCGACGATATTGCGGACGAATCGATTGCGACTGCGAAGGCTGAGATAGACGCCGAGAGAGACGACCGGGAACCACAGGCGTCCGAATAGCAGGATGTACGTCGAAACTGATTTTCTGATGGGACTGGCGAAACAGGACGACTGGCTGCAGGACGCCGCACTCGATGCGCTGGACGATTACGACGATATTCGCACGTCGATTGCTGCCTACACCGAATTTCTCATGCTTACATACGATCCCGAAGCTGCCGACTACAGTATCGATATCGGCCGTGTCGTTGCCGACCTCGTTGAGCTCGTTCCCGTAGAACCGCCCGAACACGAGGAGGCGGTACTCACTGCTGCTGTGCTCGCTGCCGAGCAGGAATTTACCCCGTTCGACGCGATCCACGCCGGGATTGCGACTGTCACTGATGAGTCGGTGCTGACGACCGAGCAGGATTACGATGCTATCGAACTTGACCGCGTCCCGCTTGATGAACTTGGCTCGTAATTATCGCTCACTCAGTAATGCCACGGGAAGTCGTCGAAATCCGGCTCGCGATCCTCTAGGAAGGCATCCCGACCCTCCTTCGCCTCGTCGGTCATGTAGGCCAGTCGTGTCGCCTCGCCGGCGAAAACCTGCTGGCCCATCATCCCGTCGTCGGTCGCGTTGAACGCGAACTTGAGCATCCGCATCGCCGTCGGACTCTTGTCGGTCATCTCGTCGGCCCACTCTAGGGCCACGTCTTCGAGTTCGTCGTGTGGGATCGCCTCGTTGACCATCCCCATGTCCGCGGCCTCCGCGGCGGAGTAGGTCTTGCCCCTGAAAAACACCTCGCGGGCCTTCTTCTGGCCGATCTGTTTGGCGAGATACGCCGAGCCGAAGCCGCCGTCGAAGGAGGCCACGTCGGGATCGGTCTGGAGGAATTTGGCGTGCTCGTCGCTGGCGAGGGTGAGATCACAGATCACGTGCAGTGAGTGGCCGCCACCGACCGCCCACCCCGGCACGACGGCGACGACGGGTTTCGGCATCGTCCGAATCAGGCGCTGGACTTCGAGGATGTGGAGCCGGCCGGCCTCGGCCTGTTTGACCGCGGGATCGTCGGCCTCGCCGGCTTCGTCGTCGTCGCGGTACTCGTAGCCAGAGCCGCCACGAACCGACTGGTCGCCACCCGAGCAAAAGGCCCAGCCGCCGTCCTCTGCTGGGCCGTTACCGGTCAGCAGGACACAGCCGATATCGGCCTGTTTGCGCGCGTGATCGAGGGCGGTGTAGAGTTCGTCGACCGTCCCCGGTCGGAAGGCGTTGCGCACCGCCGGCCGGTCGAAGGCGATTCTGACGACGGGAACGTCGACAGCGCGGTGGTAGGTGAGGTCGTCAAAATCGAACGCCGCGACCGCGTTCCAGCGGTCGGGATCGAAGAGTGCCGAAACCATACCGGTGGGAGGGAATGGTGGGGTAAAAAAGCCAGCCGCGGGACGCCGGCGACGGGTGACTTTTTGTCACCAGCGGGTGAAGGAGGTGCTGCAATGGTACACAAAAAGGTCACACTGATCGGGAAGAGCTCGGAGAGCTTCGATGCTGCTGCGGACGACGCCATCGACCGCGCGGAGGATACCCTCGACAACGTCCATTGGATCGAGGTCGAGGAGCTTGGTGTCGAACTCGCCACCGCCGACGGCCGCGAGTATCAGGCCGAGGTCGAGGTCGCTTTCGAACTCGACGGCTAAAACAGGCTGTCGGTCGTCACCGCGCCGACGACGCTGAACACCGCGGCGACGCTGAGCGCGCGGCCGGTGACGGCCAGCCGCGTCGCCGGGTCGAGATCGCTCAGGAAGACATCGGGCGCGGTGATCGCAAACGCCAGCCCGCCGACCGAGCCGTAGGCGACGATCATCACCGAGATGAACCGCACCGGAATCCCGGCGATAGCGGCCTCCCGTCGCGGGTTTCGGTCGTTGTCGGCCCCGTAGAGGCCGCCGTAGCCGATGGCCATCACAGCGCCGACGAGGATCACGCTGTGGACGGCGGTCATGTTCTGCGCGAGTCGCCAGACTTCCTGGGTGACGACGAACGGTCCCGCCAAGAGAAAGCCGCCGACGATCTGCTGGGCCGTATCGGCGAGCTTGTGTTTTCGGCGCTCGTCCATACGTGTCACCCGTTCCGGTCGCGGGAAACGCTTTCCGAACTCCGATCCGGTTGCTTCACCGCCTCAGGCTTCGATCCGATAGATTCCAGCAGCCTCCGGCGATTCAGCTGCCAGATCGCAGAGATATAGATGCGTTCCGTTCTGGCCAACGACGACATCCGAGGGGTAGACGAGACCGTTTTCGGCGGTGGCCAGCGGCTCCGCCTCGCCCTCCGCAGTGAGTTCCAGCACCTGTTGCCGGTGGTTGACGGCGAGGAAGCGCCGCCCGTCGTGGGCCGTCATCCCGTCGGCCCCATAGAACGTACCCCCCTCTGCGAACACCACCGGCTCGCCCGCGCTTCCGTCGTCGGCGACGGGCACGCGAAGGACTCGCCCCGTCTCGTCGGTTGCTTCCATGACGGCGACGAAGACGTCGCCGGCCGCGCTCCGCGTGATCCCGTTGGCACCGAACCCGGCCGGGTCGAGTCGGTCATCGTCGAGCCACGTCGACCTGCTGCCGTCGGTCCCGACCGCGAAAACGGTGCCATCGAAGGATTCAGTCACCAGCAGGCGGTCGCCGTCGGCGAAGACACCGTTCGGAAAGCCGCCGATGGTGGCCAGCTGTGCGGCCTCGCCGTCGGGTGGTACCTCCCAGATCCCGCCCTGTTCGTCGTCGGTCGGGACAGCGACGTAGACGGCCCCGTCGTCGCCCACCTCGACACCCGTTGTCTCCGGCAGGCTGGCGATCTGTTCGGTGTCGGCAAGCGTGTGGCTGGAGCCGAGCCGGTCTCTTGCGAGGCGGTGCAGTCCGCCGCTTCTGAGCCCGAAATACAGGTTTCCATCCCCGTCGAACGCGAGGTTTTCGGGCTGCTCATCGCCCGACATCGAGACGACGGTCTCGACCGATGCATCTCCCATCCCCGATGCTGTACCGTTCGATGTCGCTGGTCCGTCCGCTGGTCCCGAATCGGACCGGCCACCCGAACAGCCGGCGAGCCCTCCGACGCTGGCGGCCAGGCCCGCCGCGAGGAGTCGGCGACGTGTCGCTCGGGCGTTGGTCGGCATACCAGCGACGACAGACGCGTGTGCACTTGAAAACTCCGCTCAGCCCTCGTCCGGCGTCGCCGGGGGGTCCGCCGACGGCTCGTCGTCGGCGAAGCCGTAGTATCGCAGTTCGGCGAGCCACAGCTCGCCCGCGTGGCGAACGAGCCACGTTCCGCTCGACCCATCGCGTTCCATCGCCTCCTGCCGGCGGAACGCCGCGACGAGTTCCTCGAAGGCCGCGTTGTTGCTCGAATCCGCCCGGTACTCGCCGTCGACGGCGGCGTCGAGGATAGCGTGCTGGTCGGCCGTCAGATCGGTCGGCGCGAACGCGTACCGCTCGCGGATGCGATCGGCGAACGCGGTCCTGTTCTGCGCGACCCGTGTTGCCGTGATCCGGTAGGTTTTGACCGTCACCTGCCGTGGCTCGCCGACCGTGATCGGGTACCCCTCGCCGTCGTAGACGACGGCCGCGTACTCCTGGGTCGGCACCAGCACCGAGGCGTTGGCCTCGCTGTCGATGTAGGTCGCGCCGAGCCCCCTATCCATCCCCGGCTCGTTGGTCGCGCCCCGCGGCGGGAAGAGTGGGTCGAGCACCGCCCGGTCGACCGGCGGCAAGGTCTCGTAGGCGATCACCGGTTCGGCCGCAGTCGTCGTGTTGTAGTCGATCTCGACCCCGACGCTGATCGCCGATTGCCGTTCGATGACGGTTGCACTGAGATTGTAGTAGGCCCCCTCGAATCCGACAGGAAGCCCCGTCTCAAGCGGCGACGACGGCCCTGTGACGGTCGTCGAGCCGTTGGTGACCGCCCGTCGAACGAGGGCCTCTGCCGACCGGTTTTCGACCGGTGACGGCCGTACGACGATATCGGCCGGCTGGCTTGCCGCGTCGGCGATAGCCGTGTCG
>Ga0207714_1001693_pt1 | contig 14069 bp, 23 predicted proteins | sample PonA232FremontCA_2_FD_187270 | JGI IMG/M metagenome (GOLD analysis project Ga0207714, IMG submission 187270) | Marine sediment microbial community from Fremont, CA, USA - Pond A23 Sediment 2 (SPAdes) | ecosystem: Environmental > Aquatic > Marine > Unclassified | place: USA: Fremont, California... | reverse complement strand
CCCGTCTGTAGAATCGTTTCTCTCGTCTATATTTTCGTCCGTCAGTTGTTTCTGAGACATATAAAAGCGACTGTAGAGCGACACCCGATGCGACAAGAAACCGTTGGCGACGAGGTTACCCTCGACCCAACTGTTCCACCCCTGCAATTATTCCTACGATCGTCACGTACTTAAAGGTTTCGGTTGTCGGTTAACTGATAAACGAAAGATTTAAGTACCCAGGGTCCTTACAATGTTATGCCGGGGTTGTGAACCATTACGGTTCCAATCTTTGGGGGAGGTCGCTTTTGAAGACAGAACTTTTCAGTCACTACTAAAGGATAGTGGGCTGGTCTGCGGTCTTCGATCCCAAGCCGAGATCTCGATCGGACTGTAGTAGTGTAATTGTGATCGAAGGGGTTATTTCTTCCTCAACGAAGTTCTTGTGTGATCCATGGAGGCAATTACGTACCACGGGGAGAGGATCATATCGGATCGTAAGCCGAAGCCTCGATCAAACAGTAGTACTTGAAAATACCGATCTAAAGCGAAAACGTTTGATACAATGGAGGCAATTACGTACAGCGGGAAGAGGAGTAATTTGGGTTGCAAGAATGGTCCAGGATTTTTCTGGAAAGGGGTGTCCTGGCGTGCCGGTTTCTGTTCTGAATTGGGCGCTTTGTTCGGTTCTAAGAGGGCTTGTTTTGGGTTCTATTGCGGGGGGGGGTCTGGTTGGGTTCTATTTGAGATGGTGTAGGGTTCAATGGTGGTGTGCTAATCGATAACGAAGGAGGGCAAAACTTTAGTAATATATGGTCGAAATTTTCTCGCACCACCCCTCTCACCTCTGTGAAAACGAAAATCCGCTTATTTAAAAAATCCAACCATATTACTGTCACGCATACAGTAGCCTCATTTACATGTAAATGAATCTGACTTTTCTTTCAGCTCAGTTAACATTACTCAGTTACAATACTGACTTACATTACTCAGTTACAATACTGACTTACATTACTCAGTTACAATACTGACTTACATTACTCAGTTACACTATTTGCTAACAACTTAGTCAATCAACACCTTTCATCGCAAATCGAAGGCCTTATGTGTATGCCTCCCTTGGGTTGTAATACGCGCGGGCGGGCGGGCATGAGATTCGGACCCCTGGGCCTTCGGGCTTAAGCGCCGAATTGATGTAAGCAACCTGAAAACAGCCGTCTTAGGCGCTCTGCGTCCGGTATTGAGGGCTGGGCTTGTGACAGGGGCCTTGAGGTGTTAGACAGATTGAAAGACCTCAGAACCCTCAAGAGTGGCGTTTTGGGCCTTCTACTGGCTGTTTTCAGACAGTAATAAAGCCTACCTGCGTATCAGTCAGACGTAACAATGCAACACAAAAACCCATTCCGATCCGACGGTGGCATAGACCTCTCAAAAATCCCATACGTTAAGGATCAATCAGCATATTCCGACTCACTGGTTGATTCCCTAAACGCCGAATATCGGGCCCATCAGGGCAAATACGACCGATTCAATGAGCTGCGTAAGAATGCGGTCGTGAGCCCTGAAAACGTCCGATTAGCGACCCTATTCACGGTGGCCAGTATCAAAACGCGAACCAGTTACGTCGATGAAGCGTCCGATCGATCGGGTATCAACGGTAACTTTTCAATCGACAAGGATGTCCTCGAAACCAGTCATGACGGCGAACTGAAATGGGACATCTATCATGATTGGTTCACTTCCCAGACTCCTAACAGGATCGCGGAGCTGTTAGAAGAGGGGAAAGTCGAAAAGGCCCATGCCCTGCTCTCCGGGCGTGATCCGAACACTGGCGAAAATGTCGGTGATTTCTACCTTCGGGCGTGCAAAGCCTCTTTGGTCCTATACCTGTTGGGATTCAAGAGGGTTTGCATGGACACTCGAATCTACAATTCACTCAAACCCCAGATCCGGGAAATGATGGATTACGGGAAGAAAGTTCAACACCCTCACACTTCCTACATCAGTAACCCTTACCGCGAGAAGGGGCCTTACAGTGCGAATAAGGTTCCGATCCTTTCACACTCCGGCGATCCTGATTATGACGGTAATCAGTCATTCTGGGAAGACAGAATGAAATGGAATGTGAAAGAATACACTGCGCTGACCAATCAGATGGTCTTCATGAACCTCGGATTCCAAACCGAAGCACCCGCGAGCGTTCTTCCCCAGGTATTGTTCAATCTGAACAACAAGACGACCCATCACTTCGACCTGATGGAAAGACTCCAGGAGTGATACAATGAACGGATTCATGTTCCTTGATAAAGACGAACCGCCATAAGAAGTAACAAGTCGCGGAGTAGTTCAGGCCAGTTGGCATTTCCGGGGTTCAATTCCCCGGTGGCCCTTGCAGTATGATCCTTGAAGTGCCTTCCCCGATCGATGTACGGCTTGCACGAAAAGAGACCGGCCTTACCCAAGGCGAGTTAGCAGACAAGGCAGGCATCTCTCAGCCAATGCTCTCACGGATTGAGGGCGGTGATGTAGATCCGACCCTTAGCACGCTCCGGGATTTGGCTGAAGCGATCGAAGAGTCAGCATAGGAGAAGGATCAACATTTGGACGTTATCCGATCGGTGACAATAGGATGATCCGATCGGACGTTACAAATGGTTGATCTGTTCCACGCAGACAAGAACCACGTCGCTGAAGGTATCGAAAAACTGATTAACCGATCGTTCGAGGATAACGATGCGGAACTGACAGTTTACGATGGTGATCCTGTAATGAAAGGTATCACCCTCGAAGAGAAACGTGAGAGGAATCTGACTGGTTACGAAGGTGAAAGTATCTGTGGATTCCACTACGATGGTACCCGGCTTACTGTCAGGATTCACGAAAGTAAGATCGAGCGAACGTTCACTCTCGACCCTGCTGGGCCAGACGGTATAGATGTCAATCAGGCGAGTGACATCAAACTGATCGCTCCGAAGGTGGCCGACCTGTTGGATCAACTGGAAGAAGAATACGACATCATTTCCTACGATTTCACTGAAGTGTCAGCAGCGAGTATATCAGGTGGCGGTCACTTCTGTGACTTCGAGTTTGAATATGTGGTAACTTCTACTTCCTTCTGAAATAACACTTTTTTTTTTGACCATCTGATATTACTCTCAGTTATTAAGCCGATCTGGGCGTAGGTCGGCTCTATAACTGGTAGTAATGTAGGTCGGCTCTATAACTGGTAGTAATATCCGATCCAAATCGAAACCCTTAAGTCAATAGGGCCCTATGTACAAGTGTAATGTCGTGTTCGTGTTCCGAACCGTGGTGCGGGTACGAGGATCGTGAGGAAACTGACATGTACTTCGAGCTGAAAGTCGAGGAGACCGACGGACTTGTCAGTCACGAACACTGGACAGTGACATGTGAGTATCATGTCAATAATCTCAACCCTCTGATAGAAGTGACAGAATCAACGAAAGAAATGTCGATCGAGACACTCACCCGACTGGTTGAAATTGGTAACTGATAGATATACCAACACTTTTTTTTTGACTATTTGACATTACTCTCAGTTATGCAGCCGATCTGGGCGTAGGTCGGCTCTATAACTGGTAGTAATGTAGATCGGCTCTATAACTGGTAGTAATATCCGATCCAAATCGAAACCCTTAAGTCAATAGGGCCCTTCTGTTGAATCGTAATGTCCGTGGCTGTCCCCGGCATTGACGAGGCGTTTGACGAGGTAACGAGTGACAACCCCCAGGATGTCAGCAAAGAAGACGTTCCCGACGAGGCTCTTTTCCTCTCGCGTGACCTTTCAGAGCGCGAAGAGGTTGTCAAAACGTTCTGGTGGGTACATGCTGGTAAGCTGTCTGTCATAACGGAAGATCTGAACAAAACGATGGGAAGTATGATCATCGGACATGGCAAAGAGGCTGAAGTTTACAGTGCGAAACCTGGAACGGTCGGAACGTTCGGATTTAAGATGAGTTTCTGAAGTAACGTTTTTTTTTTGATAGTTTGATATTACTCTCAATTATGCAGCCGACCTGCGCAGATCGGCTTCATGCACAGCAGTTATCCTCGATCGAAAACGAAAGCCTTAAGGCAATAGGTCCCCATGTATGAATTGCAATGTCGCAGTGTGTTTCCCCCGGATGCAGCCGAAACGACACGACGAACGAGTCCCAGACGATGTTTCTGGAACTTCTACCGGACGATCAGACGTGGGTGACGGTCTGCCCCAAGCACGTCGATCACGACCACCACACGATCGAACTGACGGACGAAGTGAAAGAAATCCCGTTCGATACCCTGCATCACCTGATCGAGGAACTGGCAGAATAGCTGAAAGGTAGCGGTTTTTTTTTGATCATCGGATATTACTGTGCGTAATTAAGCCGACCTGCGAAGATCGGCTCTATGCACAGCAGTTATCCTCGATCGAAAACGAAGGACTTAAGTGTAAGGGTCCCCTGTGTCTAACTGTAATGGCCCAATGCGACGACTGCGGTTCGAAACTCGAAAAGAACGTTCCCCAACAGTCCGGCGTTGCACACGTCATATACGAGTGTCCCGACTGTGACAATTCGGGATTCTACAGTGAGGTGGCAGCATGAAGATTCCCGAACACCTTCTCCCCGACGGGTGGTCGCAGACACAGTACGGCGATCCGATATGTCCGTGCGGAACACAGATCGAGCAAGACGGTGAATGTCCGAACGGACACACGTCACCGCTGAAGAACAAAGGGCTTATCTGATAGCCCACATTTTTTTTTCGGTTATTTGATATTACTGCTGGTTATGCAGCCGACCTGCGCAGATCGGCTTCATGCACAACGATAATATCCGACCTACGCAGATCGGCTCTATGCACAACAATAATATTCGATCCAAAACGAAGGGCTTAAGTGTACGGGGCTATTGTATTGAACTGTAATGTCCGAAGTGGTACTCCCCGAAGCGACGATCCCGAGCAAGGCTGCGAAACTGCTCCGCGAGGAATATGTCAGTCACGCAAAGACTACATCCAACTTCAGTGGTGACGTACCTTCATACGAGGTGACCTGTTGGGTGGATGGTGGATCTGAGTCTTCCCTGATCGCTGAGATTTCCAATCTCATGGACATGAACGGGTACGACATGAAAGGTGTCACTGAGGTGGAAGACACTGGATCGGTGAGGGTCAAATTCGAGAACCGTTCCGAGTAGAAACAGTTTTTTTTTTGATAGTTTGATATTACCCTCAATTATTAAGCCGACCTGCGCAGATCGGCTCTATGCACAACGATAATATTCGATCGGAAACGAAGGGCTTAAGTACAAGGGTCCCTTGTGTTTAGATGCGATGGGACAGACCACTACGGAACCCGAAGAAGTGAGCGATGACGTGAAAGCGCAGCGACTCGTGAACGACCTTCAGGACTGCGAACCTGTCAGTACGATCGAAAAACGTGGCAGAAGCGTGAAATTCAATCTTCCCGAAACTCAGACCGAACCGCGAACGATCCCGCCGGAAGTGATCGAGATCCTGGCAGATCAGCAACACGACGTGAAACTGTTCCCGAACGAAGTGGCAGACGGGGAACACGTCGCTCGTGTCTGGTAGGTAAGGTTTTTTTTTTCGTTAATTTGATATTACTGCTGATTATAGAGCCGACCTACGCAGATCGGCTGTATAATTAACAGTTATCTTCGATCGAAAACGAAGGGCTTAAGTGGGTAGCACCCTAACGTTGTAGTGTAGCAATGTGCGAGATGACTCCGGACTGCAACGGAAACGTGGATCAACTCGGACGGTGCAAAGAATGCGGTGCCGATCGCCTCGAAAACGAACCTGCCCGGTTCTCGGGTGGCGCAGGCGCTCGCACTCATCCGGTATCAGATGAGGATTACCGGCGTCAGATGCGGAAGATCGAGGACAAGGCCTGACGTTCAGGACCGGAACCTTTTTGAAATTACTCTCAATCATAGAGCCGACCTACGCAGATCGGCTGCATGATTCAGAATAATATTACCAGTAGTAATATCCGATAGAAAACGAAGGGCTTAAGTGTAAGGGGATACTTGGTTGGGTTGTAATGGGATACCGAAACTTCGAGTCCCCGACCGTCGAAGAGATCCTTAATCATGAGAACAGTGAAAAGTTTATCAAGACACATGTCAGTAAATTCGTGTGTCCTGAATGTGGAACAGGGACACTTTTCACTCGAAGTGACGGTTGGACTGACCGGGGAGAGTGTGAAGAATGTGGTAAATCCTTCGAGCGACCCTGATTTCATTTTTTTTTGACAATTTCCAGGTCGGCTCTATGATTCAGAATAATATTCTGATTAACTGATATCTGCGATATCAGTTTCACGGCAGCCTTCGCGTAGCGAAGGCGGGCGAAGCCCGCAGCGCCGGAGGCGCTGCTGCCGATAACAGACTTCAGATCACAGATCTGAATTATGATTGTCTGTAATATGGAAAGACTTAATACGATCCCTCCCCATGTACAGTATGTAATGACGGATCGAACCCCGGTCGAGCAATTCGAGTTGCACCGCGAGAAGTACGAATACATCACGCAGCGCGTCGAGGAAACGCGAAAGGCCTTCCTTGAGGCTGATCGTCCTGTACAGCGTGTGATGCTCAATCAGGCTGTCTCGTTCGCTCTGATCTCCACGAACACCCGCGTGGAGAACCACGAGGCTGGATATATCGGAGTCGTGAACAACGGTCTCGGTTCCGATCCCGACGAGAACATGGAAGTGCTTCGAGACGCTGGTGTCAATTACTGTGGAAATAAGGCGAACTACATCTTCCACAACATGACCGAAGCCGATCCCGATCGAGTGATCGATCATGTCGAGAGCGAGGAGTACGTCGAGGCCCTTCAAGCGACGATCGAGGAGTTCAAGGGAGTGGCGTGTGCGAAAGGTGCCTACGCACTGGCAAAGCTCGGAGTGCCCAAGATGGCGTGTCTTGACCGACATGTATCAGGTTTCCTCGGAATCGAGGATGTCTATTCGGGTGTCGTGGCCGAGAAGTACATCGATCAGGTCAGTGCGCTGGACGATCTCGATGTCAGTGATGAGACAGCTCACCGTTTCATCACGCAGTGGGTCGTGTTCGACCTTCAACGTGAACGGGGTGTCGCAATGCACGATGCATACTTCATGTCACTTCCGACGAACGACGGAGGTGTCACTGCATGAACAACGAAGATTTGTTGGATCTGCGAAAGAATCTCGCAGATCGGTACGGAAATTCACACTTCGTGGCTGACACAGAGCGTGAAGAGGCCGTCGCTGGCCCGTTCGGTTCCGAAGAGTATGCGGAGACTGTCAAGGAACGTATGGACTGGCCTCGGAATCTCACAACGGTGTCAGTCGATCTGACGTAACAGGGATCAGTATTACTTCCAAGTATGAAGCCGATCTACCGCAGGTCGGCTCCATGATTGAGATTTATATTCTCAAATAGACTTCAGATCAAAGATCTGAAGAATAACTTGTGGTAATATTACCCCCAATCATATCGAAATAGTATCGAAAGCCTTAATACGATCCCTCCCCACGTACAGTATGTAACGATGGCAACCACGGCACAGCAGTCCGACGCGATGGGCGCACTGAGCGAGGCAAGTGATGCGATCGAGAGCGATCTGAACCCTGATCGTTTCGACGGCTTCAGTACGTGTGGGTTCGCCTCGATCACTGGAATCGATGGCCGACGCTCGTTCGTCCGTCAGATCAAAGAACAGTTCGAGGAACAGAACGGTCGGTACCAGATCGAACTCGACGGACTCGAACTCGTCATGCACAGCGCACACGACAGTGGCTACACGCTCTCGATCGTGAACGACCGGGAGTTCATCTCGGGCGCTGAGTACCAGCGTCTCGACTACCAGCAGCGCATTCACGAGATCCTGCTGGGCGTTCTGAAGGACAACGATCTCGCCCAGGGCGCTCGGATCAAGACTCGCATGGACTGAGATTCATGTACGATTGCAACTCGACCGAGGACCTGCGTGAGTACGTGAACGAAGTGGCAAGTAATCGGATCGAAAAAGATCCGTCTCCGATCAGATACGTCGCAAATCAGGTCATTTCGGAGATCACCGTGGTCGGTGGCGAAGTGACTCTCAAAACGAGTGCTGCACCGTACCATGACGTAGCGATCAACCCTGGTGATGTGATCGAGTACTCACGTGGGTACGGCTTCGACACGAACATCTGGCGAAAAGCAGCCGTGGATATCATGGCCAAGATGATCGAGGAGCGAACCGAGGATATAGAGCCAGAACGAGCAGAGGCTCAACGTCTCAAGCAGATCGAAGATCGTCGGGAACGATACTTCGACCGTCACGGACATTTCTGATCAGGACAACAATTTTTTTTTGACATTTGCAGGTCGGCTCTATGATTGAGAGTTATAATCTCAATTATCTGCCCCATTCCGTATCGAAGGCCTTAAGTACATACGCGCCCATGAACTACACGTAATGGCGCACTACGAGATCCCGCCTGTAATCCGACGCGACTGGACCGAGGAAGATACCGACGCAGACGTGGAGTCGGTTCTGGACGATAAGACCGAGTTCCTTCGTGGCATGGGACAGACTGGGCAGCGCGTGGAGCATGTGTCCGGTGTCGAGTGCCTTCGCTGTGGTCACGACGAGATGGTCCGTCACACGCACGTGAACCCGACTGAGAGGAACGGCGTGGCATACTGGTGCCTCAACCCTTCGTGCCAGTACTTCGTCTCTGACGAGCTCTCGTGGGCCACGAAACCGCACCCGAACATGGTTCCCGACGAGCCCATGTCGTGGCAGCAGACGTTCGTGTGTCCGGACTGTGACGAACGACTCAGCAAGACGGTGGAACGCCACTCGCCCCTGCACCGGAAGGTTGAAGAGGCTGGAGACCAACTTCCGAATGCAATGTGTGCTGAATGCAAATCCGGCAAGACAGAGAACGAGGTGCATGAGTGTCAGGAGAACTGAGTAAACCACAGAGACGGGCAATGATCGGTATTGTAGCAATGGTTTCAACTCCGTTCGCCATTGCTATACTAATACAGATCATTGCAGCAATTGCGTTCATGCTGTCGATGGTAGTTGCGATGTAGATCTTGCCGATCACAACCTTTTTACGTACCCGGTTCGTTGTACGGGTGTAACCATGACAGACGAACTCGACCTTTCGGGTGAACAGGACCCGACTGAGCGTATGGAAGAGCTACAGGAACGTTCGATTCCGGAAGATCGTGAGAGCATTCGTGAACCCGGACACGACGGTGAGATGGAGACCGAGGAGTTCAACGTGTCAGAAGCACTCGAAAACATCGAAAAATGACGCACACAGCAAGACTTACCCTCGACCTGTACGAGATCGAGACCGATAGTGGCGAGACTGTCAGATTCCACGACTACGAGATCGAGGATGGTGGGATTCAACTCAAGTGGGAGTTTCCGCGTGAACGGTTCAGTCCGTTCCCCAGTTCCTCGTCGTGGAGTCGAGGCATTACTCGTCTGGACGGTGATAAGAGGGTCGTTGATACGGCCTTCATCCCCCACTGTAACCTCGAAGAGTCTGTCATCTCCCCGATGCAGATCGGAGAAGTGGTGTTCAAGCAGGACTACGAGAAGCAAGAACGCGAGAAAGGTCTGATATTCAAGAAGAAACAACACCGATACAAGCGCACCGGAGATCCGTATATCGAGTACGAACCCCGGACGATAATCGAATAGTAAGCCTTAAGTAATCCCGTCTCCTTGTTTGAATTGCAATGGTCGAAGCAAACGAAGCCGAAGCTCGGATCGAGCGCGCTCGTGACGAAGACATGAAGTTCGATCGGGTCAGTACCGACCCTCGCGTCCTTCATGTCACGAACACCGATGGGTCCGGTGATACCCCCATCGGCAACAGCGCCGAAGGCGCTGCACAAGGTGCCTCTGGCGAAGCCAGAGGTTGCCGTGGAGCTGATTCCGGTGGAATCAGCAAATACATGATCGTCCCCGAGGCTCTCTCGTGCAGTTGCCCGGACGAAACGTACCGTGGTACGTTCTGCAAGCACATGATCGCTCTCGCCATGCAGGATAGCCCTGATGGTGAGCTGATGCGGGAAGTGATCGGTGACGAGTACCAGTCACTCAAGATGGATCATCTCGAAATTCAGGAAGATATCAGCCGAATGAAGGAACTTCAGGAGGAAGTGGAGTCCGAAGTTCGGGCCCTCGAACTGATCCGGTCGAATCTCGGTGACGTGACTCCGCAGCCGGTCAATCCGGAGAACCAGACCACCGAGGAAGAGCGTCGGGAAGAGATGGAAGAGGAAGTCCTTCCGGCGTTTGCAGAACTGGTCAAGGAGGCTGAAGAGGAAGTCGTTCAGGAAATCGAAGAGGATGGAGTGAGTTCACTGACTGACGAACTCACCGGAGGTGACTCCCAATGAGTGACTCTGCGCTCGCAGAGAACCCGCTCACCGAAGACGAAGAGCGAGTGATCGATGCCAACGCAGTGCTTCAGGGAGAGGAGTGCCCTGAGTGCGAGCGAGAGGTCCGTATCGTGGATCTCGGTCAGGACGGTGACCTGTACGTCTCGCACGTCGGTGACGGTGCTGGGCTACAGTCTCGCTCCGATCGAGGCGAAACTGACGGGTGTTCGATCTCGGACGAACAAGCAGGGATCGAGTCCGAGTAGTAACTGAACTGATTTTTTTTGGTCGCAGATCGGCTCTATGCATGGTAGTAATCGACAGGATTCTGCAAGATCGGCAACAGCGCCAAAGGCGCTGCACAAGGTGCCTCTGGCGAAGCCAGAGGTTGCCGTAGAGCTGATATCGGAGATATCAGCAAGATTGGGAACGACCGAAAGTTTTATATACCTGGGGGCCCTTGTTTGTTGTAGAGGGGGACGTGGGCCGGACCCCTTTCGAAGGGAACTTTGCAGGTATTCTCCACTACATTATCTACTATTGTAAAGGACAGAGGCATGTATTCGAAAGGACAGGGGCATGTCCTTGTCCAATATGTTATCCTCAGTTGCAGGGGTTCAATGAGGGATCATCGAACGACCACCACACTGTCGGGTTCCCACACATGATCTCGACTGTCTCACCCGACTTGACGTTCCTGTACTCCTTGAGAGCGTAGCAGGCTCGCTTTGTAGCTTCCTCGGTCTCCTCGACTATCTCGGTACGTGAGTACTCTTCGACACACAGCCACTCGTCGCTAATGAACAGATAGAGGTCACCGAGTGCATTGAGCAGTACGCTCTTGGATTGATCGACGCGATCCAGGTTGAGTCCCATCATACTCTATACGTAGGGTCCTATGTACTTAAGCACTTCGATTCTATGTGAGTGTCATATTTCTTACAAACAAGAGTTAAGTTGATCCGGAACGTAGTTCACGTATGAGAGATACGATCATTTCAGATGTGATCGAATTCCAGGGTGTTCTTTTCGACGTGAAAGTTCGTAAAATTGATAAGTACATTCACGCAGGTTCGGGTGAAATTCGAGGCGTGAATACGAACGGAGCTCCGTGTGGTCTCCAGCGTGGTGGTCGAAAGTGGGTAAGGTGCAAGTGTATCGAATCCCGTATTCGTCCAGCATACGGTGAGAGTCCTACTGTTACCGGAGATGGTGACTGGCTGAAGCACGTCGATCGCCACCATAGAGCCGTAGAGCCTCTCGAAGTTCCGAACAGGGAGTGGCTTCTTTTCTTCGGAACTGAAGACAGATCTCGGCAGCGAACTGACGGAGAGCTTGTCGAGGATGCTATCAGTAAGTTGAAGGATGCATACGAGGAACAGGTTCCCGACGATCTTGACGGTAGAGGCTATGACGTTGCTACGTTGGAGACGTAGGTCGGCTTTATTCGCAATGGTAATGTCAGATAGTTGAAACTCCACGTTGGATAGAAGTTTCTATCTGGTTGGATAGAACTCAAAAGGAAAGGTTTAACTGACCCGAGGGCCTATTCTACCCGACTGATGCCGATGTTACTCGTCCCCAACGTCGTAGTCGGGTGCGCCAGCACCGAAGGCCGTGATCGCCGTGTCAGACTCCAGATCCTCTTCAGTGGGATCGGAGACCACTTCCACCCCTTCGGGCGTGGCCTCTTCCACCGACGTGCCTTCCGGAACGTAGATGTTGCCGAAGTCGTTCTCGACGCGAGCCTCGTTCACGACGCGAAGCTCTTCCGGATCGTCACGATCGAAGCCGTTCCACTCGATCCAGCCGGTGTCTTCGAGGAGTGCCTCGTCGGGCTCGAACTCGTCCGTGGGTTCGAGACGAAGGAGCGTAGAGCCACCCAGATCGGTCGTGATGTCCTCCTCGGTCAGGTCCGAATCCTCGGTGTATTCCGCAATGAGCTCGGCCTGACGGCTCTCGAAGGAATCGTCCAGGGGCTCCTCGTCGGTCAGGTCAGCGAAGACCGTTGCCCAGTACGCGTTCCCGTCGTAGTCGGCGTCGATCTCGGCCCGACGCTGGACCATGATCACGACCTCGTTGCCCTCCACGTCGGGCCGAAGCTCGGGATCACGTGCCTGTCGGGGCGGTTCCCCTTCATCGTAGCCACGCGGGTCGCGCTCGATGTACCCACCATTGTGGGCCGGGAACCCGCCATCGTCCAGAGTGACGCCGGTCAGATTGCCCTCATCGTCGCGCTCCACTTCAGCGCCAGCGCCCGTTGCACCCTGAACGTCGAGCGTTTTCGAGATACGTCGGCCAGCACCACCACCACGCTTGAGGGCGATGGGCTCCATGTCACCGGGGAACGTGTCCTGGATCTCGCCGTAGAAGGTGTTCCCGTCGAAGTCGATCATCTCGTCGCTCGGAGCTCGCGTGTCCGAGTCAGCGAGGTTCACGACCTTGAACTGATCACCCTCTTCCTCCGAAGTGACCACGACGCTCTCTTCCAGAGCCTCTTCGGACGTAACCACGTCGGAGTTTTCCAGAATGACGGCCACGTCAGACCGATCAGGATCGTTCTCGTCCCACAGCTTGCGCAGAGCGACCGCTTCGCCAGAAACGGCAGTGGTCGGGTGTTGCATCCCGAAGAACACACCGTTCAGGTCATACCGTTCGTACTCGTATTCCGAATCGCCGTTGGAGCCACTACTGCCGGAATTCTCAGCAGCGTCGGCCCCGAGTTCTGTGATAGACATCGTTGCGTATCTACGTAGGTGACCATCGTACTTAAATCTTGTGCTGGTGAAGGGGTACTTAAATCTTACTAATCGAAACTTTTAAGTACCGGGAGTTACTATAACGAATATGAAGTCTATTTCTGAGTCAGATGTTATTTCTGATATCACCAGAGTTTCAGGCGAACTTGATAAGAACCCAAGCATTGTAGAATATGCAGAAGAAGGTGAATTTGAACCGAATGATGTAATAGATCTGTTCGGAAGCTGGGAATCAGCGCGAGAAGCTGCTGGTGTAAATGAACCGAATAGTAAGTGGGGACTTTACAAGTATGTAAGAAGTAACGGAGAATGTCAAGTTTGCGGAGAAAGTCACGATTCTTGTCTTGTACACCATCATGTAAACCCAGATGAAAAAGTAGCTGCAATCCGAGACATTGCTACTGACAAGAAGTATGATCGAGATGACCTGAAAGAAGAATTAGAAAAGTGTGTTTTGGTATGCATGAACTGTCATAGAAAGGCACATTCGCCTGATCATGACCTAACCATCACTAAATAACCATACATCCGTAATATTACATAACTACGTTGGTGAAAAGCGACGAACAAGAGCAGGTGCTGGTCAGGCAACCTGGCTCCTGTGTTAGTGTCGTGTGCGTACGTGAGTAGGATCGGGTCATACTTAAGCCTTTCGATACCAAGTTCCTGGGATAGAGGGTCTGTTGGGTTGTATTAGGGCAGTTTTGAGGTCGTAGTGTAGGGCCTTGTTAGGGTCTTATACGAGTGATTGTATTCTTACCAATGTGCTGGTTGTTGTATAGAGATATGTCTGGAAAATTTTCACTAAGCGCCCAATGACCCACGTATTTCACAAGTCAGTAGAATGTTCGGTCCAACAGAAAGACCACGTATTTCACAAGTCAGTAGAATGTTCGGTCCAACAGAAAGACCACGTATT
>Ga0207714_1001690_pt1 | contig 14074 bp, 15 predicted proteins | sample PonA232FremontCA_2_FD_187270 | JGI IMG/M metagenome (GOLD analysis project Ga0207714, IMG submission 187270) | Marine sediment microbial community from Fremont, CA, USA - Pond A23 Sediment 2 (SPAdes) | ecosystem: Environmental > Aquatic > Marine > Unclassified | place: USA: Fremont, California... | reverse complement strand
CGCTGAACCGACCCAGGAGGATGATACCGACGACGAGCTGTCCAAGCGCGGTCGCAATGACAAGGCCGATCACGCCGACAACCAGCGGGAGCAACACGAGGATCCCGACCTGGGCGGGCGCGCCAAGCTCGGCGAGCCCCGCAGCAGTAACACCCACGAGGAGATAGCCGGCCACGCAGATGCTGATCGTTCCAACACCGAACCCCCCGGTTTCGATCGGCTGCTGTCGAACCGCCTCGCCGACCGCGCGGGTTCGCTCGCCGGCGTTTGAGACCAACATCGCACCGACAAACAGCGTTACCGACAGATAGCTGATGGCGGCAATGACGCGTACCACAAGATCACCAACAGCAACAAGCTCCGCGGGCTCCGGAAGCCCCGCACCCCCTGCGGTCAGCAGCGTCAGTCCACCGGCCGGATCCATATCGGCTACAGCGCGAGCGATGACAAAAGCGTGCTGGGGCGACTACTCGGAGCGATCGATGGCGGCACCCAGCTCCGACAACACATCGAAAAAGTTGGGGAACGAGACGGCAACGTGGTCGGCACCGGTCACCGTTGTGTCGCCGTCGGCGACGAGGCCGGCGACCGCCAGCGACATGATCACACGGTGATCGTGATACCCCTCGACGGTCGCGCCGGCCAGCTCGGAGTCGTCGCCGTGGATCGTCAGCGTCGCCTGCTCCTCGGTGACTGACGCGCCGAGCGTTTCGAGCTCTGTCGCCATCGCGCTCACGCGATCGGTCTCCTTGTAGCGAACGTGTTCGCAGTTTTCGATGACGGTGTCGCCGTCGGCAACGGCTCCAAGCACGGCGATCGTCGGTAACAGATCCGGCGTGTTGCCAACGTCGACGGTCGTCCCCGACAGCGACGACCGCGAGACGGTGATCTCGCCTGCGGCTTTGTCCCATGAGATGTCGGCACCCATCCGATCGAGCACCTCGACGATCGCGCTGTCGCCCTGCGCACTCGGCTGGGCTCCCTCGACGACGACTGACTCGCCATCGGCTGCGGCGACTGCCCCCGCGGCCAGCAGGTAGGACATCGAGGAGAAGTCGCCGGGAACGTGGTACTCGCCGCCGGCCGGCGCGTACCCCTGGCCACCCTCGACGACGAACCCGTCGGCCCCAGCCGAGCGGACGCCATCCTCGCCGTCGGTGCCGACCGGCTCGGCCGTCACGCCGAAGTCGTCGAGCACCTCGAGGGTGATATCGACGTACGGCGCGGATTTGAGATCTGTCGTGAGTTCGAGTTCGATCCCCCTGTCGGTCACTGCCCCGGCCATGAGCAACGCAGAGATATACTGCGAGGAGATGTCGCCCGGGATGGCGACCGTCCCGCCGTCAAGGGAGTCGCCGACGACAAGCGGGGCCTGCCCGTTGTTGCGGGTGCTCTCGGCGCGGGCATCCAAATCTGAGAGGGCGGCCAACAGCGGCCCCTGTGGCCGCGAGCGAAGGGAGTCATCGCCTGTCAGCACGGTGAGCCCATCGGCGAGGGCGGCCGTCGCGGTGACCAGCCGCATCGTCGTCCCGCTGTTGCCGCAGTCGATGACATCATCCGGAACAAAAGGAGTCCCGTCAAACCCCGTGATCTGCAGGGCACCGTCGTCGCCGACCGTTGTGACATCGCCGCCGAAGGCGGTGACCGCCCGTTGGGTCGCCCGCGGATCGGCACTGTCGAGTGCGTCATAGATGGTTGCCTCATCGCTGTAGCCGGCCGCCAGAATCGCCCGATGGCTGTAGCTCTTCGAGGGTGGGGCACGCGCCGTCCCCGAAACGGTCGACGGCGAGAGGTGAACGTCCATACCGGCCCATACGACCACGGGGGTATCAGCCTACCGGAGCCGCTCTCGATCGGTGAGCCGTTGCCCGGTGGGTTTCTACTCTCCGTCTTTCGTGGCGCGGCGAGCGGTCGCTGCGTCGACTGGCCGCGCTGTCAGGCCGAGCCGTCAGATGTCTCAGCATCAGGAATCAGTGGCTCGTCGTCTGCATCCGTGTCGTCTGCCTCCGAGTTGTCGTCAGCCTGTGTTTCTGGGTCGCCATCACTCGTGTGGTCAGTGTCCGCCACATCGTCGACAACACCGTCGCCGTTGGTTGCGGTGTCGCTGGTGGATGCGGCATCGTCGTCGACGGCGGTATCCGTTTCGGCTGTCGTGTCATCGTCAGTCACATCGTCAGCTGTCGCACCATCAGCTGTCGTCCCACCAGTTGCTTCGTCACCCGCCGTCGCCTCGCCCGTTGTCTCATCGGCCGTCTCGTCATCGGCCGTCTCGTCATCGCCATCAGCGACGTCGCTATCGGCGGCGTGAGCGGTCGTCTCGGTGCTGTCATCCGTCTCAGCATCGAACTCGAAGCCGGTCTCGCCGGTCGATTGTGTTGCCGGGGATTCATCATCAAAGGCCGACAACGCGTCGACGGCCCGCTGTTGAATCGTCGACAGCCGCGGCACGTCGGTCACATTCGAGAGCAACACGGTCGCGGTGATCGTGTCGGCGTCGGGCACCGGCTCGTCGCCGGCAAGCACCTCGACCGTCCCGGTTTCATCCTCAAGGAGATACCGCCCGGTTTCAAACCCTTTCCGGGAGATGGCCGACGGCGGCCCCGAAAGAATCAACAACACGCGATCGGCGGAGGTGATCTCACAGGGGAGCGTTAGCTTTGAGCCGAGCGCGCGACCGACAAGCTGCTTGATTGTCGCCGCATCCGTCGGCCCCGATGGCTCCTCGTCAACGAGCCCGAGAAGCCGCTTCAACCGATAGAGGAACCCCCGGTTTTCCGTATCAAGGTCGACCGTTGCATAGCCGATTGTGGCCAGCCCGCCGACGCCAAGCGTGCGCCGCACGTCGGCCGGATCGATCCGCATCTCCGAGACCGACGCTGGATCGGCCTCACCGGCCGCAAACAGCGACACAAACCGGGTCGCAATATCCTCGTTGATCGTTTCGTACTGGTCGTCAAGTGGGTCGATGTTCCGCCGCCAGGCCTCGTTGTCGACCGGAAGCACCGCATCAGCCAACGGGACAAGCGTTCGGACGGCACGGGCGGCGGTGAGCGCCCGCCGATCGGACTCCGAGGCGGCCGGTAACACACCCAGCACGTAGATCGGGATCTCATAGACCGACTGAAGCTCCTCAAGCAGGACGCTACTGGCACCCGCGCCGGTGCCGCCGCCGAGGCCAGCGATGACGACCGCCGCGTCAACCTCGGTGTCGTCGACGAGATCTAGCGATCGCCGAATCTCCGGGAGTTCGTCGCTGGCGACGGTGGCGCCGAGATTCGGATCACCGTCGACACCGGCGGAGTCCGCATCGGTCGGTGTGTCGGGCTCGGCGGTGGTGTCATCGTCCGGATCGAAGGAAACGAGCTCATGGGTGACCTCGGGGTGTGTGTCACCGATCAACACCTGTCGATCCTCGGGGATCGCCGTGGCCGCCTCGAAGGCCGCCGGGGCCGTGTTGAACGCCAACACATGGCCGTCGGTGAAGTTGCGACCCGTTGTGTCCTCCGCGAGAATCAGCTGATCGAGGAGCCGCGTGCCGGCGTTGCCGACGCCGAACAGCGCGAGCTTCATCGGATGCCCTCCGTCACCCCGGCGTGGCGAGTGTGATTATACGATCGGATCCAGGTCATTGTTGTCGTCGGTGATCAGCGACTCGATCTCCTCCTCGCGGACGGCCTCCTGCTGTTCGATCGTGTTCTGTGCGTCGACAGCCTGATCCTGAATCTCCTTGATCCGGGGGGTTTCTGTCACGTTCGACAGCAGCACGGCCGCCGCCAGCGTCTCCGAGTTCGGTCGTGGATCGTCGCCGGCGAGCACGTCGACCGTTTCGGTCTCCTGTTCGAGCCAATCGCGGGCGGATTCGACACCCTTGCGAGAGATCTCCGACGAGGGGCCGGCGAAAATGATCAGCGCGCGGTCGGCGCTGGCGACATCACAAGGCACCGTCAGCCGGGAGTTGACCGCGCGCCGGACAAGTCCCTTGATCTTCGCGGCGTCGGTTGACTCCATCTCGGAGACCTCCGCCTCGCTGAACCGTGAGAGCAGGCCGTCATCGGGGGTATCAACGCCGGTCGAGGCGTAGCCGATCGAGGAAACGCCGCCGACCTCTAGCGTCCGCATGATATCACTGGAGTCCATCGCGTTCTCGCCGACCTCGCTTTCGTCGACCTCGCCGGCCGCAAGCAGCGTCACGATCCGGGTCGCCAGCTCCCGGTTCATCTCCTCGTAGCCCTCTTCGATCGTTTGGCCGCGAGAGCGCCAAGCGTCGTTGTCGAAGGCGATGAAGTTGTCGACCTTGTTGACAAACGACTGCAGCGACCGCGCCGCGTTGAGCGCGGGCCGGCCACCCTCGTATTTGCCCGGCAGCATCCCGAGGCCGTACACCGGCTCGTCGTACATCTTCTGGAGTTCCTCGATGACGACCGGCGCGGCTCCGCTGCCCGTCCCGCCGCCGAGCCCGGCGGCGACGAGGATCGCATCCACCTCGTGGATCTCCACATCGTCGAAGATGCGGCGGATCTCATCGATCTCTGTCTGAGCGACCTCCGCGCCGACCGCGGCGTCGCCGCCGACGCCGTGGCCTTTGGCCTTCTTGTGTGTCTCGCCGATCAGCAGCCGCCGATCCTCGGGGACGTGTTTCGGCTTGGCCAGATCAGTCCGTGCCGTGTTGATAACGAGTGTGTGCCGGCAGAGATCCCGGCCGGTCGCCTGCTCGAACTCAACCATCCGGTCGATAACCTTGCTGCCCGCGTTTCCAACACCGATCGTTGCGAGTTTCATTGGTGACTCCTCTGGGGCCGACGACGTGGTAGTGAGATCATACGTTGGGAGGACGAATGGACTCTGGGTTTATTAACCTATGTCAGACTCGGCGATATGTACGGGGGAGGCTGTGGAGATCACACACGCCCCTCGTTCGGTTGTGGAGCTCACGGCCGTCACCCGCCGCGCCGAGGGATGCCGGCGATCTAAACCTTGAAACCTGCTGGGCCGGTAGGTGGCGTAGAATGGTTTCAGACGAGTTACGGAAGCAAGCTCACGATCTCGATGTGACGGTCTGGGTCGGCAAACACGGGATCGAATCCGTTACCGATGAGCTGGCCGACCAGCTACAGGAGCGACGACTGGTGAAGGTGAAGTTTCTTCGCGCGGCCCGCGGGAGCGACGACACCGACACGCTGGCCGCCGAGTTGGCCGACGCCGTCGGTGCCGACCTGATCGAAACCCGTGGCAACACGGCCGTCTTGCACTGAGCCGGGATCGATCAGCCGACCTCGTCCCAGCGTGAGACGAGGGCGATACCAAAGGTGAACACGATAACCCCGATCGCCGCCTGTCGGATCACGGTGCCGATATCCCCGTTGAGCAGCCCAACCACACCGCGAACGAGGAGCACGCCGGTAACGAGCACCACAATCGAGAGCACGAGATGACGGGTCTCCATACAAGCGACGAGGAGTTCCGCGGATATAGTCGTGTCTTTTTTCAACAATGATGGTGCGGCTGTCGAACCGAGACTGTGTTCCGTGAAACAATAACCGCCACAAACGGACGTTTTAGGCGATTAAACCAGTATTTTGCTGATAGAATCGGTGGAAAGAGGGACACGCTTAACTAATCGAGTGTTAAAGATGCAATCGTACATCGGAGTTCGACTCCGGGGTCAGACATCATGGATCCAGTCATCGCCAGTCGGGCCCAGTTCGCCCTTACCACGATGGTGCATATCATCTTCCCCGTGATGAGCATGGGGTTAGCCCCCTTCCTCATCTACTTCACGTGGAAGGATATCCGAACTGGCAAACCCGTCTACGAACAGTTGCGTCGTTTTTGGACCAAGATCTTCGCCATCTCCTTTGTCGTCGGGACGGTCACCGGCATCGTCCTCGAATTCGAGTTCGGGACGAACTTCGCGGCCTTCTCGACGGCCGCCGGTGAGCTGTTCGGTGGCCCACTCGCCGTCGAAGGGATGATGGCGTTCATGCTGGAGGCAACGTTCCTCGGTATCTTTGTCTTCGGCCGCGACCGCGTCGGCGACAAACTCTACTTCATCTCCAGTGTCGCCGTCGGCCTCGGGACGTGGCTGTCGGCGGTGTGGATTCTGATCGCCAACTCCTGGATGCAGACACCGCGTGGCTACGAACTTGCCACCGAAGGCGGCCAGACGGTCGTCCACCTAGTTGACCCGATCGCGGCGTACTTCACGCCCCGGTTCACTTACATGTACGTCCACATGCAGAATGCGGCCATCGAGTCGGTCGCGCTGTTTATGGCCGGCGTCGCCGCCTACTACGTGATGCGCCACCACGTCTGGGGGTTCGAACACGAGAACATCAACTTCTGGGAGACAACGCTGAAGATCGCGCTGATCGCGTTGCTGATCACCGCACCGCTGCAGGCGTTCCACGGCGACATGTACGGCCGCCACGTCGCCGAAACCCAGCCCCAGAAGTTCGCCGCCATGGAGGCCGTCTGGGAGACTGACTCCTACGTCCCCGAATACATCGTCGCCTTCCCGACCAGCCTCGATTCGATCACCGATCCACGCGCCAAGGAGCTGTTCGGCATCGGGATACCGGGCGGCGCGTCGTGGCTCGCCAGCGGGGGTGATCCGACAGCCGAAATAACCGGCCTCAACGAGTTCGACACCGAGTCACCACCTGTCGCCATCGTCTTCTGGGCGTTCCGGGCGATGGTCGGGATGGGCTTTTGGTTCATCCTGCTGTCCTTCTGGGGTGGCTACCGGTGGTACAAAGACGAGTTATTCGAGGACGCCCTGCTGCATAAGGCGTTGATGGGGTCGTCCTTACTCGGGATCGTCGCCGTCGAACTCGGCTGGGTCGTCACCGAGGTGGGCCGACAGCCCTGGGTGATCCAAGGGATCATGAAGACAAGCGAAGGCGTCTCACCCGGACTCACCGGCGCGGAGGCAACGCTCACCTTCGCCGGCTTTGTCGGCCTCTATGCCGCCTTGCTTGGCCTGTATGCCTACGTGATCGCCCGGATCATCCGCAACGGCCCGCCGGGTGGTGACGATCTGCGGACGAACCGTGAGCCAACGCCGACGCCGGGCTCACCTGCCGCGGGGGTCGCCGACGATGATTAGCGTTGAGGGCCTGTCGGCGGAGCCGCTGTTTGGCCTGCCGCTGCCGGAGGTCTGGTTCGGCCTCATGTTCGCCCTGTTAGCGACGTTTCTGTTCCTCGATGGCTTCGATTTCGGGGCCGGCGCGATCTACGGGCTCGTCGATACCGATCGCCAACGAGAGGCGGTGCTCGCCGCTGTCGGCCCGTTTTGGGACGGCAACGAGGTCTGGCTCGTCGTCTTCGGTGGCGCGCTGTTTGCGGCGTTTCCGGCGGCCTACGCCGGGCTGTTCAGCCGCCATTACCTGCTGATGTTCGCCATCCTGGGCGCGCTCATCATCCGTGGACTCGCCCCCGAAATGTACGAACAGCGACACGACGATCTCTGGCAACGCGCCTGGAGTGTCGCCTTCGTCGCCGGCAGCGTCCTCGCGCCGTTTTTCCTCGGCGTCTTCGCGGGCAACTGGCTTGTCGGCAATGAGGGCTCGATCTCGCTGATCGGTCTCGTTGTTGGGGTGACGCTAACGCTGCTGACGGTTGTTTCGGGCGCGGCATTCCTCCGGCTGAAGGCTCAACACGACCTGCCGCCAGAAGTGTCGACCTACGGGCAGATCGCCGTTGTTGGCTACCTGCTGGCCGTGGTTGCCACGCTTGCCGTGTTGGCGGTGCGGCTCCCCGAGGGGATCACGACGCTGTTGGATCCGCTGATCGTCGCCTTGGTCGTCGCCTCCATCGTGTTGGCGGCGGGCTACATCCTCGCACTGCGGCGGAACCAGAACCTCATCGCCCTCGCCATCGCGGGCGTGATGACCTACGGGCTGATCACCGTCGTCGCCCGGATCATGTATCCGGCGATCGATCCGGCAACCGGCGCGACCGTCAGCGATACCATCGTCTCGACGCTCCCGCTGAATCTGATGACGATCGGAGCGGGGCTGTTGTTGCCGCTGGTCGTCGTCTACTTTGTCGTGTTGTACACGGCGTTCAGCGGGCCGATCACCCCGGAGGAGGCCTACTGACGTGGGTGAGGCGGGCGCGTCGACACTGCTGGCCTCCCGGATCTTTGTGACCTGGGTCGAACTGGTCATTGTTGGGTTTGGCGGCACCGCACTCGGCGGGGCTGTTTCCGGCCCCCCGGAGCTGATCATCTATTTTGCGACGACGCTGGTGACCGTTGCCGTGCTGTTGTACAATGTGGATCAGCTAATCCAGCAGCGACTCAGCGCGGGGTAAGGTCGCCGGCGACATTCCTCACGCAAACACATCCTCGGCACGAAGGCCGGCCATGAGATCATCGACCAGTGGCTCGACGCTCTCGTAGGGATACTCCTGATAGTCGGCGTACTCCATGCCGAGTTCCATCGCGCCGATCGTCACATCGCCGGCCTCGAAGGTCGTTGCCGCGCCGTCCGGCAACACCGGAATCAGCTCGAAGGGGTCGGTTACCGGGTAGCTGGCGGCCCCAAAGACCTCGGTGAGTTGCCGGCGCATCTCCGCCTCAGGGGGTGTCATGGGGACACGGGTGGTACTGATCTTATTCCGGGGTGATAGATGAGGACTCATCGAACCAGCCGCGCTCGCGGAGGCCAACTCCCAGCAGGACGAGCGCGTTCGGCAGGAACAGCAGCGCGCCGAGAGCCATCACCGTATCCTCCGTTCGCAGCCCGTAGGTCACGGCCGCGCCGGCGATGAGAAAGCCACTCACCGCAAGCAGGTACATCCGGTACTCCATCAACAACGCGAATGGGCGAAGCAGTGCGTCAGCGTCCATATCGGGGGCTACAACCCGCATCCACTAATAGAATCGGTTGTCGAAACCCGCCCGTGACACCGGGAGTCACGCCTCCACCCCGCTCACAGACGGTTCGGATCGATTCGGGTCGCCAGCCGACGGACAGCACCGACGGCCGCGACGCCGACACCCCCGTAGATGAGGACGACAAGCCGTGTCGACAGCGTCGCGCTATCGATCGCCAGTCGCGCCGCGGTGTTGGCCGGGCCACCGGGCAACAGCGTCGCGCCGGCGAAAAACAGCAATATCCCGACCGAAAACAGCAGCTGTGCGGATCGCCGATCAGGAGCCAGCAGCGAGACGGCCACCGAAAGCGCGACAACGATCGCCGTCACCGCGGCCACAAGCGCGACCAGCCAGCCGATGTTGGCGACAGCCACGCCGTTCAACGAGAGCAGTCCCATCCACGCCACCGCCTGTATCGGGGCGATAGCGATCATCGCCGCTGACTTGCCGTCGACGATATCGATCATCGTTACCGGGGCGACACGCAGCAGTTCGAGGGTGCCCTGCTCGCGTTCGGCGGTCAGCGAGTCGACGGTGATCGACCCGCTGATAAACACCGGCAGGAAGAGCAACAGCGGCAGCAGGATGGTGTAGGTGAAATCGTAGTACGGGTTGCCGCCGGTGTCAGGCGGCAGCGGTAGCGGTGGATTCGACAACGAGTCAGCCCGCTCGGCGCGAAGATTTCGCTCCAAGGCGCGCAACGCCTCCTGGCCCTCCGAGACAACGAGTGTCGTCTCGATGCTTCCATCCGGGGCTGTCATCACCACCTGGATACGGTCGTCGACCCTGGTTGTCTGAAACACCGCATTCACCGTCCCATCCTGGAAGTCGGCGTAGGCGTCGCTGGTCGTTGCGTACCGCGTGCCGTCGATCGCCGGCCGGTCGTCGATCGCCGCCAGCATCTCGTTGGTCGCATCGCCGGTCACGGCGGCATCGATCTGGTAGCCATCGACGCTGCCGGGATCGTACAACGAGACCAGCCCAACAACCAGAAACCCAGCGAAGGCGGCGACAAACAGCTGGATGACCACCGCGAGGATGATCGTTTTCTCCCGGCCCAACACCCGGATCTCCCGGCCGGCGATGGTGAGTCGTGGATCGCTGAACCGGTCGGCGACGGCGTGCCAGCGATCCCGCAGATCTCGGTCAGCCATAGAGCGTCACCACCCCGAGATTGTACGCCGCGTGGATCGCCGTCGCGGCGACCAGCGACACCAGATACCACCGGAGCCGCGTCCGCGCGCCGAGGGCACTCACCCCGGCGGTCACCGTATGCAACACCAACGGCCCGGCCAACAGCAGCAGCGTTGTCGACGGCGCGATGCCGATGCCGGCCGGCTGGAGGGCTGCCTGCCCGAGCTGGAGGTCGGGGAGCCCGACCAGCTGGGCAACGGCGGTGAACTTCTCGGCGACAAAGAAGCCAACCCCGGAGGCCGCCCCGAGCAGGAGGGCGGTCGGCACCGAGCGGTCGAACCGGTCGCTTTCGAAGCCGGCGAAGATGTGGATGCTTTTGGCGACCTCCTCGACGGCAGCGATCACCACGAGCAACAGCGGGATCGACACCTCGATGGGCAACACAAACAGCACAGCGATCGCCAACAGCTCGGCAATAAACACAAAGGGCAAAAACAGCGCGGTCAACACGCCGACCGATCGAACCCCACTCAGTCGCGCATCAAGCGCGTCGAGGAACTTCAGCGGCACCGGCTTTTGGGAGAACATATCCTCCTCGCGGTAGACGCCGGTTCCAAGCAGGAACAACACCGCGGTGCTCGTATAGAACGGGCCGGTCGAAAACAGGTAGCTCCCGAGGCTGACGGCCTCACCCTGGAGCTCCATGACGACGAGTGTCAGCGGCGAGATCAGCGCGATCGGCGTCACGTTCGTGAAGATCGAGGGGATGAACACGTAGCTCGTGAGGAAGACGGTGATCGTGATCGTCACGAACGTCAACTCCTTGAACGATCGGGCGAACATCGCCCCGAGGAACGTCGCCGCCAGAAACGTCAGCGCGATCGGGACGACCGCAGCCACCGACAGCAGCCCCCCACCGACCGCCGCGGCGATGACCGCCGTGACGGCGACCGCGATGGCCGCATACGGCAGGGTTTTGCCGGCGACGATATCCAGCCGCTCGACAGGGGCGACCAACAACAGCTCACCCCGACGACTGATCCGCTCGTTGAGGACGCTGCTCCCGTAGGATTGGATCACGAAGTTCATCGGCACGAGGAACAGAAACGCCAGCAGCAACGAGCCAAACGGGAAGGGTGGCTGGATCTCCGCCGGCGAGCCGCTGGTGCCGCCGCCGAACAGCGCGCGATCGAGCAGCGAGCCGCCACCACCGTCGGCAACAGGCGGCGCGTCACCCTCGGTGCGATCGGTGCCTGTCGTGTTGTCACCGCCTCCATCGGCTGTTCCACCATCGGCGTCGCTGGTCGTTCCATTGGTGTCGGTGTCGTTGGCGTCAGTGTCGGTTCCATCGCTGTCGTCAGCATTGTCTGCGGCTGCATCATCACCGGTGAGGTTACCCGCATTCGTTGGGGCGGCCGGGCCGAGCGTCGATTGTGGAATGTACTGTAGCTCAACGACAACCGGGTAGGCGGCGGTTCGGTTCGGTTCTAATGCCATCGCCCGGTCGTTGTAGGACTGCACCGCCGAGCGGAACGCGGTGAGTGCGGCATCACCTTTCTCACCGTCGGCCGGCTCAACGAGGAGCGTTGGCGAGCGCGGGCCGGGTCCAGCGGCCGGTTGTCGAACCCCGCCGATCAGGAGGTCGATCTCGCCGGTTGCCAACGCGGTTCGATCCGGCGGGCGGGCGGTCAGGCTGGCGTGGTCGTCGATCACCGCGTTGTAGGGGCTGTTGTCGGCGACGCCAACCCGGTAGATGTCGGTGTTCGGCGACGGTGAGGCGACGCCGAGGGCGACAGCCGAGGTGCCAACGCTGGCAACGACGACAACGAGAACGGCGATCACGGCGAGGGTACGGCGGTTGTAACTGCTCGTCGACTGGCCGAATTCCCAGCGGGCGATCCGGGCGATCCGGCGGAGTCGACGCCCGGCGGTCGTGAGCCGTGTTCGCAGGCGATCGACCCGCGTCACGGCGCGTCCTCCACCTCGTGCTCAGTCGTCGGCTCGCCGGTCGGCTCGGTGTCCGTGGCTGTGCGTGGGCTCGGCATCTGTTGGCCAGTGAGCTCCAGGAAGATCGATTCTAAGCTTGGCTCGTCGGTGCGAATATCGGTGACGCTGCCACCTGCGTCCGTCGCGGCGGCTTGGATCGCTTCGACCTTGGCCATCGTTTCGACGACCGCCCGGTGACGACCGTCAGCGGTTGGGTCGGTGGCGTCGAGTGCGGTGTCGCTGTAGACGTGGTAGGTCGTTTCGCCGTACTGTTCGCGGATGTCAGCGACCGAGCCGCGGGCGATGATCCGGCCCTCGTTCATGATGACGACGCGGTCACAGACGCTTTCGACGTGGTAGAGATTGTGCGCGCTGAAGATGACCGTCTTGTCGTCCTCGCGGAGTTCTTCGGTGAACTCCAACACCGAGTTTGTCGTCAACGGGTCGAGCCCGCTGGCGGGTTCATCGTAGATGAGCACGTCGGGATCGTTGACCAACGAGCGGGCGATGGCGACCTTGCGTTTCATCCCCTTCGAAACATCGCCCAGTCGGCGGTCACGGTATTCCAGATCCAGCCGATCGAGTGTCGACTCAATGCGTTCGCTTGCCACCTCGCGGGGCACGTCGTAGAGATCAGCAAAAAATCGGAGATACGACCGCGCCGTCATATCCTCATACAGCGGCGATTCCTCCGGCAGAAAGCCGAGTTGGTGTCGCATTTCGGGGTCGCCGGCGTCGTAGCCCGCGACGGTTGCCGTCCCGCTGGTTGGTTCGATCAGCCCGGCCAGCATCTTCAGCGTCGTCGTCTTGCCCGCGCCGTTCGGGCCGACGACGCCGAAGATCTCCCCGCGGTCGATCTCGAACTCGCTGCCAACGACGGCGGCGAAATCGCCGTAGGTCTTCCGCAGCCCCGACACCTCGATCATACCTCTTGTGCCACCGCAGCGTACAAAAACACACGGCCTTGGCTATCAGTGCTAATAGCCAGCAGGCACGAGTTGTCGAGGCCCACCGAACTCCTGCAACTACGGCGGGCGCTCTAATTCGAACCGATCTCGTGTCGAGGCGTAGTAGTTGCCAGCGAGCCGGCCGACTGTATCGAGTGCGTCGATATCGATTTTCTCGTCAGTAAGAACCGCCTCGTCGACATGGGCGTGAACAACCTCACCGAGGATCAGCACGCTGTCGCCGACCTCGATCCAATCGTAGAGTTCACACTCCAGGGCGACGCTCGCGGCCGCGACGCGTGGCGGGTCGACGACGACCGATTCTGCGCGCTCGATATCGACGTGGTCGAACTCGCTTTCGTCGGCCGGGAGTGTCGCACTCGTGGCGTTCATTTCCTCGACGATGTCGTGCGTGACAGTGTTGAGGACGAACTCCTCAGTATCGGCGACGTTCTGTGGGGTGTTCTTCAGGTCGTCACGGCCGACCGGCGCGAACATGACGACCGGTGGGTCGACGGCGACGACGTTACAGAAGCTGTAGGGTGCGAGATTGTCGACGCCGTCGGTACTGGTCGTCGAGATCCAGCCGATCGGCCGCGGCGTGATCGCCGTCGACAACAGTCTGTAGGGCGATCCGAAGGCGTCGGGCGCGCCATCCACCGATTGCTCCTGCAACCGTTGCGGCGCATGGCCCACCTGACAGCCGAACTCGAACAACGCCTGGATCTACCCCGCCGCGAGCATTGCTCTCAGCAGATCGAGCGCATCTGTCGTCGCATCCTGCTGGAGCTCATGGACGCCTCCGCCGTGGAGTGGGAACGGCGCCAAGGCAGTACGACAATGGCAGGCTGAGCGCAGGCACCCATGCGCGTAGCCACGATATAACCAACCGGGAGCCGAACTCGATGGCTGAAGGAAACAAGGCGGAACCGTTTGTGCATCCGGTGCTCATGGACCTCCAGGAGGCGGCTGGCGAACTCCACGAGGCCCTGGATCGCCTCGAGACCTGGCTCATAGACAGTTTTGAGGTTGCGGATACAGCGGTGTGGCATCCGTCCATACCCGATGAAGGCGAGCACCAACTGACGGCGGCGCCGCTACCCTTCCAGTAGCGTTCGCTACGCGGGCG
>Ga0207714_1001689_pt1 | contig 14077 bp, 12 predicted proteins | sample PonA232FremontCA_2_FD_187270 | JGI IMG/M metagenome (GOLD analysis project Ga0207714, IMG submission 187270) | Marine sediment microbial community from Fremont, CA, USA - Pond A23 Sediment 2 (SPAdes) | ecosystem: Environmental > Aquatic > Marine > Unclassified | place: USA: Fremont, California... | reverse complement strand
GAGCCTCGAAGGTGCGTTCCTACCAAGGACTTCTTGTTCATGCGTTCGGTCGGCTCGCTGCCGCAATGCTCCTTCTGGCTCTCAACCCCTGATTCGCATTTTTTTTGTGTCTCCACTGCCAGAAAATGGATGTCTGAGCATCCGTCTGAATCTGTTAGCTATTGATGCGATTGCCCTGCCTAATGCGCCACCGCGAACCGACTGGTCGTCTCCTCCTCTCGATGCCGTCGGATCTGATCCTCGATCCACTCGGCGGTGACCTCCATCCCGTCTCTGAGTTTTGTCGGCGGCTCCCACGAGAGTTCCTGTTGGATTTTGGTATTGTCCGAGTTGCGCCCGTCCACGCCCTGCGGCTTGGTTAGGTCGTACTCTCGGCCTAGGTCTACTTCGACCGCCTTCTCGATCACGTCCACGAGCTGGTTGATTGTCACCAGCTCGTCGGAGCCGAGGTTGATCGGGTCGGTGATATCGGAATGCATGATTCGCTGTGTCCCGTCGACGCAGTCGTCGACGTACATGAACGAGCGGGTCTGCGTACCGTCCCCCCAGATCGTGATCGAGTGGTCGCCGCTAAGTTTGGCTTCGACCGCTTTCCGCGTGAGCGCCGCCGGCGCCTTCTCCCGCCCGCCGTCGTAGGTGCCAAACGGGCCGTACACGTTGTGGTAGCGGGCCACCCGTGTGGTGACATCGAAGTCCTCCCGGAAGTGGCGACACATCCGTTCGCTAAACAATTTCTCCCACCCGTAGCCGTCTTCGGCCAGGGCCGGATAGGCGTCCTCCTCCGAGAGGGGCTCGACGTCAGCGGTCGACTGGAGCTCCTGGTTGTAGACGCAGGCCGAGGAGGAGTAGAAATACCGCCCGATGTCCATGTCCCTCGCGGCCATGAGCAGGTGCGTGTTGATTCGCACGCTGAGCATACACAAGGCCTTGTTGTTCTCGATAAAGCCCATCCCGCCCATGTCCGCGGCGAGGTTGTACACCTGATCTGCGCCTTCCAGCGCCGCGTAGCAGTTTTCTTTCTCCCGCAGGTCGAGCGACCGGTTGTCCGCCTGCGGAAACTTCTGGAACCACTGGTTCGGCGGTTTGATGTCGACGGCACGGACCTGATCGTAGCCTTGCCGGAGCAAGTCCGCCACGAGGTGCCCGCCGATAAATCCGCCCGCCCCGCAGACGACGACCGTTTTGCCCGTGTCGACATCACCAGTGTAGATGGGCTCGGCATCAACCCGATCGGTCGGGTCGGCGCCGATGAGATCCGTTCGAGGACCGGTCGTTCCGTTTGACGAAGGCGCTCCGTTTGCGTGGGTGTTCATGGCAGTAGGTGTCTGTGGCAATAGGTGCTTGCGGCAATCATCAGGACGGCGATCGGCGTGATACGGGACGCTACGTGAACAGCCGTTTTTTGACGCGCTGGAGGGCATGTCGGGGCTCGCTTAGGAACGTCTTCAGGTGCTGACCGCCCGTGGTCAAAGCCGCCGTGGCTAAAACCGCTGCGTACGACACCTCCGGTACAGATGGCGAGGACGCACCGACCAACTCAGGATAGACGTGCCGCACCAGGGGGTCGTCTACCAGTGCCCGCACGGCCCCTGCCTGAAGGGGGGTCAGCGTCTCGTCGTAATATCCCACCCGGGAGCTCTGGATGCCCCCCCTGGCGACTTGACTGATTGTAGGGCGACTCCGAGCGGTTGACATGCGGAACGTGAAGAAGATCGTCGTGGAATGAAAGGCCGCAGAATGAGCAGATTGTCCTCATTTCCTCCTCCGGGGCGCGCACGAAGTCTTCGTACCGGACTACTGTCAGATTTTTGGAGTACTCTCGGGAAAAGCGGCGCGCAAGCCGCACGCCCTTGTTCCAGCCGTACGCCACCCGGGCCACGGCCCGCCACTCCCCGCGCCGCTTCATGGAGGCGGCGAGGTCAAGTGGGTTTCGGGCCAGAAACAGGAGCCGGGCCTCCGGGAAGCAATCCAGAATGTCTTCCACTTGACACTCCCCCGGCTAAAGCCGAGAGATTCTTGGCGGGTCAGCCCGCCTCTCACGGGTCAACAAAGCGACTTAATGGAGCTTTCGCTCCGGCAGCGGTCGTCTTCTCACCGGATTACACAAAGCGGCTTTCGCTTTGCGGGCAGTGCCATGATGCCAGCTACTCGGGTTGCCCCGAGATACTTCCTGTTCGCTGTCTGGAGGCTTTGGTACGGCCCCTCCTTCGAGGTGCCCTGCCGAAGCAACTGCTCCGGGCGCGGTCGGGAGGGGTTGCCTCCGCATTGCCGCTTGTCTCGCAAGACATTACAGACGCTTATCAGTATCGGGAGTGTTTCGCTACGCTCAACGAGAAGAGTCCCCGAACCGACAGGTTCATATGTCCCGGCTAAAGCACAGGACCTTTACTGCTCTTCTCGCGCTCTACTCAATAATGTAAAAGATGTACGAGGTGGCTTTCTGCGCCCAGCGAGTCGCGCCGTTCTGTCGGGCGACCCAGTCCATGCAGCGCGCATACATCTGCCCAGCCGTCGTCTCCTCTCCATCGCCGCCCCCTCGCATGTGCTTCTGCACCTCATGCCGTCCCCCGGGGGGCACACTGGCTCCGCTTCCCTCCGCCTGAGAGAGAATGTCCGCTACCCGGTCAGGCGCTGGTTTGTGCGTCAGGCGCTCTTGATGCTCGAAAAACGTTCCCTCCCCGGTCGCACTGTACACCTCGGGGCTTTGCCCCAGGCACCGGGCCAGCATCGTATTGCCGCTGTGCTGGCGCCCGATGATAAATATTGGCCCCTCCATCGAAAACCTCGGGATTCGGAGTGGGGAAGCGAGCCTTTCAGTCTGCGCTTCTCTGTTTCCGTCTGCGCTTCTCTTGAAGCGCCTAGAATGTACTACGGCGCCCGAAGCCGTGCCCCCGACCGAAGCCGTGCCCCCGCCGGGATCGGGGCGGCTTCTGGCGCGCGCTTTCGCTTCCGAGCCGCCTGCGCCTGTCGGGGGCTCTTGCACGTAAGGGATGAACGCGAGGGATCAAACGTTGGGTCGAGACACAGCTTCGCCACGTCAGTCACACGGCTTAAAAGAAAGCATGTGACTCATCTCGATCGTCAAGACCGATACCAGGGCAAAGCCCCTTTTCTCCCTCCTTCTTTCGGGAGCTACTCGCCCACCCGGATTCCTCCCCACCCCCTTTCGCTCCTGCCATGTGCGTCAGCACCCGCAGGAGCAGGTCATTGGGCGCCTCCTAAGCACGATGGTCAGCGTCACCCCATTCCTTTGATGGCACCCAAATAATGTGGACAGACCCCACGCCCGTAGCCAATGATGGTTGCTCCATCAAACCTTGGCTCAGTGGGAGCCCGCTGGACGGCCGGTGTGACGAGCCACGCTCCATTACCGCACGTTCACGTCGAAGATCGTAAGCACGGTGAGCGTAAGGGACAGCGCGGTCGTCGCGATCCGCAGGCCGTCCCGCCAGCCGATCTGCCGGTTGGTTTCGATGCGAATGACATCACCGTCCTGTAATGATGGATACTGCGGGCGCTCGGCGAAGTCATCCAGGTCTTCCTTGAGGATTCTGTTTCGGCTTCCGTTTTCAAGGCGGAAGTGGTGCACAATTGTCTTCGTGCGGCGGCCGCCCCCTCCGCCTCCCCCTCCAGCCAGGGCCACAAGCTGGCCCATGTTGATATTTTCCCCCACCTCGTAAATGCCGGACTGCCCCCCAAGCACGAGGATCTCGATGGTGTTCTGGCCCGGGCGCGCAAACGTATAGTAGGCCGTGCCCCCGGCCTGCATGCCCCCTGCCCCCTGCTGCTGAGCCCACGCCGGCCCCACGGCCAGCATTAGGCACAGGGCGAATCCGATCGTATGGCGGGCACACAGAGAGGTCATCACAGAGAAGAGATCAAGGGAGGAGACGTTGACACGTGTTCGGCCCCGGAGGGATGAAATGCCGGGCGCTCGCCGCCGCTATGCGGCTGCGTCTTCCGGAAGCGACCGGTACTGATCGTAGGGGCCGTACTGGCCGTAGTGGCGGTAGCGGTACTTGTAGCCGTACGCCATCGACAGGTCGAAGCCGTTGAAGACCACGCCCGCGACGTCCGCCCCGACCTCCCCGAGCACACCGAGGGTGTCCTCCAGCTCATCCTCCGTCGTGACGCCGGCCCGCGCCACACAGAGGGTCGCGTCGCACAGATCCGAGAGCATCGGCCCGTCCGACGTGGCCAGCACGGGCGAGGAGTCCACGATGATGTGGTCGAAGTACTGCCGGGCCTCCCCCAGGAACTCGCGGAAGCGGGCCGACCCGAGCACCTTCGTCGGGCTCTCGACCTCTGTTCCCGCCGGAAGCACACACAAATTGTCGGCCAGTGGCCGCTTCATTGCGTGCTCCTCCAGATCATTCTGGAGCGTTTCGGTGAGCCCAGGGGCCCGAGACACGTCGAAAATTTCGTGCAGCCGCGGGCGGCGCAGGTCCCCGTCCACGAGGAGCGTCGCGTGGCCCGCCTGGGCGGTGATGACCGCCAGGTTCGACGCGGTCAGGGACTTGCCGTCCCCACTCCCCGGGCTGGTCACGAGCACCGTCCCGCTGTCCCCATCGGGCCGGCCGAGCTGGAGGTTCGTCCATATTTTCCGGTACGCCTCCGTGGCCGCGGAGTACGGCTTTAGCGCCGCGATCAGGCCCGTCTCCAGCCGGTGCCCGTCCCGCTCGACTGTCGCCTGCCCGCCCATCTGGTCCTCAATGAGCGGCGTCAGGTTCGGGATGACGCCAATGCCGTGGTAGCCCATCTCGCGGATCTGGTCGGGCTTATACAAACGGTTGTCCATCTGGTCTCGGAGCAGGGCCAGGCCCCCACCCCCAAGCAGGCCGAGCATCAGCCCCAAAATCAGGTTTCGCTGGGGCCGCGGCCGGACCGGCACGCCGGGCATCCCCGCCTCGGAAATCTGCGTGGCGTAGCCCAGTTCGGACTTCTCACGCACCCGCACCTGCTGAAGCTGTTTGGTCACAAACCCGTACATCTGCTCCGCATACTTCTGGTCGCGGCGGAGCTGGGCCATCTGCATCGACTTTTCGGGGATCGTGTTCAGCTCCTGCTCCGACTCCTTGAGCCGCTCGGAGAGCACGTCGATCCGGGCCTCCAGGCCCGTAATCTGGATTTCTTTTTCTGCGATCCGGCGCTTCAGCTCGTCGACGCGCTGGGCCCCCTGCTCGGGGCTTAGGCCGCTCCCCATCAGCTCCTCTACATACTGGTCCGAGCGCCGCTGGATGCGGGTACGGAGCTTTTGGATCCGGCGGCCGATCTGGGCAATCTGGGCACTGTCGGCCGCAGAGGGCGCGCCGGACTGCAGCTCAAGCTGCTGCTTCGACAGCTCGAGCCGGGCAATCTCCGACTGCAGCGACGAGATCTCCGCGTCGACGGTCGAGGAGAGCCGCTCGGAGAGCTCCTCCGGTCGGATGGACTTTAGCTCCTCCCGGAGCGACGCCAGCGACGACCGCTCCATCTTCAGCTCGATGCGCGCCTGCTCCAGCTGCGACTCCGTCTCGGCGATCCGACTTGCCAGCGACCCCTGCCGCTGGTCGAGGCTCACCGCATCTTTGCTCCGCTGGAACCGCTGAATGCGCTGCTCAATGGTTTCGAGCTCCTGCTCGAGCTCCTGGCTCCGCTTCTGCAAGAACTGTCGGGAGGCCTGCACCCGGGCCCGGCTCGACTCGCGGGTGAGATCGATGTAGGCGTCCGCGAAGTAGTCCGAAAGGAGCTGCGCGACCGCCGGGGTCTCGTCCTGCGCGACGATCTGGATGACGTTCGCCTCCGACCCGGCGCGGCTGAATTGGACGCGCCCGGCGAGGGCCGGCGCGACCGAGGCCGGGGACAATTGCGTGGTGTCCAGGCGCGACGGCGATCCATTCCCCCCTGCCGCGCCGTCCCCACGAAGACGCTGCGCCACCGACGCCCACACCTGGTCGGTGAGCTGCCCGAGCGGGGAGACGCCCTGCGATGCCAGCACGCGCCGGGCCTCGTCCTGCTGCAGGAGGCGCTCGGCCACCCGCTCCCGCAAGGCCTGCGAGTTGCGGAGAAACATCAACTCGTTCCGAAGCGAGGAGCTGCTCGGCAACAAGCCGCTTCCCTGCGCCTGGGCCCCGATTCCGGACTCGGTGCCGGACTGCTGGCCTTTCTCCACGAGCACGAGGCTGCTGGTGCGGTAGACCGGCACCTGCGTATACGTATACCACGCAGCGCCCGCCACCGTCGCCAGGCAGACCAACACGATGAGCCACTTCCGCCGCCGCAGCAGGTCGAGAAGCTGCTCGATCTGCTGCTTGATGCCGCCCGTTCCGGCAGGTGCTCCCTGCACGCCATTCCCGCCCCCCTCCCACGAGCGGACGATGTCCCCCTGGCCATTCTGGTCTGGATCGCGCCGCTGAAGGTGAGCCATCTGCGAGGGTGTACGGTCTCGTTTTCAGAAGAGGAGCGTCTATACTGTGGGTCTTCGATGCCCGACCGCTCTTTACGCAGCCTTTTTACGTGCCGCCAACTTCAAAGCTTAGGACGGAGCGTACCTTATAGTGTGCGCACGGCCTTGTGACCATTCGTCATCAAACGGCCCACGGCCTATCATCCTTTGGATTATTAGACGACCGCATTGATGATCCGAACATTTCAACCGCCAGAAATGAGTCCAGGCCGTGCGGACGTCTGGCCCGGGTCGGGATTCTGCTCTTCGTGTGCGCTGCTCTTCGTATGCGTTGCTCTTCGCATGCGCTACCAGTCGCACGGGCTGCCGATGCGGCGCTTCTCGGCACCGCCTCCCGGGCAGGACTGTCTCTCGTACATTTCCGTCACATTTGTGCGCGTGACAGACCCATGTACGCGACGGGAGGCGTTCAGTTCAGGCAGAGGGGATTTCGTAATGAGGCCGCGCCCCTCGCCGCCCCGCGACAGTCCATGGGTCGGGGCGGTCGTCCGCGTGCCCTCAAAGAACCTTCATTTTCCGCGGAAGAGGACGTTCGTGTGGAGGCGGCGGTTCCCGTGGAGGAGGCAGTCCCTGTGGAGGAACCCGTCTTCGTGGAGGCGGCGGTGACCGTGCCCCCGTCCAGGGCAGGCACGAAGTAGGGGGCTCCGCCGATGGTTCCGGCCGGGACGATCTGGCCGCCTGTTGTATTGCCGAGGGCGCGTGGGTCGCTCTTCAACACGGCGCGGCCCCCGAGCAGAAAAGCGGCGCCGACGACGTAGATGGAGCCGGCGAGCCCGAGGACGATGGTCTGGCCGAGGGTAAACATGGCGTGACGGCCGGAATTGTGAAGGGAGCTTGGATTTGCGTACTCCCTACCGCCACAAGAGCCGTTCCAGCACGCCACAGGCGCGCAGCCTCCACATACATGCGTAGAATCTACCTTCCGCCCCCTCGGATCTTACAGTATTGAGTAGAGCGCCAGTATTGAGTAGAGCGCGGGGGATCGCTGCCCTTGGCGACCCTCTCACAGCACCTCCTCACGGAAGACAACGTTTTTTCCCCACCAATTCGGGAACCGGGGCCGGCTCAAAGCACCTCAGGGTTAACGCAGCTCAAGGGGCGTCGGCGAAGGGCGGTTCGGCGTTGCCAACGTGCTGGGCCGCCGGAACGTGGCCAACTGGGGGCTGGAGCCACACCCGGACGGATCGGTTTCGCGGTGGAGCCGCTTCCTGCCGGACCGCCGGGCCACCGTCTCGGTGCGCATTCGCTACTGACTGAGCCCCCCGCGGCATGCGGCAGCACGGGACTGCTACCCGTTCGGGCCTCGGCGCTGGGAAGACCCGAGTAGGGGTCCCCTGCTGACATGCCGGATCCAATGAACCTTGTCTGCCGTTTCCCAGTCTCATCCGTCTCGAGTCTCCTTCCGCTTTCCCCCGTTCCCGCCATGGACGTGGCTTTTTCCCTCCCGGAAGATCTTGCCCGCCGTCTTGAGAAGCAGTGGGGGGATCTCTCCAGGGGCGCCCTCGAATCGGTGGCCGCTCAGGGCTATCGCGATGGGTCGCTCACGCTCGGAGACGTGCGCGCACTTCTTGGACACGACACCCGTATGGAAACGGAAGCGTTTCTCCGAGAGAGAGGTGCGTTTCTCGACTATTCCGAGGAGGAGCTGGAGCGGGATTTGGAGGCGGCCCTCAAGGCCGCAGAACAGTAGTCGTTCCCGAACTGCCGTTCCTTGGCGAGGCCGCCTCAGTTCTCCCGATTCCTCGAAGCCAGCCCGGTCAGCGTTGATCGTCAGTGACACGTCACCGATCAGTTATCTGGTGATCACCGGGTATGAAGAGTTGCTTCCCGTCCTGTACGGAGAGGTCCTCATCCCGGAGGCAGTTTCCCGTGAGTTGGGCCATCCAGAGGGACCAGCACCAGTTTCCGACTGGATCGCGGCGCCCCCGCCGTGGCTCACCGTGAAGAGCATCCAGCCTGGAAGCGAGGAGCAACGCTCGCGTCACGGCAGAGAGACGCTTCAGCACCTTGATCCGGGCGAGCGTGCGGCCATATCGCTGGCCGAGCAGACAGATGCCCAGATTCTACTCATTGACGAGACGGCGGGGCGCGAGGCGGCTCGGGCGCACGGCCTGGAGGTCACCGGCATGATTGGCGTTCTCGGGGCGGCAGGCCCGGACGGGGCCGTGCCGGGAAGGTGGGCGGCGACCGCAAAGCAGCCGGCCCCCTTCAGAAACGTCTCGAGAAAGGTGCGGCGGGACGTAGACATGAAGCCCATTGATCGGTGACTGGAGGATGTGTGGGCTTGGAGGCCCTTCGTGCAGCCCCCCTTCGCGCAGGAGCGCTGAACGCTGCGCTACAACTGCGCGGACAGGCGGAGCCCCAGGAGCCGAGGCGGGCCCGCGATGTAGGTCGGCACGCCGAACGCCTTCCCCGTGTTGCCGGCGTCGATCAGGTACTCCTCATCGAGGAGGTTTTTGGCAAACCCCTCGATGGTGACCTGGCCGCCCAGAAGGCGCACCCCGGCCCGGACGTTGAGGAGGCCGTAGGCGTCCTGGCTGATCGGGGGGTTCGGGCTGTTTTCGAACTCGGTGTTCTCCTCGTCGAAGAAGAACTGCGACTTGTACGTGTAGCTGGGCCGGACGAAGCCCGACGTCTGTTCGCGGAGGGGGACGGAGAGGTCGGTCCCGACCGCAAAGGTGTGCTCGGGCGTTAGGCGGAATCGGTTGTTGGCCAGCTCCTGCGGGTCGCCGTTCTCGTCCTCCTCATCAAAGGTCGCGTCGATGTAGCTGTAGTTGCCAAACACGGACACGCCGGAGGAGAGCGCGCCGCGCACAGCCGTTTCGAACCCGAGTGCGGTCGCGGCGCCCGAGTCCCGCGTTTCCGTGACGAACTCGCCGTCCTGCAGCTCCGTCACGCTCGTCTGGAAGTTGCTGTAGTCGTAGTAGTAGCCGTTCGCCTCGTACTCGAAGCGCTCGTTGAAGGCCCGGCCCTTGATGCCCGTCTCGTAGCTCCAGACGGTTTCTGCATCCAGGATGTTGCTCCCGCCGGCATCGACGTCGATCACGTTCGGGCGTCGCCCCCGCGAGACGCTTGCGAATACGTTTGTTTCATCGTTCACGGCATACTCCGTCACAAACCGCCCCACCGCCGAGGTGAACTGCTCGCTCTCGGAGAGCCGTCCGTTGGTCGGGGCGAACAGGTTGTTGGGCGCGGCGCCGAGAAGGAAGCCGAGTCGCCCAGGCGTGTCACTGTTCGTGACTTCGTACTCGCCGGTGACGTCTTCGTAGGTGACGCGAAGCCCGGCCGTCAGGCTCAGCCGGTCGGTAAACCGATACGTTCCGTCCACGAAGGCCTCCAGGGCCGTCGTCGTGCCGAAGTTTTCGAACGCCTCCTCGTGAGACGCCTTGAGGGGAATGAGCTCTCCCGTTTCCGGATCTGGGATGGCCGGAACCACGGTCGGCTCCCCCTCCGGCCCGAAGAGGGGCACGTCCGGGTTCAGGAGCGCGATGAAGCTCCGCTCGTCGGTCCGGAAGGGCACGCGCTGCGAGCCGTCTTCCCAGAAGAGACTGGCGCCCCCAAAGCCGGTGAACGCCTCGTCGTTGTCGTAGGAGAGGCGCAGTTCCTGGCTGAACTGGTCCCCCTGCGCGTCCTCGTCGAACTGCAGGACGGGGGCTGGGGTGCCGTCGGCGTCGAAGCGCTCCAGGGAGTCGAACTGGCGAAAGCCCGTGATCGAGTTGAGCGTCCAGGCCCTGCCGAGGCTCTGATCGACGAGGAGCGTGGCGCTCCAGACGGTGCGGTCAATGAACAGCTCGTCGTCCTCCAGCACCGGGTCCGGCCCGAGGGCGGCGGGGTCGTTGGCGTCGGGCGTGCTGTTTTCGGGGCCGAAACGCGCCGACTTGAACGACACGCCCGGGGGCGTATCGCGCTGGTAGTTGACAATCGCGTCCACGACGGTCGTCGGCGTGGGGAGCCAGCGCGCAAGGCCCCGCAGGGCGAACGTCTCTTTGCCATTCAGGGCATCGCCGGTTCGGTTCTCCAGGTACCCGTCCCGCTTCTTGTAAAATCCGGCCACGCGCCCGAACAGCTGGTCTTCCACGAGAGGCACGTTGACGTGCCCGGTCGCGTAGCGCTCCCCGTAGTTGCCCGTGCCGAGTTCGAGACGGGCCCCGGTGTCGTTCCGCGCCTTGTTCTGGATGAGGTGAACGGCCCCAATCTGGGCGCCCCGCCCGAAGAGGGTGCCCTGTGGCCCCTTCAGCACCTCGACGCGCTCCATGTCGTAAAGCTCAACGACGGACCCCCGCGACTTGCTGATTGACACCCCATCCTTGAACACCGAAACCCGGGGCTCGACGCGAGAGTCCCCGTTGTCGCTGGTGATTCCGCGCACGACAAACCCTGGGTTGTTCGGGCTCTGCAGTTGCACCTCCAGGCCCGGAACGTACGACGAGAGTTCATCCGCCTGGGTGATGCCGAGTTCTTCGAGAAAGTCGCCGTTGTACGCCGTGACGGCCACCGGCACCTCCTGAACGCGCTGCACGCGTTTCTGTGAGGTCACGGTCAGGCCCTCCAACGCCACCTCGCGGGCCAGGAGCTCAGCCGTCGCGGTCGTCGTCTCCCCCGTGCGGACCGTTACGTCCTGCTCCACCGACTGATAGCCAATGAAACGAACGGTCAGAACGTGGCGGCCTGCCGGAACGCCGCGCAGGTCGAAGCGGCCGTTCGCGTTCGTCGAGGTGCCGCGCTCCAAGTCGACAATCTGGACGGTCGCGCCGGGCAGCGGCTCTCCCTCTGTGGTCGTGACCGTTCCTTCAATTTGGCCGACGTCCTGTGCCTGTACCGGGGACGCAACGCCCAGAGACATTGCGCCCAAGGTCGTCACCAGAACAAAACATGCAATCCCCCAGCCATGCACCCGAAATGATGAACACACAAACCGCAACATATACATCTTGGACGTTGAGAAACAGAACGCGACATCCCGAAGGATACCGCTCCATCCGTCCATGACTGTTGCGTAGATATTATCGTTGGATTACAGAATTGTGTTCTCCGGCGGCCAGCAGGGGGAGCCGGAAACAGCCGGGACGGGCCAGGGAACGCCCTCAATCTCCGCCGACGTCTCAGACGACGGTTCTGCTCTTGCGGATTCAAGGTCGCCCATGCCTGCTCGACGGGGACCCTCCAGCATTGAAGTACCTGCTCAGCGCGCCGTAGACCGCGCCGCCGACAACCCCCCCGAGTCCATCTTTCCAGGGCAGCCCCAGCAGAAGCAGACCGCCGCCGGCCCCGGCGCCCTGCTTCAACGTGGCCACGAGCAGCGTGGCAGCCCCAAGAACCATCCCCGCCACGAGGCTGGACACCAGAATGGCTCCTCGGCGGGACAGCGAAAACCGGTCGGCCGCCCACCGCGTGGCTTCCTTCCACAGGACCACCCCCAGGCCGCCGAGCAGCGCGTAGAGAAAGACCCAGCGCACAAGGCGGGGCTCCGCAAGGAAACTGGGACCGAGGTGCTGGATGAGAGCGAAGACCCCGCCGCCGAGGGCCCCGGCCACGCCGTATCTGGCAACGCGGCGAACGGGAGAGGCCGGCGGCACGGGTTTGCTAAGGGGCGGTTCGGAATTCCCGCTCGCGTTTCGGTTGTCCATGGTCGATGTGTTTGCTGTCGTGTGCAGGCAGGTTGAGTGTGCAGGTGGGTTGGGGATGCAGAGGAGCTGCTGCATTCTCACGTGGGGCCCTGCGGCATGAGGCCGCCCAGAGCCGGGCCTTCGCGCTACAGAGTGCGTGCCACAAGAGTGTCTGCTACAAGAGCATGTGCCACAAGAGCACATGCTGCAACAGAGTGCTCATGTGAGTGCCGCTCTGTGTCTTCGGCGCCGCTCGGTCGTCATTGCAGACGAGCGACGCGAACGATTAGGAGGCAGCGTGGATGTCTCCCGGAACGCTTCTCCCGCAAAAGTGGACGGTCGCAAGCCCTCCTTCGTGCTCTGTCGCTGACGTGGGCCAGCGTACTTGCCGGTTGCGAGGATGGAGAGACAAGGCCCTCCACGATCCGGGTCGCGCTGAATGGCGTGTCCGTCGGCATCTTAGGGCAACAATCTCAGGGCAACAGCTTCCCCTCCCGGGAGGGCTCGGGGACGTTTCCGCCGAGGTCCTCGCGGACCGATTCGATCGGGTCGCCCGAGAGCGCCCGCCGGTGAAACTCGACGACGTCGCTGGCGGCCGGGGACGGGCTGTGCCCTGCGCCCTCGTAGATCCGAAACGCCGCCTCGGCGCCGAGGTCCTCGTAGGCGGCCTTGGCCCGGGGGAACCGTTGCTCGTGGACATCCGCCCCGTAGGCCAAGAGCGCGGCCATCCGCATCTCCTGGCTCGTGTACGCGTCCGGGTACAGAAGCGCGTCGTTTTCGTCTTGCCCGCCGATGTACAGGTACTGGCGCACCTCGCGGAAGGCGCCTCGGTCGAAGGGCGCGCCGGTCAGGGCCTCGATGCCTGCGGTCCCGACCTGGTAGCGCAGCGGATACGTGTCGCCATCTACGACCGGATGTCTTGTGGCGATCTTACTGTACGGAAGGAGGGGCATCCCGTCGATCCCTCCAGCGGTGACAGAGATTACCGCTTCGGGGTGAAGCGCCGCAAACCGGTTGGCAAAGACCCCAGACGCAGAGAACCCGTTCAGCATGAGTCCCTCCCGAAGGGTGTGTCCGGCCTTTTCGAGGCGCCTTCGGGCGTCCTCGACCATGCTCAGAAGCTGGCGGTCGACGTGCCGCAGGGGCCCCTCCTCGATCTGCATCGTCTCCCGGTCGAGCTTCTGAATGGAATGGGTCCAATCGACCGGGTCCCCGGCAGGACGCGGAAAGACCGGTTTTACGATCGGAACGGCGAGCTCGTCGCTGAGGTGCCGCCCGAGGCCTTCCGTGATTTCGCGCTTCGCTTCTTTGCGGTGCACGGCGTAGGTGTCGGAAGGCAGGCGCGAGGTGTTCGGCTCGACGAGCATCGGGGCGGAGGCGCGTGTCGACTCCGGGGCATAGAGGTAGTACGGATACTCGAACCCGGCCTCAGGATCCGCCTCGATCAGCTTCGGGCCGACCCCTTCGGCCCTTGGAGAGGAGGCCCTTGGAGAGGAGGCCGTCGGAGAGGTCTGGGCGTGTGCCGAGGGGACGGGCGCAGCAGCACTGGCGCACAGCAGAAATGCGATTGGGAGGAATGCCGCAGGGGCGATCGAAGATCGCAGCATTGAGCAGACAAAGGGCAGTGAGCAGAGACTCGGGGCGAGCACGTTCGCCAAGGCCGACGGGAATCGGGCCTGATTGTCTCCGGTCGTTCGACAGGCGGGCCGCCCCGCTCGACAAGGCCGGATGCACGTGGGACGAATGCTCTGCTGCGAGCCGCCTCTGCGTCTCCAAACGACACAATCACCAACTGTGGAGGCGCACAACACGCCGCTGGAGCCGGCTGTTGTCAGGACGCCGCCCCAGACTCAATGGCCTTGAGTTCTCGGCACGGCCAAGAGGCGCCTCGGGGCCAACATTTCTGTGCCAACATCGATGCTCCAGAGCTGTTCAGCCCCCAGGGCTTTCGCCGCACACACCTCCCTCACGGCCTTTTCTCTCCCCGTGGAGCTTCAGATCGACAACGTGTCGAAGACCTACGGCG
>Ga0207714_1001688_pt1 | contig 14079 bp, 9 predicted proteins | sample PonA232FremontCA_2_FD_187270 | JGI IMG/M metagenome (GOLD analysis project Ga0207714, IMG submission 187270) | Marine sediment microbial community from Fremont, CA, USA - Pond A23 Sediment 2 (SPAdes) | ecosystem: Environmental > Aquatic > Marine > Unclassified | place: USA: Fremont, California... | reverse complement strand
GAGATTCGATATTCTTGATCCAGTAGGTCAAGATTGCCCGAATTTCATTCCTGCAACAAGAAAAAATTCAAATACAAACAGCTAATTGAATTCTAGAACAAAAAAGCCGTGCAAAACCTCCACCAATCATTTACAATAACGAAGATTTTTGCAATGGTCTATGTAGACTATCATCTCTATTGCCTGGTATCCTATAGGAACTGGACTTCTAAATTTTTTGGCACAAGTCCTATCAATTATATTTTTTGGACAATCAATTATGGGACAAAAACCTACCTATCAAGAATTGAAGCAAAAAGTCAGGGAACTTGAAGAATTTAAAAAAAAGACAGAAGATGAACAACAGATCACAAAAAAGATTTTATGTCTTATTAACAGTGAAAATGATGGACTTAAAGATTTAATCCGTGAAGTAACTATCCTGCTTCAGAGTTGCTCCGGATTCGAGGCTGTTGGAATTAGGCTTCGAGAAGGCGAGGACTTTCCTTATTTTCAAACTTCCGGTTTCCCTCCTGAACATATTCAACTCGAAAACCGTCTTTGTGCCGTTGATGAACAAGGTGAATTAATCAGAGATTTTTCTGGGAATCCTGTTTTGGAGTGCATGTGCGGAAATGTTATTTGTGGGAGATTTGACCCTAACCTACCTTTTTTCACTGAGTTTGGAAGTTTCTGTACAAACAGCACTACTGAACTTTTGGCTTCTACAAGTGAAGAGGATCGTAAAGCAAGGACAAGAAATCGGTGTCAGGGAGAGGGGTATGAATCAGTGGCTCTTATTCCATTGAGACAAGGTGCAGAAACTTTTGGACTACTTCAGTTTAATGATTCCAGGAAGGGACTCTTTACTTCCGAACTGATATCAATGTTGGAGCGTTTGGCCTCTAATTTGAGTATTGGTCTATCTCAAAGAAAGATACTAGGAGAATTAAAAAAGAAAGAAAAAGAGTTGAGTAAAGCCAAGGAACAGGCAGAAGAAGCCAATAGGTCCAAATCAGAATTTTTGGCCAATATGAGTCACGAAATTCGTACTCCCTTGAACGGTATAATGGGAATGTTACAACTCTTGCAGACATCTATTTTGAATGAGGAGCAGGAAAAATATGTAAAAACTGGGTTGAATTCAGCAAAAAGGCTGAAAAATCTTTTGACAGATATACTGGATCTTTCCAGAATTGAAGCTAATAAGCTCGTAATCAAAGAAGAAGAATTTGAAATTGCTGATGTTATAAGGTCAATAAAGGATATTTTTAATCAACTCATTCGAGAAAACCAGAACGATATCAGTATAAGACTAGACGAAAATATTCCGGAGAGAGTCGTCGGTGATCGAACACGCCTAAATCAAATCCTGTTTAATTTAGTAGGCAATGCAAACAAATATACCCAAAACGGTCTTATTGAATTGGATGTATCACCTTTAACAAATTTGCAATCCGATAAAAATCGATTATTGTTTATTGTCTCTGATAATGGACAAGGCATTCCTGAAGATAACTTAGACAAGGTATTTGAAATTTTCACTCAAGGCAGTGATACTTCCTTTTATACCAGAGACATAGAAGGAGCTGGCTTGGGTCTTCCCCTGGTCAAGAGGCTAGTGGATTTAATGGACGGCAGCATGTCTATTTCCAGCAAAGTAGGAGAAGGGACTTCGGTTTATGTTAGCCTGCCTTTTGAGATTCCTGAATTCCTGCAATATGATGCAAAGGAACTGCAATCAGATACACTAGAAAACAAGGCAATGGATTTGCGCGTTCTTCTGGTGGAAGACGATGAGACGGCTCAACTTCACATTCGAACCTTGTTGGAGAAACAGGGCTGCAGGATAATTGTTGTGGGCAATGGAGAAAAGGCCCTGTCTGTTCTTGATAACGAGGAGTTCGACTGCATATTGATGGACATAAAAATGCCTGTATTAGACGGAGTAGAGGCAACCAAGCAAATCCGGTCTTTAAATGCCAATTACAAAAATATTCCCATTATTGCTCTGACAGCATATGCCATGAGCGGTGACCGGGAAAAGTTCATGGATGCGGGCATGGATGACTATATTGCCAAGCCAGTGGATCAAGATGAGTTGATTCAAGTGCTGGAAGAGAATGTACAAGAATAATAAGATCCAGTAGTAAAGGCTATAGAAAAAGTTAGTCCAGATTATTAAAGACCCAAGAATATCATTTGTAGGCTTGAATATTTTGATTTTGCTGGACTACTATAGGTCCTGCTGGCACGTTATGTCCACGGGTTGGCAATTATATATTATCTTGTTTAAAGTGGTGTCCAACTAAATTATACACCGGACCACATTTGAATTGTTAACTAGTTTATATAATATAGATGTTTTTATACTTAAAGTTTTTAATAGTCCAATAAGGTTCAAAAGGGAGGGATTGTGCAAAAAATGATTTTAAGCAAATGGAACCTATTTTTATTAATGTTTATCTTGTTAAGTGCATGTAGTGCAAAGAAGCCTGCTTCAATAGATTATTCATCTAATGATCCGATATACTATAAAACAAAATACGATATCAGTATTTGTGTAGTTGTAGAGGAAAATATACCTGCAATTGAAAAGAAAGCAGCATACAGATCTCTTAACAAATCGTTTTCAAATGAATTCAAAGATCCAATTGTCAAGGACTTAAGGAAGTCAGGATTGTTTGCCAAGGTCATAGCTAATTCTGGTAAGAGAAATAAAGCAGATTTGCTATTAATCATAGATGTGAAACATTTCAAAGCTGAAGATCAATTAAATCCTTTATTTATATTTCATCCTGTAAGCTTGGGCATATTAAATCCAACTACTCTTCCAATGAAGTATGCCAATTGCAAATTATCTTTGAATTTAAAATTAATTGAACATTCAAGCAAGGATGTGATTTGGGAAGATTCTATAAATCAAGAATGGACATCAGATAATTACCAAAGAGCACCTTCAGATACTTACAAAGTCCGTTATAGTTTAATCTCTAAAAGAATAAAATCAAAAATGAAAAGAATAATAAAAGAACTTGATTCTCAAGTTGCTTCTATATCAAACAATAATGAATCTGATAATAACAAAATATCAACCCCAAATAAACAATTTCTTTCTTCCTGGCGTGCTCCTGAAAGCACCCGCCTTGTATCAATAGGAATAAGCAATTTCGATGATACTTCTATCCCTCAAGTAAATTATGCGGACAATGATGCGCAATACATTTCCTCATTTCTGAAGTCTAGCGGTGTCCCTCAAGAGAATATAACTTGCCTTACCAACAAAGAAGCCACCAGTAGTGATATCTTGGACGCCTTGTCCAAACTTAAGATGGCCACTACCGACAATTCCGAAACTGCTATCTTCTACTTCTCGGGACACGGAGCTCCTATATTGGAGGATGGCAAAATAGTAGATGCAGCACTGATGCCCTATGATGCCACTCCAAACAATATCAAATATTCCGGAATAAGAATATCGAACTTAAAAGAAATGTTGTCAGACACACAGGGTAACTGGATAGTCATACTGGATGCCTGTTTCAGCGGTAAAGAAGGCCGCAGCTTTATGGACAAAGATGTTAAGAGTATTGCAGTTGTGCCCAAAGACTACAATGTTTCCCCAGAGAAAACCAGTAATTCCTATTGGATCACTTCCACCAGCGGTGACAATTTCGCCAACTCTTTTCCAAAAAAAGAACAGGGATTGTTTACCCATTATTTTGTCAAGGCGCTGAATGGAGAAAAGGGCGTTGATAGAAATAAAGATGGCCTTATCACTCTTGAGGAAGCCTTTGCCTGGACCAAGAACAAGGTATCTTCGGTGTCGAAAAAGTCACTGGGCAAACCTCAATATCCGGAACTGACCGGGGAAGGGAATATGATTTTAACTATGCCGCAATAAGAAGTGTAAATCCGATATTGCAGTTTTTAGCTAAAATTTGTTCATTTATTGGCAAGGAGAATAAGCTGTGAAATCCTCGAATATTGGAACCTTCTTTTTAATAATATCCCTTCTTTCTTTTATTAGCTGTTCTACCCCTACTTCTCAAAAAAACATTCAAATCAGTTCCAAATATCCCCAGGCAGCATCCTTTATCAATGCACCAGAAAAGCTAGCCCGTAAGCTGATCGCATCAACTCGGGCACAGGAGGCCGGCAGAGTCGGTGTGCTTGGATTCCAAGGTCCAAACGAGAAAGTCAGCAAGTTTGGGGAATACTTTGCAGACAAGCTAAGCGGGGCTTTGTATAAAAGCGGTAAGTTTAAAGCATTTGTAGAACGCAGGCAGCTTAGGCAGATACAAATTGCCCACAACAAGGAATTCGGTATTCGATATGATCAAAAAACCGTGGAGGAATTCGGCCAAACCTTGGGCACTGACAGCCTGATCGTGGGCAGCGTACGTGATTTGGGTCAAATTCTGGATGTAACTGCCAAAGTAGTGACTTCAGCCGAGGGTAAAATTATTGGACAGGCAGGAATCCTTATCAAAAAGAATTCCGAAGTGGAGAATCTGGCAAACAAAGTTATGAGGGGAGGCCTCACCGTCTCAGTATCTCCTCCTGTAGATGGTACGGTTTTGGCGGGCAGCCAGAAGTCCAGGATGCAGGATGGTGCTGCCAGCTTTCACAATGTACCTTATGGCGACTGCTTTGTGCGTATACAAGCTAAAGGTTTCAAACCCGTGCAAAGACATGTGTCCGTACGCAAGGATTCTGTAAGTTTTCACACACAATTGAAGAGCGAAAAGCACAATGTATCCTTTCAGGTGATCCCTCCGGAGGCAAATTTATATGTAGAAGGAGAAGAAGTAAACCTGGACAAGCAGGGGTATGGCCACAAAAAGGGACTTGTATCCAAAAAATACAGCTACTCTCTATCGGCCGAGGGATACGACAGTAAAACAGGTACTTTCAATCCTGCGCAGAACCAAATAGTAAACCTGGAGCTATCAGGTAAGGATGCATATTACTCCACTAAGAATGATTTTTTTCAACAAGTTCGGAAAATAAAAGAAAACAGGGACTTTGAGGTTAAAGTATGGACAAATAAACAGCGATACAGTTTGGGAGACAAAATTCGGTTTCACTTCCGGGCAGAAAAGGAGTGCTATTTAAATCTGGTAAATGTAAACAGCCAGGGCGAGATGACCCTGCTGTTTCCCAACCGCTACCATGAGGATAATTTTGTTCAGGCAGGCAAGACATATACTATACCGGCTAAGAGTTACGACTTCTCCCTGGAGGTGCAGCCTCCAAGGGGGACAGACAGGATTTACGCCCTGGCCAGCAGCAACCCTTTAAACATATTTGATACCGACTTTTCCGGGCAGAGTTTTGTCAGCCTGGACAGAGGTAGATCCGAATCCAGCAAGATAAGAGGTATAGGAGTTAAGCTGAAGCAGACGAATTTGCATTCTGCAGCCCAGTGCGTGATTGAGGTTCGATAATACTGAGCATTTGAGAATTTTATCTCTTAGAGGTAATTATGTATAGAAAAACCATCACATAAGTCCTATTCTCTATAGTAGTCCAATCCCAGGAAATGTGAAGAATATTAATGGCCCATATGCTAGATATTTCAAATAAGAGCTATTCCCAAATTTTCCACCAACAATTTACAATAACGAAGATTTTTGCCATATTTTGTATGGACTAGCATTTCTATTGCGAGGTATCATACGGCATCTGGACTACTAAATTAGCTGGCACGTTATGTTGCGAGTAACTAAAGTTTAGAATTTGGATAATCAAACTTGATTAAGTTAACTTTCATGCTTTACAGACGCGCCTGCAAAAAGTATTTTGCAGGCAGTTTTATAGTTTTAGAGTGTTAAAGTTTTAAGAAAAATCAGAGGCTTATAATTAACATGTTTCAAAATTTAATAGCTAAAGCTACTTTTTGCAGTGGCATCTTTACATATAAAAAATTATGACAATAAACATTTTCCTAATGTTTTATTAAGTTTTAACTATTTTGGAGTGTATATATATGTCCCGAGAAAACCCATCAGTACGAGATGTTGAAAATTCACCCCCTTCCTCGGAACATTCACTCTTCACCAATGCTCCCATAGGCATCATCAATACTACTCCCGAAGGCAGGCTTTTTTCAGCCAACCCTGCCATGGCCAGGATGTTTGGCTATGATTCACCGGAAGAACTTATTGAGTCTGTACATGACATTACTACTCAGTTATATGCAGATCCCACTGACAGAGAAGAGCTAATGCGTCTTTTGAATGAAAATGGTGAAGTGATCAACTATGAGTGCAGAGGTCTTCGCCGGGATGGGGCCAAGATCTGGACCTCCTTGAATGTCAGTGCAGTACGGGACGAAAACGGCGAAATCATTCATTTCCAAAGTTTTATCATTAACATCACCGAGCGCGAACAGGCGGAAGAGGCACTGCGGGAGAGTGAAGTTAAGTATCGGAATATCCTGAAGAGTATAGAAGACGGTTTTTTTGAAGTAGATCTCAAAGGCAATTTTACCTTTTTCAACAAGTCCATGAAAGAAATTCTCGGGTATACAGATGATGAACTCATGGGGTTGAACAACAAAGAATTCATGGACGAAGAAACAGCCAGAACGGTGTTTCAGACATTCAACAAGGTTTACCAGACATCTATCCCCTGCAAGACATTTGACTGGCAGCTGATCAGAAAGGACGGCACCACCTGCTGGGTGGACACCTCTGTTTCGCCGAAAAAGGACGCAACCGGCCACACCATCGGATTCTGCGGTACGGTACGGGACGTGAACCGGAGAAAAGAGACCGAGGAAGCGTTGCGAGAGAGCGAGGAGAGATACCGGACAGTATTTGAGAATACTGGGGCCGCTACTTATATAGTGGAACCGGATACAACAATTTCCATGGTAAACAGGAAGTTCGAAGAGGTTTCGGGCTATAGCAGGCAGGAAGTTGAAGGCAGGATGAGTTGGATGCAATTTCCCCTGCAGGAAGATCTGGAGTGGATAAAAGATTATCAGAAAACAAGGAGGAAAGATGGTGGTGAAGATGTTCCCAGTGGGTTTGAGTTCAGGTTTATAGATAAAAATGGGGGAATTCGCCATGGTCATATGACCATCGGTTTAATTCCGAATACCAAAAAGTATGTTGCATCCATGGTGGAAGTTACCGAGCGCAAGCGAGCCGAAGAAGCTCTCCAGCAATCGAAGAATTACTATAAGGCTATATTCAAAACCTCCGGGTCTGCAATAGTCATTATTGAAAAGGATAAGATTATTTCCCAGATTAATTCGAAGTTCGAAAAGATAACAGGATATTCTAGTCAGGAAGTAAAAGGAAGACCCTGGACAGAGTTCGTGCATCCTGATTATCATGAAAAGTTGATGGAATATCCTCGTTTGCTGAGACAAAATCCAGATTTTGTCCCGTTCCAAGATGAATTCAGATTTATAACACGCCATGGTGAATGGAGGGATTTATCTTTTACCATAGGTCTGATCCCAGAAACCAAGCAGACTATCTGCTCTGGGATTGATATCACCGACTACAAGCAGGCAGAGGAAGAGTTGCGGGAGAGTGAGATGAAATTTCGTAACCTGTCTGATTCTACTGATACAGGAATCATGCTATATCAAGATGATTATTGGATATATGCAAATCCGGCGGCTGAGAAGATAAGCGGGTATACATTTGATGAATTAAAAAAAATGAAATTTTGGGAATTCGTTGAAGCTGAATATGTTAATTTAGTAAAAGAACGGGGTAAAGCACGGGAGAAAGGTAAACCTGCTACCTCGGGATATGAGTTAAAATTTATCACAAAACAAGGAAAAGAAAAATGGGTCCTACTTTCAGGAAATACTACTGAACTCAAAAGTGGTAAAGCTGGCTTGATTACGGTTGTTGACATCACTGACCGCAAGCAGGCGGAAGAAGCCCTGCGCCGGTCCGAGAATTACTACCGTGCTATATTTGAAACTTCCGGGTCTGCAATGTTCATTATTGAGGAGGATACCACCCTATCGCTTGTTAATTCCAACTTCGAAAAGATAACAGGATATTCTAGGCAGGAAGTGGAAGGGAAGAAATCCTGGACAGGGTTCGTGCATCCCGATGATTTGGAGAGGATGAAGGAAAGCCATTATTTGCGGCGACAAGATCCAGATTCTGCCCCGCACGAGTATGAATTCAGATTTATCACTCGCCATGGCGAATGGAGAAATACGTCTTTTACCATAGACATGATCCCCGGAACCAATCAAAGTGTCGGCTCTGGGATTGACATTACCAAACGCAAGCAAGCGGAGGAAAAGCTAAAAGAGCTCGTGGTAGAGGACCATATGACAGGATTATATAACCGAAGGGCTTTCCAGGATGATATTGCTAAAAAGATAGCTAGAAGCAACAGAAATAACAGCAAGATTTCACTCCTTACCATTGATATCGATAACTTCAAGCGTTTCAATGATGAATATAGCTATTCTGTTGGTGACGGTGTGCTTATTGAGGCTGCGGAAAGGCTGCAAAATTCAGTGAGGGAAAGCGATACAGTATACCGGATCGGTGGTGATGAGTTTGCTATTCTTCTTGACCCATTATCAAAAGAGATTGATGCCGGGGAGATTTCAGAGAGGATAATAAGGTGGAACTCCATGCCTTATATTATCCAGGATAAAGAGTTAGATTTAACGTTTAGCATAGGGGTAGCAAATTACCCCGCACTCAGCAAAGATAAAGAGGAATTGATCAATAATTCCGATATAGCTGCCAAATATGCCAAAAGAAACAAAACACGCAGCAATTATGTTTATTTCAACGCGAAACTTAATGAGGAAAAACGCAAAGAAAAGGACATCACAAGAACGATAGACCGTGCTCTTGAGGAGGACCATTTCCTGTTAAAATACCAGCCCATTTTCTCAAGAAATGGACAGATAGAGCGCGTAGAAACCCTCGCACGAATTGCCCTGCCTGAAGATGAAGGAAATATCATTTCGCCGGGAGAATTTATACCTGTCGCAGAAAAAACGGGTCAAATAAAGGATATAGACAGCCACATATTGCAGAAGGCCTGTGCAGATATGGATGATATGGCTTCTTACATGTATGATACGTACGGAACGGATTACAGGTTAGGCGTGTCAGTCAATATCTCAAGCTGTGATATTGCTGACGAAGATTTTGTTCAGAGGAATGAGTATATTTTGGACAAGATAAGTACCAGCCCGATAGATGTTTTTTTGGAGATAACTGAGCAATCGATAATTGATAATCCTGAGAATGTAATTGAAAATATAGAAGCTCTCAAAGAGAAAGGCATAAAATTTGCTATTGATGATTTTGGCAAGGGATATTCGTCTTTATCCCGCCTAACTGAATTGCCTGTTGATGAGCTGAAGGTTGATAAGGCATATATAGACAATATATGCCATAATGAGAAGCATTTGGGGGTTGCTAAATTTATAACCCACCTGGCAAATGATCTTGGGATAGAGTCTACAGCAGAAGGGGTTGAAACGGGAAAGCAGTATGATGTAGTGTGCTCAATAAAATGCAACAACCTGCAGGGATTCTATTCTGAAAAGCTCAGCCCGCCTCTTCTCTACAATGAATTAAGAGATTTTGTGACTCGTACGTAACAGTCTTCCTGTTGTCGAACCTTTCTACTGACTAGCAAAGTCAGATGCCTTCCAGTGCATCAAAATTACATATTTATTGATCAACGGCGAGCAGGTATGATTCGATACGGAACTTAGCAATTTTGTATATGTATTATGTTTTTTTGGCTAAATATTTAACATACTGAAATATATGTAACTAAACTATATCAAGCCAGGGTTGATATCTTCATTTATATTAGCTAGTTATAGTAATGCACAACAGAAGGCACGTTATGTTGTCTGTAAACTGGATAACCTTTTATTTGCTTTTGATAACAAAACCGGTTATAATAATTTATATGGTCCAATTTTGTACTCTAAAGCTTGTTTAAATTAAGCGGAAGCAATATTTGAGTAACACCCTGGAAAAGATAAAGCAGCTTGTTAACTCTGGTGATGTCCGAATATCTGAACATGGGTATGAGGAACTTGTTAATGACAATTTAACTGCTCGAGAAATTATAACCGGCTTAAATAATGCTATTTTGGTCGAGGATTACCCGGATTTTAGAAAAGGTGCTACAGTTTTAGCATTACAAAAGGAAAAGAACAATGAGCCAGTTCATGCTGTATGGGGAATACCAAAGGGATTCAATAGACCCGCGGTTCTAGTAACTGCGTATAGGCCAGATCCAAAATTTTGGAATGAAACTTTTACGGAGCGTGAATAATGCAAAAACGTAAACAAATCAAATATATCCATGTAGGGGGATATGCAGCAGAAGTGGATGTGGAATTGTTAGAGGATGAAAGTGACTGGTCTCCGTATTTGACCATACAAGATGCTTATAAACTTGATGATGTTCGGGAAGCTCTAAAGCAAGATGATTTAAAAACTGCTTCAAAGTATGCTCGTTTATACAAAATGCAACCAATCGCCATATAGTGTGTTCAATTTTCTAAGTCTTAATTATCGGGGCAGATCCGAATTCTGCCCCTTTTAGAACTATCTGTAAATGTTTTCTATCCAATGAAGGGCTTCTGTATCACTTACTTTCCCAGATATCGTTGAGTAGTGGAAAGATTTGCATGGCGTAGTATTAGTTTGCTTACTATTTCAATTGGGGTTCCTGCTCTGGATGCATATGTAGCAGCATGACGTCTTAAATCATGAGTTCCCTTGTGAATGAAAAAATAACAATGGGCTGCTGAATTGGACAGACAGGAAAGGAAATAACTGCAACTAGTTGTGAAGACTAGGATCTCTATGGCAAGGTATTCTAAAGGATTTGGACTACCCAATGTCCTGGCACGTTATGTCCATGGGTTGGCAATTATAAATTATCTTGTTTAAAGCGATGTGCAACTAAATTATAAACCGGACCAGTGAGTATTTAAATCTATTTCTTGAATTTTTGCAGAACATATTTATAGTAACTGTCATGGTCAAATTCAAACATAACTCTGACCTTTCTGCCCTTTTTCTTCTTCACCAATGCTCCCTGTTTTTTACCTTCTGTTATTACATCCAATTTTAGTTCGGAAGAATTGGTAATTAATCCCGGCTTCTCAAGGAAGGTGGTTGTGAGTACATCCCACATCTCGTAGCCGGCTTGGTTCACCTCGGACAACCCGGTGATTATACTGTAACTCTGAAAGGCCAGTCTGGAATATTTGTATTTTTCTCCCTGTTTTTTTAATTTTGTCAGGAATTCCTTTGTAATCTTGGCGTTGTCGGTTATGTCCAGGGGGAACTCTATAATGGGAAAGGATGTATTTTTAAAGACCCACTTGGTAGAACTCGGGTCCCAGAAAACATTCCATTCGGCTTCTTGATTTGCGGCCTGCTTTGGAATAGCGGGAGGATTCCCCAGATTGCCGGGAACGTTTATAGCTCCCCCCATCCAGATGAGCCGCTTGATGCCTTTTTCAAGTTCTGGATTTTTAGACAGTACCAGGTATAATGGAGTTAACGGACAATTAACCAAAAGTGTTACAGGCTCTTTATTTTTAATGGCCCGCTTTAGCGATTTTTTTAATAATTTTTCACCTGAAGGATAACCTGGAGCAGATTCATAATCATTTAATAGTCCCACATTACCCTGCTGGATACACTGTTTCCTAAAATCCCAGGGAAAAGGATTCCAGCCGCGGGCTCTACTTAAAGCTACTGGTATATCGGTTTGACCGGTAAACTGTTGAAATTTCCACTGTGTATTTACAGCCGGGATATCAATACAGTCTGCATTAACTATAATCACACCTTTTAAATCCACACTATCCATAGTGGAAAGCAACAGATAGGATACGTATTCGTCTATTGCTCCATCGTGGAGATAGATTACCGGCTTGCTATTATTATTTTCAGCGTTAGCTACAAGGGGATTTACAATATTTAAAAACAGAAAAATCCCCAGTAGAATACAACCTGTGCGTATTGCCGTTTTTAGCACTTTTTGATACATCATGCCTCCTTACGATAATTTTGTTATCCTCTATATGAACTAAGGATTTCAAAGTTCTTGTTCCTTCGGAGAGAAATCTTGTCCGGTAAAGACAAGAAGATTGCCCAAGTATCGAAGTTTAAAAAAATAAATACATTTATTCAATAGGTTGTTTTCCAAAATGGGATCATTATACCAGTTTTCGGGGGGACAGACCTGTCTGCGAACTGATCAGAGCGCTATCTCTAGGTTGCCATTTTGGGTTCGATACCCGATTCTAATTTTTCGTACCTTTTTTTTAATCCTTGAATCAGGTAGCCACTTTCCAGAAGATGCTGATAATGAGCAAGCGTGGTAGTATTACCCGCATCCTAAAGTTGACCTAACAGTCTCTGATAGGAAACTATCTGTCAAGCATAGTCCTAGTCCTATAACTCTTTAGACATAATGGTTGAAAAGGTTTTGAGGCCTACCCCTTGCAAACGTGGGTTAAGCTGTGGAATACATATCCATTAAAACAATTTCACAACTAAGAGCCACAATCAAGGAGGTAGGCCATGACTCCATCATAATTTATGTCGGACTTGATGTCCACAAAGAAAGCATCGAAGTATCTGTTATCGAAGAATATGATGAAGCAAGACATTATGGGAAACTCCGCAACAAGATTTCTGCAATTGACAACGTGATTCGTCGTCTTCAATCAAAAGGTCCCAGGGAACTGAAATTCGTTGTTGTTTCTTGACAATTTCAACCATACCAGCAGTCCAATCCCTGGAAATGTGAAGAATATCAATTCTAGGCTTGTTATCGGGGCAGATTGAATTCTGCCCCTTTTAGAACTATCTGTAAATGTTTTCTATCCAATGAAGGGCTTCTGTATCACTCACTTTGCCCAGATATCGTTGAGTGGTGGAAAGATTTGCATGGCGAAGTATCAGTTTGCTTACTGTTTCAATTGGGGTCCCTGCTCTGGATGCATATGTAGCAGCATGCCGTCTTAAATCATGAGTTCCCTTGTGAATGAAAAAATAACAATGGAAGGCTGAATTGGACAGGTATTGACAGGAAAGGATATAACTGCAACTAGTTGTGAAGACTAGGATCTCTATGGCAATGTTTTCTAAAGGATCTGGACTACTGAATATCCTGGCACATTATGTTGTCCAATTAAGTTATATAAGATAGATATTATAATGATAGGTGATTGTGAAAACAGAAATAGATGGAAACTTTTTAGATGAATAGAGATCAATTATTTGATATAATTCAACAAGGAAGAATTGAATGGTCTTCACATGCTTTAAGAAGGATGCTGGAACAAAATATTAGCAGAGCAGCTGTGAAGCACATAATTTGCTATGGAGAGAAAATTGAAAATTATCCGTCTGATTCTCCTTTGCCAAGTGGGCTATATTTCGGAATATGGAAAGATCAGCCATTGCATGTTGTGATTGCCTATGATTATACTAACCATAAGGTGTTTTTAATTACTGCTTATTGGCCGGATAAAGACCACTTTGAAGCAGATTTCAAAACTAGGAGGTTGTAATGAGTTCAAAAGATACTTGCCCACTTTGTGGTGGGACTAAAAAGTCGGGTACTACAACCTTTACAGTTGATGGAAAAGAAACTTTAGTAGTAATAAGAAATGTACCCGCTATAATTTGTTCTTTATGTGGTAACGAATGGCTTTCTGATGAAGTAGCTGCAAATGTTGAAAATATAGTAGACGAAGCAAAAAACAAAAAACATTTATTTGAAGTAACTCAATATAGTGAAGTCGCATAAGATATTAACCAGGGGGTTTCGAATTTGTTTTTTTATCTATGTCCTAGCAACAGGGCTATATCTCGCTGATAGTCTAATCTTTGAATATGTGAGGTATAGCAATTTTAGGCCCCAATATTTTAGGTTCGATAATACAAAGGATTCCCAATTTTTCAAGAACAATTTACAATATTGAACTTATTTGCGCTCCTGTATGATGCGCCTGCAAAAAGTCTTTTGCAGGCAGTTTTAGAGTTTTAGGGTTTTAAAGTTTTAAGAAAAATCAAAGAGTTATAACTAGTGTATTGCAAA
>Ga0207714_1001687_pt1 | contig 14083 bp, 13 predicted proteins | sample PonA232FremontCA_2_FD_187270 | JGI IMG/M metagenome (GOLD analysis project Ga0207714, IMG submission 187270) | Marine sediment microbial community from Fremont, CA, USA - Pond A23 Sediment 2 (SPAdes) | ecosystem: Environmental > Aquatic > Marine > Unclassified | place: USA: Fremont, California... | reverse complement strand
GTTTTTCTCTTCGACTTCCTCGTCGGAGAGGATCTGCTGCATGTCCATATCGATCTCGCCCTCCTTGACGATCGCTGCACAGTTTGCACACGCACCAGCGCGGCACGAGAAGGGCCAGTCGTAGCCCTGCGCCTCGGCGGCTTCGAGGATGTACTCGCCTTCGTTCACGTCGAGCGATCCGTAATCTTCCTCGCCGAGATCGGCGTCGTCGGCGCTCTCGAAGAGGTCGTCGTCGTCGATTTCCCAGCCGTTGTCGTCCAGCACGTCGTAATTCAGGTAGGTTACTGTTGGCATCACCTCTCGCTTGGTGACGCATCCCATTAGACTTTGCTGTTTCCGCAGTCTCCGCGGGTGTCTCGGTTGCGACACGCCGCTGAGACGCGGAGTCACAGACGGAGCGCGAAACAATGAAGGGGGCTGCTCTAAGTATGTATGTACATGAGCGAGGCTGTGGTGGCGGACTTTCCCGGCCGGTTCTTTACAGAGGAGACGGAGGCCCAGGAGCCGGTCAAGGGACGAATTCTGCTCAGCGAGAAACAGCTCGTCCTCGCCACCGAGGAGGCCGAGACCCGAGTTCCACTGTCGGCCGTTGTCGACACCAACGTCGGCTCGCCGCCACAGGCATTCAAGCAGTTCTTCAACGATACGGTGACCATCCAGTACAAGAAGAGCGGGGACCGACAGGCGGCCATCATCGAGGCCACCGGCAAAAACGTCGAGAAATTCAAGACGGTCTTTTTCAAGACCGCTGTCGGCGGACAGACGGTGATCGTCACCCACCCCGCCAAACGCGGTGGCCGGATCACCGACGCCAGCGACCGCAAGATGGAACTCAAGCTGAAACGCGGGCAACTCGATCTCAACGGTAAAGAAGAGACCGTCACGATCGATCTCGGCGGCGTCATCGACTTCGGCCGGGAACAGCGAGACATCGGCGGAAAAACACGGCCGACGCTGTCGGTCGATCACTCCGAGGCCGGCACGACGCTGACGACGCTGATCACCCTGCCGAACAGCCGGAAACTCAATCTGCTGGGGCGGTTCGTCCGGCTGGAGTACAGCGAGATCATGGAGGATCTCGAGGAGATCAACGTTGGCGAGGAGGAGATCGAGACTCTCGTCTCGCTGTACAGTGCGGGCGGCAGCGCGGAGCTGAGTATGCTCGTGACCGGCGACATCAACGAGACGCGCGCGATTGTCGATCAGCTACAGGAGAAGGAGCTCGTCGATGACGGCGAGGATGGTCTCACGCTGACCCCGAAAGGACAGGTCATCGTCAACCAGAAGATCGAGTCGGTCAACGCCTGATCGCGCCGGGCAACGGGCACGTGGTCGGTGGCGTCCTACTGTTCGTTCATCGCCTCGCTGGCGATGTTGCGTCCGCGGGAGTTCAGTGTGACCTCGCGGCGGGTGCGAACCTCGTCGACGATATCGAGTTCGACGAGGCGCTCGAACGTCTCCTCGACATCCTCGACGTCCTGTCCGACAAACGCCGGAATCTCGAACGGGGAGACGCCGGAGTACAGTGCCATCAGCACCTCCTTTTCTGATTCGTCCAGCTCGACGTTGGCCTCGCTCCGTCGTTCACCCTCTCTGAGGAAGGATTTGGTGAACTGGCAGTCACGCTCCTTGCCGGTGATGTGGGTTTCGACGCTCGTCTGGCCGTCGACGTGAGACACCTGCACGACAAGCCGCTCGTTGCCGCCCATATCCTGTCGTTCGGTGTTGATCTCGCTGATCTCTTCGAGTTCAAGTTCGACGAACTTCCCGCTTTCCAGGGCGGTTGCGATGGACTCCTGTTCGACCTTGAGCCGAGCTTTCTCCCAGGATTCGTCGGTGACGACGCCGCCCTCAACGGCCGGATGTTTCACCTTGACGATATTCTCGTCGAGCATCGCTTTGAAAAAGCCCGTCTTGAACTCGTCGTGATCCGAGGCCGCGACCAGCATCACATCCTCGCCGAGGCGGAGGCTCAGATAGTCCGAAACGGAGGCGATCGCCGTCGAGGCATCCTCCCGACCGCCGAGCCCGGTGATATCCGAGAGCGCAAGCGTCTTTTTCCCGTCGTTGCCGGCAAGGATGAGCCGGCGGTTCGACAGCAGGATACGGCCCTCTGACCACGACACGTCGTTGAGTTGACGGCCGCCCTTGACTGCCATCGTGAACCGCCCTTTCGTATCTACGATCTTGTACTCGCCTTCACTCATTGAGGGTCACCATCCCGCCGTGCTGACGGCGTTCGGCATGCAGTTGACTCCTCACACTACTATGTAATATCACTGTCGGCCTTTGAGCTTCGAGACAGCGGAGAAGGCCCGCTTGCGGACCTGCTTGCTGTCATCGTCGGTGAGATTCGAGACGACATCCTGCGACCGTTCGCCGCCGATTTTGCCGAGGACGAAGACGGCCTGTGCGCGGGCGTCCTCCGGGGCGTCGCTTTTCACGAGGTCGATCAGTTCCGTTTCGACAGCCTCGCCACCCATCTCGGCGAGGCTGGTCGCCGCGAACTGTGCGGTCTGCATATCGTCGCTTTCGAGCGCATCGACGAGCACTTCGATGGTGTGCTGATCGGGGTCCTCAACGATCCGGCCAAGGAACCACGCGGCGTTGCGGATCTGTCGCCGCTGGCCGCTCTCCTCGAGGATCTCGACGATCGGCTGAACGGTCGCCTCGTCGGCATCCTGTAGTTCCGTGACGATCCGGTCGCGGATCTGGTGGCTCTTCTGGGTCTCGACGTTCGACAGCAGTTCGAGAATCGAGTACACCGCCGCACTCCGGACGGTGGCGTTCCGGTCGGCCAGCGCGTTGGCCAGCGGTTCGACCACCTCGGCGGTGCCGGCCTCGCCGAGTGCGGAGGCGGCGATCCGTCTGATCGAGGCGTTCCCCGACTCGGTCATATCGGTCAGCGCGGCGAGGGCCTGATCGGTGCCGATGGTCGACAGCGCGATGGCGACCTCCTCGCGGACCCGGCCACTCGGGTCTTCGAGGTGCTTGATCAGTACTGGGACGGCAGAGGGGTGGGCGATCTCGCCAAGAGCCATAGCGATGCGGGTTCTGACCTTGGGATTTTCATCCGACGACAGCGCGTTCGTCAGCGAGCTCACCGCCGACTCGTCACCGAGTTTCCCGAGCGCGGAGGCGGCGGCCATGCGGAGCTCGGGAATATCCGAGGAGAGTGCCTTCGCGAACCGCTTGGCGACGGCCCAGTCGGCACCCTGTTCGATCTTGTTGCCGGTGATATCCTCGAGGAGTTCCTCGACAGCCTCGGTGCCAATCTGGTCGAGGCCGTCGACAGCGCCGGCTCGAACCGCCTCCTCGTCGTCGGTAACCGCGGTCGAGACGAGGGCTTCGACGGTTTCGATATCATCCTCGTCGCCGATCTCACCCAGCAACTCACAGGCCCGTTTCCGAACGGCGGGGTTGTCACTGTCCTCCAGCATCTCTTGGAGCCCTTCGGCGTCACCGGACCGTGCGAGATCGTATAGTGACATGTACTCGTCTGTCCTGCTATGGGGTATACTCGTAAATACGGCACCGTTTGTTCACGGGGTCGAAGTCGTCGCGGAGGCTCTCGGGGATGGTTTCGGTCATCCCGATGACCAGATAGCCGCCCTCCCGCAGCGAGTCGGTCAACGTCTCGAAGATCGGGTTCTTGAACGCGGTGTCGATGTAGATGAGGAGGTTCCGACAGAACACCAGATCACAGTTCCGCCGGGGGCCGTCCTGAATCAGGTCGTGGCGCTCGAAGGTGATCTCGTCGCGGATCGATTCTTTGACGGTGAACTCGTCACCCTCGATATCGACGTACGTCTCGGGGCGATCCAGCAGATCCAGCTCCTCGGCGATGTCGGTCGTTCGCGTCGTCTCGTAGCTGCCGGCCTTGGCGTGTTCGAGTGCCTCGTCGCTGATGTCGGTGCCGACGATCGAGAGGGCGTCCTCGTCGATCTGCCGGTCGTCCTTCGAGAGCATGTACACCGAGTAGGGTTCGCGGCCGTCGGCACACGGCGCGCTCCAGACGTCGACCGGGCGCTGGTCGTCGGTGAGGTCCTGCAACACCGGCCGCAGGGCCTCCCACATCTCCTCGTTGCGGAAGAAGTTGGTGACGTTGATCGTCAGCGAGTCCATCAGCGCCTCCTTCTCGCGGCTGTCGGTTTTGAGCACCTCGAGGTACTGGTCGTACTCCTCGACATCGTGGCGGCGCATCCGCGCGGTGATCCGGCGGTCGAGGTAGTCCTCGTTGTAGTACTCCGGTTCGAAATCGACCTCGTCCTGAATGTGTGTGATAACGCGGCCGAAACTCTCCGATTTGAACTCGCGTTTGCTCATAGTGTCACCACGTCAAGCACCGCAACCACGTCGCCGTCGCCGAGGACGGCGGTCCCGCTGAGGCCGGGGATTCCGCTGAGGACGCCCTCGAGCGGTTTGACCACGACCTCCTCCTGATCGATCACCTTGTCGCAGTGGAGGGCGACCTGTCGTTGCTCGTCACGGATACGGAGCAACATTCCGTCGCCGTTGACGCTCGTCGGCTCGTCGAGGGCCTCGCTGAGCCGGAGGATCGGGTATATCTGGTCGTCGTGTTCGATGATCTCGTCGCCCTTCGTCGTGCTGATCTCGTCGGCACGGGTGACCTCGGCGATATTCTTGACCGGGATGCCGTACTCGGTGCCGCCGACCTCGACGAACATCACCTTGACAATGGCGACCGTCACCGGCAGCCGCAGGGTGACGACCGTCCCCTCGCCGAGTTCGCTGTCGACGTTGATCGTGCCGTCGAGCTGTTTGACCGTGTTCTGGACCACGTCCATCCCGACACCACGGCCGCTCACGTCGGTGACTTCCTCCGCCGTCGAGAAGCCCGGATGGAAGATGAGCTCGTAGATCTCGCCCTCCTCCATCCGTTCGAGTTCGGATTCAGTTTTCACACCTTTCTCGATGGCCTTCTGCTTGAGCACCTCGGGATCGAGGCCGGCCCCGTCGTCGGCGACCTCGATGTTGACGTGGTCGCGGTCTCGCGTCGCCGTCAGCGAGACGTTGCCGGTGCGCTCTTTGCCCTTCTCCTCGCGGACCTCGGGTGGCTCGATCCCGTGGTCGACGGCGTTCCGCAGGACGTGGACCAGCGGGTCGCGAATCTCGGTGAGGATCGTCCGGTCGAGCTCGATATCCTCGCCGGAGACGGTGAAGTTGACCTCCTTGCCCGTCTCGCGGGCCACGTCTCGGACCAGCCGCGGGAAGGTGTCGACGATCTTCGACAGCGGGATGAGCCGCATATCCATCGCCGTATCCTGTAGGCTGCTAGTGATCTTGTCGAGCTCGTCGAGGTTGTCGGAGTCGATCCCCTCGCGCTCCATCTCGCGGCGGAGCTTGATTCGACTCGTCACCAGCTGCTCGACGAGGTTGTAGAGCTCGTCGAGCTGTTCGACGTCGACCCGGACCGAGGCGATATCGTCGTCGTCGGAGCTCGAACTGCTGGGGCCGGAGCGACCGCTCGACGGCGGCCCGGAGCGACCGCCGCTGTCGTCGCTGTCGCCGTCGTCGTCCGACGTGGCCTCGTCGGTGTCGCTCGTGTCGTCGTCCGTCGTGGTCTCGTCAGCCGTCTCGGCCTCGTCAGTCTCGTCGGCCGCCTCGGCAGTCGCCTCGGGCTCGCTGTCGGCATCGACGCTCGCCTCGGGCTCGCTGTCGGCGACTGCGCCGGCTTCGTCGGCGGCGGCAGCAGCCGACATCGGCTCGGAAACACTGGCCGTGACCGGGCTGACGGTGACGGATGCGACCTTGCCAAGCCCACCGAGCAGCCCCTCGAGTTCGTCGCCGGAGGTGTCGATGGCGAAGACCTCGAAGGTGTCATCGAAGTCGCCCTCCTCGATAGTATCTCGGTCGGGGACGGTCGCCGTCCGCTCGTATGTCCCGTCGATCTCCTGCATGATGAAGATCGCCTCGACACCCGGCATCTCCGTCTCGCCCAGCCCGACTGTCGCGCGGTAGACAGCCTCGCCGGTTTCAACCTCGGCGTCGGCGATCGACTCCGGCAGCGATACCGACTCGGCCTCGGGCGCGGCCGGCTCGTCGCTCTCCGCGACCTCGTCGTCCGTCGCTTCGGGGTCGTCGCTCTCGTCGTCTGTCGTGGTCTCCGCGACCTCGTCACTCTCGTCGGCCGCGTCGTCATCCGTTGTGGGCTCGTCGGCCGCAGCCTCGTCGCTCTCGTCGGCCGAGGTGTCAGATGTGTCACCGTCGCCACCGCCGCTAACGCTGCCGGTTTCCAGCTTCTCGCGGAGGTCGTCCTCGACCGCACTGGCGTCGATATCGGTTTCGCCGTTCTCGGCGATATCGCCGACCATCGCGTCGAGATAGTCCACCGAGTCGAACAGGAGGTCCATCAGCTCGGTGTCGACCGGGATGTCGCCCTCGCGAACCTCGTCGAGCAGGTCCTCCATCTCGTGGGCGAGTTCGCTGACCGACTCGAACCCCATCGCGGAGGCGTTCCCCTTCAGCGTGTGGGCGATCCGGAAGATCGAATCCATCGCCTCGGCGTCGTCGGGGTCGGATTCGAGATCCAGCAGCGCGTTGTTGAGCTCTGTGATGCCTTCCTCGCTTTCGGCCACGAAGGCCTTGATATGTTCCTCACTCATGGTACCAGCTCCCTGATCGTGGTGGCGATATCGTTGAGGCTACGGACCTCGTCGACGCAGCCGGCCTCGACAGCGCGTTTGGGCATGCCATAGATGACGCAACTCGCCTCGTCTTGAGCCACTGTTAGACCGCCGGCCTCTTGAATGGCACAGATTCCATCGGCCCCATCGGACCCCATTCCGGTAAGGATAACGCCGGTCATCGGGTCGGTGATCGTCTCGGCGGCCGACTCCATGGTCACGTTGACCGCGGGGTCAACCGACAGCCCCAGATCGTCGTCGGTCAGCCCGACGCGGATGCGGCCGCTGCTGTAGCCCGAGATTTCCATGTGACAGCCGCCGCGGGCGACGACCGCCTCGCCGGCGTCGATCCGCGCGCCGTCGGTGGCCTCCTGCACGTCGTACCGGCTCGCGGCGTCGAGCCGATCGGCGAACCGGGCGGTGAACGCCTCGGGCATATGCTGAATGATGATCACGCGACAGTCGCCGCCGGGCAGCTCGCTCATCACCTGCTCGACGGCGTCGGGGCCGCCCGTCGAGGAGCCGATGAGGACAGTCCGGGTGTCGTCGAACGGTTCCAGCCCGGTCTCGGTCGTGCCGTCGGTCGTCTGGGTGGCCGGCTGGCGCTGCTGGTCGGCCTCTGTCTGCCGGCTGGCCTGCGCGAGGTCGGCGTCGGCGACCGAGCGGACCGTCGAGACGAGCTGTTCGCCGTGCTGGGAGACACCCATCGACACCTCGCCGCCGGGCTTGGTGAAGAAGTCGACAGCCCCCTTGTCGAGAGCCTCGAAGGTCACCTCCGCGCCGTCCTCGGTGTGCGCGCTCAGCATGAGCACCGGCGTCGGCTGTTCGTCCATGATCCGCTCGACGGCCTCGATACCACCCATGCCCGGCATCTCGAGGTCCATCGTGACCGCGTCGGGGGCTTCCTCTTTGATGACCTCGAGCGCCTCGGCTCCGTCGGCGGCCTCGCCGACCACCGGCACCCCGGCGTCGTCAAGCAGATCGGTGATCAGCCCGCGCATGAACCGCGAGTCGTCGACGACGACTGTCCGCGGCTTACGCACCCGGGTCACCCCCGGAGCGGAGTCTCTGACCCGGATCGTGACACGACGGTGACCGTGCTGGTCGGGGAACGTTGCCACGCATTGTTGTAGGTAGTAGAAAAACCGATAGAATAAAGCCACCGACACAGACCTCACCGGTGATAATCCATTGGACAGAGTTAACTATCGTAACGATGTGTGTGTACGATATGGCAGAGAGTGAATCCGCGGATGTCGATGTAGAACAATCGACCGGGGAGGCGACAAAGGTTCTCGAATTCGGCCTCGGTGGCGAGACCTACTGTCTCGACATCGGTGTCATCGACGAGATCGTCGATGCGGGTGACCTCACACGGATCCCCAACTCACCGCCACACGTCGAGGGGGTCATGGACCTCCGCGGGCGGACGACATCGATCATCAATCCGAAGTCGGTCTTCGATGTCGGTGAGGAGGGCGCACGCGAGCGGATCATCGTCTTCGACCCGGACGCGATGGAGGATCAGGCGAGCGTCGCCTGGATCGTCGACGAGGTGTTCCAGGTCACCGACGTCATGCCCGAGGACGTCGACCAGACCACGACGACCGACGACGAGAACGTCCACGGGATCGTCAAGGGCGACGACCGCTTCGTCGTCTGGGTCGATCCGAACATCTCCGTTGAATCCGCCTAGTCGGCGCTCGCCCCGTTTTTCAGAAGTGATACTCAGGACGAAAGAATTATATCGATTGATAATAGTGTCTTCTACATGCGAGGCTCTACTGTCGGTCTGTGGCCCGACTGGACGGACTGTGGTGGCGGTCAGTCCTCGCGGATGTTAGCCCTCTCGGACGCGATAGAGAGACGATCTGGTGTTTCGGTTGGCGTGTCGCGGCTCACGAGAACCGGGGCGGCCGGCCGACTGTCTGCGCCGGGAGGAAAACTGTATTCTACTACTAGTTTTGATACTGGTCGGTGGCTCCGAGGGGTATCGATGGTGACCGCGCGGCGGCGTTCGACCGCGGCTCGCTCCGCGAGAGCCACACTGTTATCAGGGCGGCGGTGCTACCGCTCCCCAAGAGTCTCCCGCCAATGTCCGTAGAGGAACTGCCGTTGGCCCCGCAGCTCACAGAGACCGGCAGTATCATCATCGCCGGCCCGCCGATGAGCGGGAAGTACGAACTCATGCACCGGATCTTCGGCGCGCGGTCCGACCACGCGCTGGTGCTGTCGACCGGCCACGACGCCGACGACGTGCGGGACGATTACGAGTCGATCACCGACAACAGCGGCGACGCGGTCGGCGTCATCGACTGCGTGAGCAGCGAACAGGGCGCCGACCTCGAGGACACCGAGTACACCAAGTACGTCTCCTCGCCGAAGAATCTCACCGATCTCGGCGTGAAGTTCACCGAGCTGACCGACGCGATGGCGGCGGACGAGCCGGTCGTGGGGCTGCACTCGCTGTCACAGCTCCTGATGTACTGGGAGGCCGACCGGATCTATCAGTTCACGCGGGTCCTGCTCGGCCAGACACAGAACGAGGGGTGGCCGACCGTCGCGGTCATCAACGCGACGATGCACGACGAACAGACGATTCACACACTGCTCGATCCGTTCGACACCGTCGTCGACACGCGAACCGAGGACGAGGGCCGGGAGATGCGGATTCGCGGGCGGCTGTCGTCGCCAACGCCGTGGCAGCAGTTCTGAGCGTCTCCTGCGGACTCAGCCTGTGAGCGACAGCACAGGGAAAATAACCGGTACGTCGCTCGTCAGTGTGACGGCGACGCCGCTGGCGATGATTGTGTGTCGGAAAAGGCGATCCGCCGGCACGAGAAGAAAAGCCTCGCGCGGGCGGACTGCCTCGAATTGGTCCCCGCTGACGCTTCGGCCCTCCAAAGCGAAGCGTCAGGTGAATACTGTCACGGTAATCACTTAACGATTCCGGGTTCGGACGATCCTGCCACCGGATGGCGTGGGGGTTTTCTCGCCGCGCCACCACTAGCGGCGTATGAGCAACCTCCCCGAAGGCCTCCAGCGCGCATTCGAGAGTCACGGGTCGTTCGAACCACGCGGCGAGGCGAGCTTCGAGTCGGTTACAACCGCCTTCGACGGCGTCGTCGCAGCCGAGCCGACCGACGACGCCACTCGGTTTTCGGTCACCGTGACCGCGCCACTGCTCGGTGCGGTGACCAACGGCGAGCTGGCCGAAATCGTCGAGGACGGTTGGTACGAGACCTTCGAGCGCCGCGTGACCGGCGTGGGGAGCATCTTTCGGACCAGCCGCGATCTGACGCCGATGGTCAGCCGCGACGGCGGCCGGGTGGTCGTCGAGGCGGCGTTCACCGACCGCAACACCGACCGCGGCGTCGACGACGCGAGCGCACTCATCGATTTCGTCGAGGGAACCTACGTACAGGGGATCATCCCGGGCTACGAGTACACCGAACCGGTCGCCGGCCTCCTCGATCAGGCACGCGAGGCGGCGGGCAGCAATCGCTGATCGAGTGCGAACACCGAGGCAATGACGCTGGGCACAACAGGCGCTATGCAGCGTAGCGCGATAGGATTGCGAACACCTCGAAAGCCCCCGGCGGCTCGGCTCCCGGGCCTCTCACGGCTCCCTACAGTCGCCGTTCGAGCGACTCGGGGCTTTCGAGGCGGACCCAGTTTCTCCGACGTAGCCAAACACGAGTTAGAACAACCCCCGAAAGACAAGATAGTTCACCGTCGACGGTCGACAGATGGCAATGACCGACTATTTCGAGGTGCTCGACCGCGACGGCGCGGCGCGGATCGGCGAACTCCGCCTGACGGAGCCGGTGACAACGCCGGCCCGTCTCGACGACGTACTCGTCGATAGCGGGAGTCTGTGGGCGGCTGACCACGAGATACCGGAGGGCGACGAGGATTCGCTGACGATCCTGCCGCATCGCTCGCTGCCGGCCGGCACCCGCGAGGAGGTTCGAGAGGCCTTCGGGACCGAGCACGCGGACGCCGAGTTTCCAACCGCGGCTGTCGTCGCCAGCGAGGACCCCACCCCGCAGGGCACCGACGCCTACATCCTGAGCGACGCGTCGGGCTTTGTCGGCCACGGCGAGGGGTTCAAGAACGCGATCATCGGCGCGAAGGACGCGCTGCCGGCCGATACCGCACTGATCCTCTCCGGGGCTGCAACACCGCGCAACGTCGCCCTGCTGGCGTACGCCGGCGTCGACGGCGTCGACGCCAGACTGGCGAGGGTCAAGGGCAGCCAAGGAAAGTACCTCATCGGCGACGACGCGGCGTTTCTCGACGATCTCGACGAACTTCCCTGTAGCTGTCCGGCCTGCCAGCAGCCCCGCAACGAGTTCGACCGCGAGGACTGTATCGACCACAACGTCGCCGCCCTCGACGCCGAGCTGCGACGCGTCCGCGAGCGAATCCGCGCGGGGCGGCTGCGGGACTACATCGAGGGGCAGGCCCGCCACGACAACTGGCTGACCGCCGCCCTCCGCGAGTTCGACAGCCAGTACCAGTATCTCGAAACGCGAACACCCGTGATGCGAACCAGCGAGCTCTCGGCGGCGACAGGCGATACGATCCGCCGGGTCGAGATCCAGCGCTACGCCGAGCGCGTCACCACGCGGTACCGCAACCGCTTCGACAATCCGCTCGTGCTCGTCCCCTGCTCGGCCCGAAAACCCTACAGCGACTCCCAGAGCCACGGCCAGTTCCACGACGCCATCGGCTACCGCGGCCACACGGTCTCGATGACCTCGCCCATCGGCGTGGTCCCGCCGGAACTCGAACTGACCTACCCCGCCCAGCACTACGACTCGGTCGTGACGGGTCGGTGGTCGGAAGAGGAAAAACGGTTCGTCGTCAGCGTGCTCGAAGGGTATCTCGACCGCAACGACTACCCCCGGATCGTCGCCCACGTCCCAGACGGCGGCTACCGCGATATCGTCGACCGCGCCGTGGCCGAGCGCGATATCACCGTCGAGTACACGGTCGACGGCCACCCGACAGACACGGACTCGCTGGCCGACCTCGCCGGTGCGCTGGAGGGCGAACTCAAGTTCTCGAAGCGAGAACGCCAGCACAACACGGTCAAGGCCATCGCCGACTACCAGTTCGGTCCCGCGGCGGGCGACGCGCTGTTCGGCGATATCGAGATACAGACGACCGGTCGGTATCCAAAGCTACAGGTTCGCGACAGCGACGGTGACCAGTTGGCGACGATGGTCCCACAGTACGGCCTGCTGGCGATGACACTCGCCGGCGGCGACCGCTGGGTGGCGAGCGACGCCTCGACCAAGACGGTCGACATCGAGGGGTTCGTGCCGCACGGGAGCGTGCTCGCACCGGGCGTCGTCGACGCAAGCGAGGAGATTCGGCCGGGCGACGAGGTTGTAATCGAGGGGTCGGCGGCGTTCGCCGTCGGGCGCGCCGAGATGAGCGGCCCCGAGATGGTCGACTCGACCCGCGGCGTCGCCGCCACGGTGCGGCACGTCCGAGACAAATAGCTGGCGTCTGGAGCACCACTGGAACCGCGGCTCACCGGCGCTGTCGAGATGGTGGCTGCCGGGGCACTGGATCGTTCCGGCCGTCGACCGCGATGGGGACCCACGGGAGCGAACAGGTTCACCATCGCCTCGTTGTTCGTGTGCCTGCTGGCGATTCGACGGGAAACGAACCCCCTATGTTCCCAGAGGCCCAACTGCGTGTATGGGCATTTCACTGGCGATGGGGTGGCGACACCTGCTGTTCGAGAACTGGCGGGTCGAGCCGAGCGTGCTCGCCGAACGGCTCCCCGAGGCGCTCGCTGTCGACACCTACGACGGCTCGGGGTGGCTCTCGGTCGTGCCGTACACCAACGTCGCCGTCCGACCACAGGGGTTGCCAGCCGCCGTCGGCCAGCCGCTGCCGGAACTCAATCTCCGCACCTACGTCACCTGCGAGGGCGAGCCGGGGATCTACTTTTTTAGCCTCGACGCACAGGGGGTCGCCGGCGTCCTTGGCGCGCGCGTCACCCAGCATCTGCCGTACTACTACGCCCGGATCAGTCTCGACGAGGCCAGCGACGAGGATCGAATCCGGTTCGACAGCCGCCGTCGCCATCCCGGCGCGCGTCCAGCACATTACACCGCGACCTACGGACCCAGCGGCGAGGCTTTCGATTCGAGCGACGACCCACTGGCGGGATTTCTCACCGAACGCTACCGGTTTTACACCGAAGCACCGAACGGGACACTCCGGTACACCGATGTCGACCACGAGCCGTGGACGCTGTACCCCGCCGAGGCCGAAACCGAGACGAACACGCTGTTCCGCGCCGACGGATTCACACAGCCCGACGGCGAGCCAGTGCGGTACTACAGCCCGGGGGTTGATGTGACCGCCGGCACAAGCAGCCGGTGGACTGGAGACACCCAATGAGCGACCAGCCAACTACCCAGCCGACACCAGCCGACGACCCGCTGACCGATCTCGATGGTCGGCCGGTGTTGCTGTTCGATGGCGTCTGTAACCTCTGTAATCGGAGTGTTCAGGAGATCATCCCGCGCGACCCGACCGGGAAAATCGCCTTCGCGCCGCTACAATCCGAGGTCGGTCGCGCCCTGCAGGACCGACACGGCTTCGATACCGACGACCTCGACACCGTCATTCTCGTCGAGGGAAGCTCGGTGCACACGAAATCCGGGGCCGCGATCCGGGTCGCCGAGCTGCTTGGGTGGCCCTACGCGGCTCTCGTTCTCGCCCGGTTGGTCCCGCGGGATATCCGCAATCAGGTCTACGATTTCGTCGCCAACAACCGCTACGACTGGTTCGGCCGGAAGGATCAGTGTATGGTGCCCGACGAGGACGTGAGCGACCGGTTTCTGGGGTAGCGCGGCATTGTATGTGGTTGGATGACCACGCTCTCTCGACGATCTGGGTCGGAGTGGCGACGCTGGCTGTCGTGATTCTCGTCGCGTCCGTGGTTCCGGTGCCGGACGCGACCCCACAGACCGGCCCGACAATGGGTGTCGAGACGACGACGCTGCTACATGTCGCCGGCTACGCGACGCTTTCCGCAGGAGGGGTCATCGCCGTCGCACGCGATGGATGGCCGGGGCGTCGTCGCTCGCGCCGTGTTGGAATCAAGGCTGTCGCCGGCGTTATCGCACTGGTCGCCCTGTTCGGTGTCGGCACCGAGTTGCTACAGGCCCTCATCCCGTGGCGAACCTTCGCCGTCGCCGAGATCGGACTCAACGCCGCGAGCGCGGCGGTCGGCGGACTGGCAGCGATGTGGTTTTACCGCCCAGTCGAGAAAGGCTGGCAATGAGCAAGCCGAGTCCGGAGGTCTACGAGGAAGACCGCGGGATGGACGCCCACAACGCCGTCATGCGGGAGATCCGCGGGCTGAAGGACAAACACTACGACCCACACGAGCCGACCCGGGTCTG
>Ga0207714_1001686_pt1 | contig 14087 bp, 16 predicted proteins | sample PonA232FremontCA_2_FD_187270 | JGI IMG/M metagenome (GOLD analysis project Ga0207714, IMG submission 187270) | Marine sediment microbial community from Fremont, CA, USA - Pond A23 Sediment 2 (SPAdes) | ecosystem: Environmental > Aquatic > Marine > Unclassified | place: USA: Fremont, California... | reverse complement strand
TTCGCCGACATCGATGCCGTCGAATCGACGCTGCAGACCCTCGCGGCGCACGAAGACGGCGCGCTGGTCGAATGCCTGCCGCGCGAACCCGGCAAGCGGGAGTCGCGCTGGGCGCATCGCCTGGGTAGCGAGGCCGGGGAGCCGGGGCCGGTGGCGGCGCCAGACCCGCGCGTCAACGCCGGGGACCCGGCGCCTGTGGCGGGCCCGGACGCGGACGATCTCGCACAGCGTGTCGAACGCCTGGAGCGCATCGTGGCGGACCTCGCCGCCCGCCTCGAAGACGGCGGATCTTCAGGCGCCGAGTAGCGGACCCGCGGGCGTACCGCGCGGGGGCAAGTGTGCAGGCTATACTCTGTACTACAGTTGCCGCGGCCACGGCGCGCAGGGTGGCGGTCCACGATCGACGGAGCGTTTGATGACCCCGACTGCATTGACCCCCCGCGAACTCGTCGAGCGCTACATCGAGGCGATCGCCCGGTTCGATTATGCGACTGCCCGCGCCTGCCTCGCCGATGAGGATTTCACGTACTCGGGCCCCATAGACACGTTCAGCTCGGCCGATGCCCTGATGCGATACCTCGAACTCGCGACGCCGATCGTGCAGCGGGTCGAGATCCACAAGGCATTCGAGGCCGGTAACGACGTCGCCCATTTCATGGTGGTCGGCACCCAGATGTCTGAGAAGCTTGCGGTCCATGTCGCGCAGTGGGCGCACGTGCGCGATGGCCGCATCGACCGGCTCGAGATCGTATTCGATGCGCACTGGTACCGCGTACTGTTCCCGGGCGATGAGGAGCAGGCGCCGCGCCCGATCACGCACATCCAGGGGCGCTGGCAGGGCTGATCCGCCCGCTCGGGTTCGGCGCGAGCACTTCGCGGCCGCATATCGCCCATGGCTTTACGCCTGACCGAGGGCGCTATATATTGGTAACGTCCTGATCGCGCACCCAGGATATGGGGCGCACGAGGGGAACACCGGTGAGAATCCGGGGCTGTCGCGCAACGGTATGACGGGCACGCACGCCCGTTGAGCCCGAACACCTCGCAGGATCGGCCCGCTGATGGCGGGGCCGCCCGGAACCTTCGCGTCAAAGGTCCGAGGCCGAGATGCACGCAGGATTCGCCCTCGCAGGGCACCACGAATCCGTTCTCCCGTCCTCGCAACGCGTTGGTTCCTCCTTGAGCCGGTTCGATCTGGAGGAGCCATGCCCGAATATCCGCACACCCGCACGCAACCCGGAAGCGATGGCCAGACCGCCCTGAGGACCGTCGCTGCATCCAGGATGCCCGCGTCGGCCCGCGCCGGTGCCGCCGCCCCTCCGACCCCGTCCGAGGCCCCCGAGCGGGGTAATGACGCGGTGACGGAATGGCTGCTGCAGCGCGAAGATCTTGATACGACCGAATTCAGCGTGCTCTTTGCCATACACAAATTGCGCGCCCGGCGACGCGCGGCCGGCTGGATCGGGCACGCCGATCTGCGCCGCTGCACGGGTCTCGCTCCGGACGCCCTGGGCCGTGTACTGTCGGTGTTACGCGAGCGCGGGCTCATCTGGATGGCGCCGCATCCGGTGAAAACGGGCTACGCGCGCTATCTGCTCCTCGTGCAGTGACCGGCGCACGCATGTGAGATCGAGGGCCCGGAGCGACTGAACGACCGCGCACCCCGGCTCCTTCGCAGGATCATCGAGTGCTGGGGCAGGTCCGGATTTTCTACCCGGTCGTCAGCGCTTGCCGGACATCAGGTCCGCGATCTGGTCCGGCTGCAGACTTGGCTGATCGGGGAACCGGTCTTCGCCCGACATGCCGGTTGCGTGCCGGAGCGGTCGTTCGTGGTGAGCGTGGTGTGCTCACGCATCCGATTGGGGGTGGCCCATGCGATGGGGATGGCTTGCGGGATTCGTGCTGGTCGCCGGGGCGGCGCTGGCGGATGCCGGCGTCTGGGTCGATGAGGATGGCCTGGCGCTCCCTGAGACACCAGCGCGCAAAACGAGCGAGGGGTTTGGCGGTTGGCTACTGGTGACCGCCGATCCCGAGTGGAGGGCGCACTGGGATCGCCCGCCAAAGGGGCGGCCGAGTCTCCCGGAGGCGCGCTATGTCGGCTACGGCCAGCGCCTGACGATCCTCGCCTTCTACACCAACCCGGCGACGGCACAGGATGGGCGCATCGACATCCGTTGCAGCATTCGGGTGATCCGCCCGGACGGCACCGTTGCCACCGAGGCGTCCGAGAGCCGATGCGCGAGCGCCGAGCCGCAAGGCGATCTGCAGGCGGCGCGGATTTCGTGGGCGGTAATCGACTACGTCGGCGAGAAGCAGGATCCCCCGGGGCAATGGGTCGTTGAGACAACGCTGACGGACGCGGTGCGCGATGTGTCGCTCGAACTGGAGACGGACTTCATCCTGACCAGCGGCAGCGTCATGCGTGGACAGCGCTTGGCCGGCGCGCGCGCGGATGGATATTCGACGGGTCCGCGGCTTTGCTCGACCGTAAGGTGGTGCCGGGCCGGGCGCCATCGATGAGCGGTCGCTCGAACGGGCCGCGGCGAAAAGACGACGAACTTGCATTAAAGGGCACCAGGTACATGGTTTCTCGGACAGGCTCCTGGGCCGTCGATGGGTCGGTGCCCGGAGGCTGAGGGCACGCGGGTTCAGTGCGGTCCGTCAGCGTGCGGTTCCCCTTGCGATGAGCGGGCGCCCCGCCAGCAGGCCCAACAGGGGCCCAAGCGCCAGCGGGAACAGCAGCCAAGCGGGCGGTACGACATGCTGCAGCCATTCCAGCAGGCTCAGGCTCGCGATGGTGATCGCGAAGCCGATGGAGTTCACCAGGGTGAGTGCGGAGCCGACCAGCGCCCGTGGCGCGAAATACGCGGTCAGCGCCGAGAACTGCGGTGAATCGCCGACCACGGCGATGCCCCACAAGAGCAGGAACGCGACAAAGAGGGGCGTAGGCGCGTACAGCAGCAGCGGCGAGACCAGGCAGCAGGCGGTTGACAGCCCGAGCTGGCTGAGGGCGACCCGCCCGCCGCCGAGTCGGCGCACGAACAGGCCGCCACCGGCGCAGCCGACAAATCCGGCGGCGATCACGGCGAAGGCCGTTGCCGATAGCGCGCTGCCAGCCATGCCGTGGGCGCCGATCCAGACCGGCACGAAGGCCCAGAATGCGTAGAGCTCCCACATATGGCCGAAATAGCCGAGCGCCGAGGCCCGGAAGCGGCGCTGGCGAAAGGCATCGAGGACACCGCGGAAGCGCACCGGTGCGCCACGCGCGAGGTCGGGGCCCTCGGGCACGAGGCGGACGAGGAGCCCGCCGGCCAACGCGGCCAGCGAGGCGCCCGTCATCACCAGGCGCCAGTCCCAGGAGGCGCCGACGGCGCGCAGCAGGTGCGGCGATGCGGTCCCGAGCACAAGCGCGCCGACCAGGAAACCCAGCGCCCACCCGAGGCCGCCGCCGTACCAGCCGGCGGCGATCTTCATCCCGACCGGATAGACGCCCGCGAGCGAGAAACCGACCACGAAGCGCGCCGCCAGGACCAGCGTGAAATCACCCGGGGCGATCAGCACGGCGGCGTTGGCCGCTGCCCCCGTCGCGGCCGAGGCGAGGAATACGTTGCCCGGATGGAAGCGGTCCGCGACGCCACCCACGGCGAACACGAGCGTGCCGGCAATGAAGCCGAGTTGCACGGCCGTGGTCAACAGTCCCTCGCCGCCTTCCATGGTCCAGAGCACCTGCAGCGAGTCGATCACCGCGTTGGCCGCGAACCACGTCGAGGTTGCCAGCAGCTGGCCGACCACGATGGCCGGGAGTATCCACCACCGCATCCGTGCCGTTTCCGGCATGCCGTCTCTCCAGTTTCCCGCCGCCACGAGATTCTTATCGGGCTGTCGGGAAGACACCAGCGCGCCAGCGGAGTTCCAGCCACGGTAACCGATCGGGCTTGGGGGTTTCCCGGGTGAGATGCGGGGAGCAATAAACGGATACAACCTGATGCCGGAAGAGCCGGGGGCGGAATGGATTCCGGATCGTGAACTGCAGTGAGGGCCCGGGCCGGTCCTGGCCTTCTGCGGCCCGGCCATCGGCAATTCCAGTCGCGAGCGGTCACGGAAGCGACCGCGAGTCGCGCAAACGGCGGCCGGGCGCACGCCGCCTGAATGGCGCGCGCCGCCGTTTCGCTGCTGCCGGTGTTGGTTACAACCTTGCGCGGTAGTGTGCGGCGCGGTCTATCGTGCCGGGGTCAGTCGGTCGTCCCGAACTGCTCCTCGAGGTACGCGATGATATCCGCGGATTCATAGAGCCAGCGCGTCTCCTCGGACGCCTCGATGCGCAGACACGGCACCTGCTGACGGCCGCCGCTGGCGACGAGTTCATTGCGTGCCGCCGCGTCGGTCGTAATGTTGCGGCGCGGGACGGGGACGTCCAGCCGTGCCAGCGCGATGAAAACGCGCATGCAGAACGGGCACGTGGGCCGGTGGTAGAGGGTCAGGTGCTGCCCCCTGCGCTCGACGTCGGCCTGTTGCGCGCAGGCACGTACGGGAACGCCGGCGCGCTCGCGCAGTCCGTCGATTCCTTCCTTCAGTCGTTTGAGCATCATGATCTTCCGGGTGCCAGTTTGAAGGGGCGCTGAGACGAACCCATTTTCGCATGCTCGGGATACCGCCGGCGTGCGCCAGGCCACGGCGGCGATGCGCCTGCTCGCCAGCGTGGCTGTGACCGGTTTTCGGGTGCGGAGTTCCGCTCCCGTGGCGGCGCCGATTCGTACGCGCCTGTACCCGCGCCGGGGTACCGGTCCCCGTCAGTGCCGCTCCGGGGTCTTGCGCTCGATGAAATCGACGATGTCGGTCCGCACGGGCGCGAGGAAATCCGTTATCCCGGCGATCGCTCCGACGATCTCCGCGTGGCTGGTGGATTCGTAGAAACGGGTCTCCACCCGGCCGCCGCGCTCGCGGATGCCCCGTGCCGGGTTGCGGCTGTTGCTCGGCCGCACCGGTTCATCGCCCAGGCCGTGCAGCAGGTACAGTGGCGGTGCATCCGCCCGTGCGTATTCGATCGGCTGGGATTCCGGGAACCGTTCCGGCGGACCGAAGATGGCACGCAGGTCCGCGGCCTCGAGCGGCAGGGAGTCGTAGGGCCCGGCGAGGCCGATCATGCCGGCGGGCAGGATGTCATCGCCCAGATACCGCGGGTCCAGGGCCGGCAGCGAGGCGATGTGGGCGCCCGCCGAATGGCCCATGAGGAAAATGGATCCCGGGTCGCCGCCGAAACGCTCGGCGTTCGCGCGTGTCCACCGCACCGCGCGGGCGCCGTCCTGCACGAATACGGGGAAGCGCACCTGCGGGTACAGCCGGTAATCGCAGACCACGACCACCATGCCCTCCTCGGCCAGCGCGGCGCCGACGAAGGCGTAGTCGGCGCGGTCGCCATCGCTCCAGCGACCGCCGTAGAAGAATACGATCACCGGCGCGCCGCCCGAGTGCATCGCCGCGGGGCGGTAGACGTCGAGCCGTTGCCGCTCGTGCGGCCCATAGGCGATGCCGGACTCGGCCCGCGTGTCGGCAACCGGCGCGGTCGCGTTCAGTACATCCAGGGCCGAACACCCGCTCAGACCCAGCGTCGCGATCAGGGCCAGCGCGCGGAGTGCGCCAGCCCCTGGTCCACGGGCCTCAACGCGCCCGATCGGGACCGCCCGTCTGCACCAGATCGCGGTAGGCGTGCCAACTCGCGTGACCGAGTATCGGCATGATCACGATCAGCCCGAGGAACCACGTGGCGATGCCGACGGCGACGAGGGCCACGATGGTGACCGCCCAGACGGCGAGCGCGAAGCGGTTGTTCAAAGTCGCGCGCACGCTGGTGATCAGCGCGGTAACGGGATCGATCCGCCGATCCAGCATGAGCGGGATCGAGACCACGCTGCAGGCGAATACGAAGGCGGCGGCGAGGCCGCCGAGGCCCACATAGACAACGAGGAAGACCGGATCCTCGCTGAGCATGAAGATCCAGCCGCCGAGGTTGTCCACTTCCGGCAGTTCGAGCCCATGGAACAGGGCGAACAGGATCGCGGAGATCCGTTCCCAGAAGATGAATGCGAACCCGAGGAACGCCGCGAACAGGCCGATCGAGCCGTAGTTGCGGCGCCAGGCGGTCATCGAATCCGTCAGGCGCGGGCGTTCACCGGCATCGAGCTGCTGGCTGATGCGGTACAGGCCGATGGCGAGGAACGGGGCCAGCAGCAGGAAACCCGTGGTCATCGCCGTGACCAGATAGGGCAGGTCCCCGAACAGACCGATCGCCAGATAACCGACCAGCGCGAACACCAGGCCGTAGAAACCGCTCTGCAGCGGCGCCGAGCGCATATCCCTTATGCCGGCCCCGATCCAGGCGAAGGCCTGCCATGTACCGATCTTTGATACATCGGGCGCTTCGACGTCGGAAGCGCCCGCGTTCACCTGTTCCATATCACGACCCTCCGTGGGTTTGCGCCCGGGGACCCCGTGCGGAATCCCCGCATGATGGCGCAGAAGTATGACCTGATCCAGCATGGCGCGGTTTTGATCTGGATCAACGCCGCTCACCGGGATGCCGTTGGAGGTTCACGCCGCGGGCTTGCGCCGGCGTCTTACAATAGCCGCCGGATCAACGGAAGCGGGGTCATGACGCGAGCGAAACAACGCCCGAACCAAGAGCAGCACGGCGGCCTCCCCGAAGACCGTCGCGTCGCGGAGTGGATCGCATGAATGCGCCCGAATTCCCGCTCGTGTGGTCCATCGCGCTCGCCGTGGTCGGGCTGATCGCCCTGCTGGTGGCGCTGCGCCACCTGCCCTGGCGCATCCTTGTGACGAGCCCGACGGCGCAGCATCTGGTCGGCGCCGCCACGCTCGTCCTGATCGCCTTCTGGCTCGTGCGCGCGGGCATCACGCCGGGGTTGAGCGCACACTTTCTGGGTGTGACCGCGCTCACGCTGCTGGTCGGCTGGCCACTGGCCGTAGTGGTCACGCTCGTCGCCAGCGTAACGGTCGGAGTGATGGAGTTGACGCCGTGGCCGCTCGTGCCGCTGGAGTTCGTCGCCGGCGGTGTGCTCCCGATCGCGGTGAGCCATGGCATCCGGATCGGATTGGAGCGCACGTTGCCACCCAACCTGTTCGTCTATCTCCTCGGCTGTGGCTTCGCCGGAGGGGTCGTCGCCGGCCTCTTCAGCCGCGGCGCGAATGCGGGGGTGCTGTTGCTCAGCGGCGCCTGGGAGGCGAGCCGGGTCGGCGACGAGCTCGGGGTGATCATGGCCCTGCTCACGCTCCCGGAAGGCGTGATCAACGGCATGATCGTCTCCGTCCTCGCCGTCTACCGCCCGGCCTGGGTCAAGGAATTCGACGACCGCCGCTACATCGGCTGAGCCGAACCCCGAACGGAACGAACGGGGTCATCCCGGAAGAGGCCGACGGGGTCGCGTCCGACGGGGTCAATCCGAACGCATCCGAACGGGGTCAAGTCTTTTCTTTTATGATTCCGGGCGCGCCCGGCGAATGCACGCCTCCGGGCTTGGCAGTCGTGTTCGCCGCGCCTATGGTCGCGAGTACGGTCGATCAACCGGGCGACCCGTCGACTGTTCGAGTACTGACCCGAATCCGCCACATTGGAGGCGCACTCTCTCGATGACCAGCAACACCCCGCGGATCGACATCCCCGGGCCGCTCGGCTTCGGCGGCGCGCCGCTGGGCGATATGTTCGAGCGTACGGATAACCGGACCGCGTACGCGACGCTCGAGGCCGCCTGGGAGCAGGGCATCCGGCATTTCGACACGGCCCCGCATTACGGTGCCGGCCTGGCCGAGCAGCGCTTTGGTTCATTCCTGGCGACGAAACCGCGCGACGAGTACTTCCTCTCGACCAAAGTCGGCCGTCTGTTGAACCCGTCACCATCAGGCCCGGAGCCCGACGGGCCGTTCGTACATGGCCTCTGGTTCCGTCGGCGGCTGGATTACGGCGCGGACGCCGCAAAGCGCTGCGTCGAGGACAGCCTGCAGCGCATGGGGGTCGGCCGGCTCGATGTCGTGTATATCCACGATCTCGCCGAGGATGCGCTTGGTCCGGAGTGGACCGGGCAATTCCAGGTCGCCATGCAGGGTGCGGCCAGGGCGCTCACCGAGCTGCGCGAGCAGGGCGTGATCCGCGGCTGGGGGCTTGGGGTGAACCGCGTTGAGCCCTGTCTGCGCGCGCTCGATGAGGCCGACCCTGACGTGTTCCTGCTCGCGACGCAGTATCACCTGCTGGACACGACCGGCGCCGAGGCGCTGTTCCCGTGCTGTCTGGAGCGCGGCGTCCGGGTGGTCGTGGGATCGCCGTTCGGTTCCGGGATCCTTGCCGGCGGTGCGCATTACAACTACCAGGACGCCAGCCCCGAGGCCCTGTGGGAGCGCGACCGCCTGCGCCACGTCTGCGACCGCCACGGCGTCGATCTGAAGGCGGCGGCGCTGCAGTTCAGTGCCGCGCACCCGGCCGTCGCGGGCATCATCCCGGGCGCCAAGCGGCCCGAGCGGATCCCGCAGAATGTCGAGTTGATGCAGGCGAAGATCCCGGCGGCGTTCTGGTCCGAGCTGCGCGAGCGCCACCTGCTCCCGGAGGGCGCCCACACGCCGGCGTAACTCGATTGGATTCAGCCGGGGGCAGTCGTTCTCCGGCCAGCCCGCGACGGGAGTCGGCGAGATTGCGGTTTGTGGTGACCAGCTTGCCGATAAGATGCCGGGACAGAGCCGCCTTGAGGTGACGGCGGATCTCGCTGTTGTTCTCGAGCAGGGAGCGCAGTTGTTTGACCGGGGAAGAGCGCTGCCACATCACCGAGTGGTGGAACAGTGCCGATGACGACGCGGCCTCGATCGTCCGGGCCCGGGTCGAGCCGGGTGTAACCACGCCCCTGCATCGGCTCCACGGTATAACCGAACGGTACGTGATCCTTGAGGGTGAGGGGCGGGTGATGATCGGGGACCGGTCGCCGGAAGCCGTGGGGCCTCGCGATGTGGTCTTGATCCCGCCGGATGCGAGTCAGCGGATCACCAACACGGGCGCGGCTGATCTCGTATTCCTTGCCATCTCTACGCCGCGTTTCCGCGCGGAGATGTATGAAGATATCGAGGCCGGCGATCCCTCGTGCTGAGTGGTGGTGACCCGTGTTCGGCGCAGTATCAATGACGCCCGCTCGACCCTTGCCGCACTGGTGTGCCGTCGTCGGCGCTTTTTTACTCGGTCAGCGAAGTGTAAGAAAATCCCGCTCCCGAGCGCCCCCAACCACCGGATGCCCGAGTCAATGACCGCAATCCCCGCCTTTCTGGAGGCGTATTTCACCGCCGGCGCCGACGGCAGCGTACGCGTCGGCGCCGAGCAGGCGAGTGCCTTCGCCAAGGACGTCGCCGGCGATTACAACCCGCTGCATGATGTCGGTGCCCGGCGCTTCTGTGTGCCGGGCGACCTGCTGTGTGCGCTGGTGCTCGGCCGCTACGGTCTGTCGGAGCGGATGACGTTCGCGTTTCGCGACATGGTGCGGGCGGACCAATCGCTCTGGTTCCCCGAGGCCGCAACCGACACCGACTCGATCGCCATCCATGATGCCGACGGCGGCGTGTATCTGGAGGTGGAGCGTTCAGGCGCGCTCTGCCGGGACGCCGACGTGATCGAGCGGTTTATCCGTGAATACGTGGCCTTCTCCGGCAAGACCTTCCCGCACTACATGATCCCGGTGCTCGAGGAGCACGGGGTGATGTTCCATCCGGATCGCCCGCTTGTGATCTACGAAAGCATGGGCTTCGAGCTGGAGACATTCGCGTTCGGGCAGCCCGCGCTGCACCTCGCCGACCGGGCGCTCGCGATCGAGGGCAAGCGCGGCACGGCGACGCTGTGGTTCGATATGCATGAGGACGGGCGGTCGTTCGGTGCCGGCTGGAAGAAGCTGGTAATCAGCGGCCTGCGCGATTATGACGCCGAGCGCATGCGCGCCTTCGTCGAGCATTTCCGGCGGATCAAGGCCGCTTATGAGGCCGAGCGCGACGGGGTGTAGCGGGTCGTCACCGAGGGCCGAAACCCGCGTAACCCTTGAAACCGGCACTGGATAGCGCGATATTTCGCGACAGGCGGTGAGGGATTTCCCCACCGCAGCGAGACTCCACACGGTGTGGCGGCATTCCATGAATGCCGTCCAGGGGCGATACGATGGATGACCATACGTCTATCCAGCAGGAGTCGGTCTCGGCCTCGGAGCCCGAGCACCGGGCGAACCCTCTGTCCCTGCCCTCGGGGCACCAGCGCTCGGTAAGCAGTCCGCGCGCGCCCGAACGCTGGGTGGCCGAGCAGTTGCTCAATCTCGCCGGCGGCCCGTCGGTGGCGATTGAGCTCTGGAATGGCGAACTGATCGGCCCCGTGGCCGGCGCCGCGGCGCGGTTCACGCTGCGTATCGGCGACCGCAAGGCCCTCTACGGCATGCTGAGCAATCCCAACCTGGCCTTCGGCGACCTGTACAGCGCCGGGCGCGTCGACGTCGACGGCGACCTTGCCGGCTTCCTCACCGAGGTCGCCGCTCATCTCGAACGCCAGCAGGAACGCATGTCGGCCTCGGCGCGCTGGCTTGCGCGTGGCCGCGCGACTCCCAGGGCGGCCAGTGAGCGGGCGGCGAAGGGGAATATCCAGCACCATTACGACCTCGGCAACGAGTTCTACCGGTTGTGGCTCGACACGGCGGCGATGCAGTACACCTGCGCCTATTACGAAGAGCCCGATCTCACGCTCGAACAGGCGCAGCTCGCGAAGCTCGAACACGTCTGCCGCAAGCTCGACCTGAAGCCCGGCCAGCGGGTCGTGGAACTGGGCTGCGGCTGGGGTGGTCTGGCGCGCTACATGGCCCGGGAATACGGTGTCAGCGTGCGCGCGTTCAACATCTCCCGGGAGCAGGTCGAGTACGCCCGCGAGCAGGCGGCGTGCGAGGGCCTGGAGGATCGCGTCGAGTACGTGCTCGACGACTACCGCAACATCTGCGGCGAGTATGACGCCTTTGTTTCGGTCGGCATGCTCGAGCATGTCGGGACCGACAACTACGCCACGGTGGCGCGCCTGATCCGCAACCATCTGCGCAAAGACGGGCTCGCGCTCATCCACACGATCGGGCGCAACCGCCCGGCCGGCATCAACGCCTGGATCGAGAAGCGCATCTTCCCCGGCGCCTATCCGCCGAGTATCACGCAGCTGACCGGCCTCGCCGAGGCCGGGCCGTTGTCCGTGCTGGATATCGAAAACCTGCGCCTGCACTACGCCGAGACGCTGACGGACTGGCTGGCGCGCTACGAGGACAACATCGACGAGGTCCGCGCGATGTACGACGAGCACTTTGTGCGGGCCTGGCGGCTGTATCTGTCGGGGTCGATCGCCGCCTTTCGGGCCAGCTCGCTGCAACTGTTCCAGATGGTGCTCGCGCATCCGCAGAACAACGAAATCCCGCGCAATCGCAAGCGCCTCCATACAGCTCCGGCGTACCCGGAGGAGTCCGCGGGATGAGCGGCGCCGTGGACAACCGGACCCACGACGTGATCATCGTCGGCGGCGGTCCGTCCGGCTCCACCCTCGCATGGGCGCTGGAGCGCCGGGGGCTGCGGCCGCTGGTGATGGACAAGGCCGAGTTCCCGCGCGACAAGACCTGCGCCGGCTGGGTTACGCCAGCGGTCATGTCCGAGCTCGAGGTGGACCTGGAGGACTTCGCGAAGCACTGCGTCCTGCAGCCGATCCACAGCTTCCTTATCGGCATGATGGGCCAGCCGGCCGTCCATAATCACCACGGCGACAGCCCGGTCAGCTACGGCATCCTGCGCCGGGAGTTCGACAACTACCTCCTGCAGCGCACCGGCGCGGACAAGGCGCTGGGCGTGAAGTTCGAGTCGCTGGAACGCGACGCGGATGGCCTGTGGTGCGTCAATGGCGACTACCGCGCGCTGCTGGTCGTCGGCGCCGGGGGGCACTTCTGCCCCATCGCCGCGCGCCTGGGCGACGGCCCCGGCAGGCATGAGACCGCGATCACGGCCAAGGAAGTCGAGTTCGAGATGGACGCCCGGCAGGCCGAGGTATGCAGGGTGCGCGAAGATACCCCCGAGCTGTGGTTCTGCCGCGATCTCAAGGGCTATGCCTGGGTCTTTCGCAAGGGCGACTACCTCAATATCGGGCTCGGGCGGGAAGGCAACCACCGGCTGAAAGAGCACCTGCAGGCCTTCGTCGATGAGATGCAGGCCGAGGGCCGCCTGCCGCCGGATCTGCCGGGCCGCTTCAAGGGGCATGCGTATCTGCTGTATGGCCGCGCCGAGCGACCGCTGATCGACGATGGCCTGATGCTCATCGGTGACGCGGCCGGTCTGGCGTACGACCAGAGCGGGGAAGGTATCCGGCCAGGGGTCGAGTCGGCCCTGATCGCGGCCGACGTGATCGCCGGCGCACCCGATTACGGCGAAGACAGCCTCCTCACCTATGCCAGGCGGATCAACGAGCGTTTCGGTAGCCGTGCGCCCGAGGCGAAGGGACCGGCCGTCGACCTGCCCGCATGGGCCAAGCTCAAGGCGGCGCCGCCGCTGATGCGATCGCACTGGTTCACCCGTCACGTCGTTACGGAGCGCTGGTTCCTGCACCAGCAGGTGCCACCGCTGCAGGCGGGCTGAGCGGCCGTGCCGACGCTCAGTCGGCCGGTTCGATCGTCACGATATCGCCTGTTGCCTCGTGAATCGCATGCAATCCGAGTTCACCGCGCCAGTTGGGTGGCAGATCCTGTTCACAGGTGAATTCCGCTACCTGCGGCTGCCGCTGTGATGACAGGGGGATCTCGATGACGTGGGTGAGGTGGCCCGGGTTGGGGCCTCCGCGTTCCCGCGAGGCCAACTGCATCCCGTCGGCCGCGCTGGCCACCTGCATGCCCTGCCCAATCCGGTTGCGGACGTGGGCCCTGTTGTATGCGGTGCCGGTCTCGAAACGGCCGGGCTCGATGATATTCATCAACGGCTCGTTACCGACCCGTTCCAGCCTGAAGCTGCAGCGCGGCCGGAAACGGTTCATGCCGCTGCCAAGGCTTCCGTGCATGACACGCCCGTCCTGTACGAACACCCGCGCCGAGCCGCCGGGGACCCGTAACGCGCGTTCCAGCACGAGTGTGGAGCCGGCCGGCACCGCGGCCTGATCGCGGGGGCTCAATGGTGAGGGCCCGGCGCAGCCGGCCAGGAGCGCGCCGGCAAGAATGGCCGTGCCCGCGTGAACTGCAGGTCGTTTCATAGCGCGAAACCCCTCGGCATTCGCATCTGCATGCTGTCGTCGCGGTTGGACCGTCAGACTGGTCCGGCGTTCCCTGGTGGCGCCCCGACAGGGACAGAGCGGCACGCGGACACGGAACTCGTGGTGCGCGTGCAGCCCCGGCGTGTGCATCAGGGCACGGAAATGCGGAATCGCCTCGCCGCACAGGGCCCCCATGGCGCGGGTTGTGCCGCGTTGCGGTTTGATGGCTACCCGCCCTTCGGTTCGAGTAGCTGGCTGCAGGAAAAGGGGCGCGCGGACCGCACGTTCAGGCAAGCGGCCGGGCGCGACCGCCAATGAGTACCGCATCCCGTGAGGGATCGATTCAGCGCTCCGATGGTCGGCGCATGCGCTGGTGCGAGTTCGGTGATCCCCGCGGTTGTCCGCTCATTTACTGTCACGGCACCCCTGGATCGCGCCCCCGGAGGCGACACTGTTCGCCGGTGCGGCGGCTTCCCGCGGTATCCGCCCGATCGCGCCGGATCGCCCCGGATATGGTGATGCGGCCGCGTTACCGGCGCCTGCACCGGGGAACGAGGTCGGCGACATCGAAGCCGCGGTCGATACGCTGGGGCTGCGCCGTTTCGATGTCTTCGATCCGCCATAGTGCGAGCGCTTTGTCCGCATAGGCGCCGCCTTTTTCGTGACATCCCTCCTGGATGATCTGTAGCGGCGGTGGCCACCGGAAGGGTGGGGACTCCAGCGCGAGCGGCCGCCAGCCCCCCGTGCTGATGTCGCTGTTGGTCCGGTCGCCGGTAAACGTGGTGGTCAGCAGGTAGCGCGAGCCGCTCGC
>Ga0207714_1001685_pt1 | contig 14097 bp, 10 predicted proteins | sample PonA232FremontCA_2_FD_187270 | JGI IMG/M metagenome (GOLD analysis project Ga0207714, IMG submission 187270) | Marine sediment microbial community from Fremont, CA, USA - Pond A23 Sediment 2 (SPAdes) | ecosystem: Environmental > Aquatic > Marine > Unclassified | place: USA: Fremont, California... | reverse complement strand
CTCGCTGTCCGCTGTCTCCGCCGACTCCGCTTCGGAATCATTGCTCATACCGTTTAGGTCACTCGTAATACTCTTAAGGACATTGTTTCGCCGCGCTCGATGGATCTGCCACCGCTGTGCCCGCCTGTATCGACCGAGCCGCTGACCCGAAATTGCTATTACAAACGGGGAGGAATATCTGAAAATACTAGACGAACATAAAATAATAACGATTTCTTCTAGTACTTCATATCACTTTTACCGCCCAATATCCTACAAACAAATAATTTATATAGGTGTTATCTGAGTATCAGATTGAGATGTCGGATACGCTACCAGAAAGCGAACTCCCACGTCGAATGTATCTCAAACTGGCTGCGGCGGCCGGCGGTGCAGCGGCACTCGCAGGCTGTTCGGGCGGTGATCCCCCGGAAGAGTCGCCGGAAAACTCGACCGACCCAGCACCCGAATCGGACGCCGAGACGCAACAGTTGACGAATCAGGTCCCTGATATCAGGATGAGTACTGCCTCGTTCGCCTCGGAGCGCTCGTTCGATAACCAGGCCTACGAGCGGATGCACCTCTACAGGAAACGCCAGGCAATCGAGACGCTGCTGGAAGACCCCGAAGTAAACGACCTGGTGAGTAGCTGGATCGGGGCCTTCGAGGTCTACGAGGTGTTGACGAACCACCTCGAAGTCGTCAGCCTCCAGGGGCCACCCTCGTTCACTGTCGAAGAGAGTGGCTTCGTCTACCCCGGCGAGGAGATTCCCGAGGACGCCGAGGCGACGTTCAACGTCACCGCAGAGGACAGACAGACCGTCTACGGACTGATCGACCGTCACACCGACGAAATCGTCGGGCTGGAAATCACAGAGCCGGAGGATATCACCTGGGAGAAAACCCAGGATGCCGAAGAGATGCAGATCGGACAGATGATCCTCGAAACTGATCTCGTCCAGGAAGAGTTCGGTGATCTCCGCGAGTCGACCTGGTACCCCTCTTTCAAGAGTTCGGGCGGCGGATTCACTGCGCTCGGGGCGGGCGATCTCCAGCACGGAATGGGCGGTACGGCAGTGCTCAACGTCAAAGACGAAGGAGAGCGCAACGTGGTCAGTGCCTTTTTCGACGGCACTGGCGAGGAGCCAGAGATGATCAACATCACAGTCGTCGAGGATCACGTCGAGTATCAGCCACCGAGTCTCGCCGACGAGATCGCGACGATGGATGAATCCGTGCTGGGAGAGGTTCCTGGTGTCCCATTCGAGAAACGGCCCTACTACACGGCCAACGAGGGCTGGCATCGCATCGAACCGCCGGAGAAATCCTTCGAACAGAACGGCTGGTCGATCGAATGGCAAGAGCCAAACTACCAGGGCATCACGATGACCGGTTCGTACAACGGCAAGCCGGTGTTCGAATCGTTGAACACGCCGACGACGATCACCGCCTACTACCTCCCACCCCGCGAGGGGCGGAACACGCGAGAGTACTATTTCCCCGACGACGATACGGTGTTGAACGGTGATCTCGGCTTCTGGGACGTTCACGGCACCGAGTTCGGTGGCCCGGGGCTGCTCGGGAAGGTCGATTTCCCCCAGAAAAACGGACGGCCGGCGGGGTTCCAGCTCAAGACTCACTACCACACCGGCGCGGTCGGGGCTGAAAGCGTCGACTTTCACTCCGGGTTCCGCTTCGGTCCATACAACTACGATATCGCCTACGACTTCTACGAGGACGGTGTCATGCGCCCCGTCTTCCGTCGTGCGGGCCCGGGATTCGTCAGACAGTTCGTGAACAAGGTGCAGGCGAACTCGGACACGTACGGCGAGAACGGGAGCTACGAGGAGCCTGTCGTCCAGCACTACACCTCGACGCAGGCGTTCGATATGACTCCAGGGACCGAAGACGGCGTCTCGGTCGAACTGTTCGACGGCGAGCAGTGGACCCAACCCCAGGAAGAGATCTACGTCGACGGCGAGACAGGAACGAAAGTACGCTTTAGCAACCCCGACGGTCCCGAGACGGTCGATATTCCACTCGACGAGGACACGGAGGTCGTCGTCGTGCGACGTCACGAGGACGAGATCGGTCCCGGCGAAGTGATGGCAGAGCGACTCGTAGACGAGGAGACGCCCTCGTCGTTCTACCACCCGGCCCAGTACGTCGACGGCGAACCGATCCAGGGCGAGCGCCTGATCGTCTGGCTGTTGATGGTCGGTGCGACCAACCAGGTCCCCTACGCCTCCGGGACGACGAACTTCACGACGGCCGCGCAGATCGAACTGTCTGGATACGAGTAACACAGATGGACCTCCCGAGTGAAGACGACGGCCTGTCGCGGCGTCAGTTCGTGCGCGCAGCCGTGGCCGCCGGTGGAACGGCCGCACTGTCGGCCTGTCTCGACAGCCAGGAGCAGGAGTCACTGGCTGCCCCGGTGGGCGTCACCGATCCCGAGACGCTTCCGGATCGACAGCACGCATGGAACGAGAGGCTGCCGAAGGACTCGGACGGCAACGTCGGTCGATCGTCCCACCACGTGTTCCTGACTCTCTCCCTGACCAGCGACCCGGACCCGGACGCCCGCGAGCAGGTCGAAATGACGCTCCGGAATCTCGAACGGGCACTCGAATGGGGGCCCGACGGCGTGCTGTTCACACTGGGCTATACGCCGGCGTATTTCGACCGGTTCGAGGGCTCTCTGCCCGACTCGGTCGATCTCCCCGAACCGGAGCCGATCACGGCCATCACCGCCGAAAGTCAGGTCGAGATAGACGAAAGCGACGCGATGTTGCATCTCGCGAGTGACGATCCTGCGGTCGTTCTCGCCGTCGAGGAAGCTCTGTTCGGCGAGAGAGACTCCCTCAACGGCTCCGCAATCGAGGCGGGACTGACACCGGTGTTCGAGCGGACGGGCCGCCGGACGGGGTTCGTCGGCGCTGGCCTGCCTGCCGACCGGCAGACGAACCTCGGTGGAATCCCTGACGGGGAGCCCGTTCCCGAGGAAGCGCCCTTCTTCATGGGATTTCGATCCGGATTCAGTGAGAGTCAGGCGACGGAAAATCGCGTCACGATACAGGACGGCCCCTTCGCTGGAGGTTCGACACAGCACTTCGAATCGCTCGAACTCGATCTCGATATCTGGTTCGACGACAACGACCACGAACAGCGCGTGGCCAGGATGTTCAGTCCGGAACACGCCAGAGAGGGGTCTGTCGGGTCGGTCGGCGAAAAGCTGGACTCGGCGACTGGTGCCAAAGCAGTCACCGACAGCATTCACGAACACGCACGCGAGGACGGTGCTGTGGGCCACGCGCAGAAACTCGCTCGTGCCCGCGACGACGGACAGCCGGTACTGCTCAGACGCGACGTGAACACGACCGACGGTGACGTTGCAGGACTCCACTTCCTCTCGTTACAGCGAAAGATGGCGGAGTTCACCAGCGTCCGAGAGGCCATGCTCGGTGAACAGTTCCACCAGTACGGACTCGGTCCACGACAGCCAAACGGTATTCTCCAGTACATCCGTCTCCGTCTCTGGGGGAGCTATCTCCTCCCGCCACGGTCACTCAGAGCCCTCCCTCGCCCGAGACCCTAACGTGGCAGTGAAATAATGGTTACATATGTGATAGAATCGGAGAGCGCGACTGTCTGTATCGTAGTCACGATCGGATACAACTGCACGGAGAGACCGGACACAGGCCGGAAGGTTTAATCTGGTGAAAATACGACTGGTCGATATTGTGCCGACAGATATATTCCATTTAATTTATGTTATCTCCTTCGTCGTCGCCGCAACGGTCTGTTTCTCCGGGTTGATCGGTGTCCGGTCACTCGACCATCCTGACGTGCGGTACGGGCTTGCTGCGTTGCTCGTCCTCAGTGGGGTCTGGTCGGTGCTTACTGCAGTGCAACTCGTCGTTGTATCAGCCGCCTTCCAGCGTTGGATACATCTCGGTGCCCTGATCGTCGGAATCTCGACAGTGTTCGCCTGGCTCGTGTTTGCATCGGCGTACGCCGGTCGGCAGTATCACAGGAATCGACTGCTCCAGGCGAGTGCGGTCGTAATCTTTCTGGCGATCATCTCGGTGAAACTCACGAACCCGATCCACGGCCAGTATTTCACGAGTTCGATCGCGACGGAGCCCTTTCGCCACACAGCGTTCAGGTACAGCGCCCCTCACTGGTTCGTGACCGGGTTCTCCTACACTGCTGCCGGCGTCGGCTTTCTCTGGCTGTTCGACTCCTTCGACAAGCGGGGCTCACGACCACTCGCGTTGTACGGGCTGGTTTCCGTGACGGGCGTGCCGATCCTGCCCTACGCGCTCTCCGGGGTCTCGGAGTGGGTACTCAGCATCAACTACGAACCACTCGGTGTCGCAGTGTTCGCCGTCGGTGTGCTGTTTTACGCGCGCACCGAGTTCGAACAGCACAGTTCGCCCGGGAACTCCGCACTCGCAGACAGTCTCTCCGACGGTGGCATCATCCTGGACGACTCGGATATCGTCATCAACTACAACGATCGGGCAGCCGAGATTATCGGGGCCGAGCGGATTCCACGGGCCCCGATCAGTGAGATCGATGCCGCCCTCGCGACGCTGGCCCGCGGTGACACCCGGCGCGTGACCTACGAGGTGGATGGATACGACCGGACGTACGAACTCGGCCGGGCCGCTGTTTCGGATTCACTCCTCGCCTCCGATATCATCACCCTGAAAGACGTGACGAGGGCGACACGGCTGGAGCAGTTGATGGGGTTACACCGCGAGATCAGCGAGTCGCTGGTCAGTGTCACTGACCCCTGGGAGTTGATCTGGAACGTTCCGGAGACGTTCGCACAGATCGACGCCTACGATCTCGTCTGGCTGTACCCCGTGCCAGATGACGAGGGCGTCGTCGGTGAGACGACTGTCTCGCCGTCCCGTGACGGTTCGCTCGCTCAGTCCTCCCAGGAGCAACCGGGGATCGCCGCGGGCGAGGCTACCGCCTACGCCGGCTGGACCGCCGCCAACGCCGGGCAAACAGAGCCAGTCCTCGATGCAGCGACGCGCCAGACCGAGACACAGGTCAGTGTAGACGGCGGCGAAACGGCGTGGGAACGGAAAGCGGCGGATCACGGGATAACTGGCTGTCTGGCCGTCCACATGGAGGTGCCAGGCGAGCAAAGCTACGTGCTCGGCGTGTACACGACCGCACCGAACGGATTCGATACGCCCGAACAGAACGTCATCGAGGAGGTGAGCCAGCGGATTCCGGAGGCTGTCGAGACGATCGAGGCACACGAGGAGGCGCTGCTGTACAAAGAGGCGATCAAACACGCCGGAACGGCGATCACCATCACGGACGACGACGGGGAGATCCAGTACGTCAATCCGGAGTTCCAGGCGCTCACTGGCTACACCGAACGAGAAGCGATCGGACAGACTCCCTCCATTTTGAAATCCGGCGAGATGAGCGACCAGCACTACGAACAGCTCTGGGAAACGATCCTCTCGGGAGACGTGTTCGAAGAACAGTTCATCAACAAGACCAAAGCGGGTGACCGGTATTTCGCCCAGGAGACGATCTCGCCGGTGACCGACGAGGACGGCGAGCCGAAGGCGTTCGTCGCGATCCAGTTCGATATCACGGACAAACTGCTCCGCGAGCAGCGTCTCTCGGTGCTCAACAGGGTCCTGCGTCACAATCTCCGGTCGACGGTAAACGTCATCAACGCACACGCGTCGCTGCTCGAAGACCGGATCGAGGCAGGCGAGCAGTCGCCCGCGATCCAGGAGTCGATCGAGACGATCAGAGACCAGACCAGCCAGTTGCTCGGCCAGTCCGAGACAGCACGCGAGATCGAAGAGATCCTCGCCCTCGAACGTACCCGCCGAGATGTCGTTTCTGTCGAGACACTCGACGAACAAGCACAGACGACGGCAGCGGAACTGGGCAGTAGCTGTACGGTCGATCTGGACCCAGATCTCGACGACGCTACCGTCGACGCCGAACTCGAACTGGTCGTCGAAGAACTCGTCGAGAACGCCGTCGTCCACAGTGACGAGCAGCCGTCGACGGTCGATGTCTCTGTCACGTTCGCCAGGGACGAGAGTGATCTCATCCTGACCGTCGAAGACGAGGGGCCGGGGCTGTCCGATCAGGAACTGGTCGTCGTCGAGGAGGGCGAGGAAAACCCGCTCCGGCACGGCAGCGGACTCGGTCTCTGGATGGTCAACTGGCTCTCGATCTCCCGGGGCGGATCAGTCTCGGCGACGACCGGCGAGGGCGGGACCGCCATCCAGGTGAGCGTCCCACTCCGCGGCGAGCCTACCGAACGGAGAACCACGGCGTAAGGTTGTCGTCACAGTTTTGCGTTCTGCCTGTCCACGTCTCCGTATGTACGAAGTCGAGTTGAAGGTTCGAGCGGACCACGATACCGTCCGGGAACGTCTCGACGAAATCGGTGCACGGCAAGTCGACGCTGTTACCCAGGAAGACGTCTACTACGACGCACCGGATCGGGATTTTGCAGCGACCGACGAGGCACTCCGGATCAGAACCGAGACCGCCGACGAAACCGAGACTCGGATTACCTACAAGGGACCACTCGTCGAAACGGAGTCGAAAACCCGGCAAGAGGCCAAAACAGCAGTTTCCGATCCGGACGAAATCCGCGGCATACTCGCAGGACTCGGCTACGAACCCGCCGCGAGGGTCCGCAAGGATCGGGAACGCTACACAGTCGACGGCTGCACTGTCACACTCGACGCGGTCGACGGACTGGGCGAGTTCGTCGAGGCGGAACTGGAAGTCGAAACTGGTATCGACGACGCGCGAGGACGGCTCGAATCCGTCTTCGAACGACTCGGACTCGACCCGGCTGATCAGATCCGAACCTCGTATCTCGGACTCCTGCTGGCCGACGAGGACGCGGATCCGACTGCTCCGTAGTGAACTCCCGTAATTACTCGTGTGAATGGTAATCACAGAAATTGTTTCCGAAAGTTATAATCCCGCAGCTACCGAATCTCGCGCCAATGAGTGAACGGAACATCCACGTCACGCCAGCGGCGGCCCAGGCCGTCGAAGACCAGCACATCGAGATTGTCGAACGAAAGGGGATCGGTCACCCCGATTCGATCTGTGACGGGGTCGCCGAAGAAGTCGCGCGAGCGCTCGCGCAGACGTATCTCGACCGCTTCGGGAAACTGCTGCATTTCAACACCGACGAGACCCAGCTCGTCGCCGGGACGGCCGCGCCGGCCTTCGGCGGTGGCGAGATGCTCGAACCGATCTATCTCCTTATCGTCGGCCGTGCGACGAAGACCTACGACGGCGAACGTATCCCGGCGGAGACGGTCGCACTCCGGGCGGCGCGTGAGTATCTCGACGAAACCTTCCCGGATCTCGACGTCGGATCGGATGTCATCGTCGACGTCAAACTCGGAGAGGGCAGCGGTGATCTACAGGAAGTCTTCGGCGAGGAATCGAAGATCCCGAACGCGAACGACACGAGCTACGGTGTCGGTCACGCCCCGCTGACGGAAACCGAGGAAATCGTCTACAACACAGAGCGGGAACTCAACACGACCTACGCGTCCAGTAATCCAGAAATCGGTCAGGATATCAAGGTGATGGGCAAGCGCGAGGGTGACCAGATCGACGTTACCGTCGCTGTCGCGATGATCGACAGCTACATCGATGGAATGGAGTCCTACAGGGACGCTGTCAGTGCAGTCCGGGAATACGTCGAGGAACTTGCGGCGGAGTACACGGACCGGGAGGTGACTGCTCACGTCAACACGGCTGACAACTACGAGGAGGGCTCGATCTACCTCACCACCACAGGGACCAGCGCGGAGCAGGGCGACGACGGCTCTGTCGGTCGCGGGAACCGTGCGAACGGACTCATCACACCGAACCGACCCATGAGTATGGAAGCGACGAGCGGGAAGAACCCGGTCAACCACATCGGCAAGATTTACAACCTGCTCTCGACGGAGATCGCCGAATCTGTCGCCGCCGATGTCGACGGGATCCGACAGCTCCAGATGCGGCTGTTGAGCCAGATCGGACGACCGATCGATCACCCACACGTGGCCGATGCGCAGGTTATTACCGACGAAGGTGTCGATATCGAGGATATTCGTGCGGATATCGAGGCGACCATCGACGACGAACTGGCGAACGTGACGGGGATCACGCGACGAGTGATCGAAGACGAACTCTCGACGTTCTGACCGGGCGACCCGTTCGGGGCACGCGCTGGCCGACCAAAGGCTGTTTATTGGGTGGTATCCAACGGGCAGCCATGCATCCGCCCGGGGCCGGGACCGTCCTCGTCAGGTACGGCGAGGTCGGGATCAAAAGCGACCAGATCCGAACGCGAATGGAAACACAGCTCCAGGCGAACATCCGTGCGATTCTCGACGACCGCGATCTGCCGGGCACCGTCGAACAGTCCCACACCAGACTCTACGTCCAGACGACGCCAGCCCGGATCGACGCCGTGACCGATGCGGTGACGGACGCGTTCGGCGTCGTCTCGGCAAGTCCAGCGCTCAGAGTCGAGCCCACGATGGACGCGATCTGTGACGCACTCGCCGACGTTACCCGTGAACACTACGACGGGAGCACGTTTGCCGTCCGCGCACAACGCGCCGGGCCACCGTCGGCACACCCGTTTTCGAGCCTCGAACTGGAACGCGACGGTGGCTCGGTCGTCCACACTGCAGCCCAGGAGGAGGGGTACGAGCCGACTGTCGATCTCGACGACCCGGAGATGACCTTCTCGATCGAGTGTCGCCGGGACGATGCCTACGTCTTTCTCGACCGACGTGACGGCCCCGGCGGACTCCCGGTCGGGACACAGACGCCGCTCGTCGCGCTGGTAAGCGGTGGCATCGACTCCCCGGTCGCCGCCTGGCTCGCGATGAAACGCGGTGCGCCCGTTATCCCGCTGTACGTGGATCTTGGCGAGTACGGCGGCGTCGATCACCGGATGCGGGCAATCGAGACAGTCGAGAGTGTGGGCCGGTTCGCGCCGAACGTCGACTGTCGACTGCGTGTCGCGCCGGGCGGCGAGGGGATCGAACAGGTCGCGGGCGTCACCGAGATGTACCGGATGCTGGTCGCCCGGCGGTTCATGCTCCAAATCGCGGCGGCCGTCGCCGAAGATGTCGGCGCAGTCGGTGTCGTCACCGGAGAGTCGATAGGTCAGAAATCCAGCCAGACAACCACGAACCTGCAGGTGACCAGTGCAGCCATCGAACTCCCGATCCACCGTCCGCTGCTCTCGATGGACAAGCCGGCGATCACCGATCTTGCCAGGCAGATCGGGAGCTACGACGACTCGACGATCGATGCCGGCTGCCAGCAACTCGCCCCGGACGCCCCGGCGACACAGCCACCACTCGACCGGATCGAGGCCGCCGAACCCGACTATCTGGCCGCGCTCGCTGCCGAGGCGGCGGCAGCGGTCACCGTCGTCACCGGCGATCCGTCAGGTTGATGACCCGTCTAGATGAGTGACTCGTATGGCCGTTCGACTCCTCCACTATTCTGATCTGGAAACCGCGCTGGACGACCCCGACCAGTGTGGTGCCCTCGCTGGCGCGATCCAGGCCCGACGGGACGAGCAGTCACTCGTCCTCGGGAGCGGTGACAACACCGCGCCGTCAGCGCTGTCGCTGGCGACCGAGGGCGGGTGTGCGTTCGAATTTTTCGATGCGATCGATCCGGACTGTGAGACGTTTGGCAACCACGACTTCGATTTCGGTGCCGACCGGGCCGGCGAACTCGCGGCAGGCACCGACCACTGGCTCTGTGCAAACGCGACGGTCGCTGGCGAGCGGTTCGCTGCGGAGGTGACCGAGCCGAGCAGGCTGGCCGCTGTCGACGGCACCCTCGTCGGCATGATCGGCGTTGCTCACCCGGAGACTGCCAGTATCAATCCCAAAGCCGCAGCTGTCGAATTTGCTGATCCAGTCCCTGTCATCCGGAAACAGGCGCATTCGCTGCGGGAAGCGGGTGCCGAGTGTATCGTCGTCTCCTCTCACTGTGGTCACGGTGACGAACGGATCGCCAGAGAGACCTCGGTCGATGCCGTCCTGGGCGGTCACGTCCACGACGTGTTCGCCGAACGGATCGAGGGCACTGCCGTCGTGCGCCCCGGTCGAGCGGGGGCGCGGTTTTCGGAGGTCGTGCTCGGAGATCGAACCGAGATAGCCATCCACGAAGTCGACGATCAGCCAGTCGACGAGGGAGTCCGAGAGGGACTGCGGAGTCGACTCCAGGCGTTGCTGGCAGAACACGGTCTCGACGAGATCGTCGCATCAGCCCGGGATCCGATCGAACGAACCGAAGAGACGGCGACTGTCGCCGAGAGCCGGATCGGAAACCTGGTCGCGGACGCGATGCGCTGGAAAACCGGCGCGGATATCGCCCTGAGCCCGCCCGGTGCGATCCGCTCGGGCCCGCCGCTCGGGGACGACGTCACGGTCGCGGACCTGATCGCGCTGACACCGTACGACGATCGGCTCGCAGTCGTCGAACTCCCCGGCGAGCGACTCCGGGAGGCCTTTATCGCCGTTCCATTCGGCTACTACAACGACGGCTACCCGGATCGACACTGTAGTCACGTCAGCGGCGCACGGATCGTCTGGGACGACAGCGCCGGTGCACTGATCGAGGTGACAGTCGCCGGCGAACCGATCGACGACGACCGGCGGTACACGATCGCTGTCGCCGACTATCTCGTCGAGACCAGCCACGTCAACGACGCGTTCGACGAGGCGGACGTGATCGGCCGGTATGGACTCGCCCGCGATGCGATCGTCGAGTACGCCCGCGAGGTCGGGCTCGATCCCACGCTGGACGGTCGCATCCAGCGACCCAATCTCAACTGATCGGTCTCTCCGGGCGGAAAATCACGCTGTAACGAGCGTTTCGAACGAGTACCTAACGCCCGTCAGTTCTTCACTGCGCTCCCACAGTTGCCTGGCGTCGGCCTCGTCGTGGGAGGCGTCGCTTGACTCCTGGCGCTCCGGCGTGCCACGCATGTTCATCAGTCCACCGGGGCCGTAGTACTCGCCCCCCTGAACATCGGGCGCAGTCGCGGCGTACAGCAGTGGGAGCGCTCCCTTGCCGGCCGACTGGGCGAACACGCCGTTTGCGACCCGCATCATCGCTAACTTGATCCGTGATCCTGCCTCTTCGGGGCCGCGATACTGGAGATTCGTGGCGGCGTAGCCGGGGTGACAGGCGACGCTTTTCGTCTCGGTGATGCCGGCATCGCTCAGTCGCCGCTGGAGTTCGTACGCAAAGAGCAGGTTCGCCAGTTTGCTCTGGCCGTACGCCCCCCATTTGCTGTAGGAGTCCTCGCGGTGCAGATCGTCGAAATCCATTTTTCCGGTGGTGTGTGCCCCACTCGAATGGGTGACGATCCGCGTCTCACCCTCCGTTCCGACGACGAGATCGAGTAGCCGGCCCGTCAGCGCGAAGTGCCCGAGGTGGTTCACACCGAGTTGCATCTCGAATCCATCCTCGGTTTCGGCCCGTGGAATCGCCATCACACCCGCGTTGTTACAGAGGATGTGGAGTTCGTCGTAGGCCTCCCGGACCTCCTCGGCGAAGGATTCGATCGAATCCAGCGATGCGAGATCGCACTCCCTGACGTTGAGCGTCGCACCCGTCCCGCCAGGGAGTTGCTCCGCGATCTCCTGGGCCGCCTGTTCACCACGCTCGGTACTCCGGCAGGCCATGATGACCGTCGCACCCTTCTTTGCGAATGCTTTCGTCGCCTCGAAACCGAGCCCGCTGTTCGCGCCCGTGATCAGCACCGTCTTCGCCGAGCAGTCCGGCATCTGGTCAGCTGTCCAGGATTCTGACATTGTCACTCGTTGGGGTTCGTCGCTTACAACTGTCCGGGTTCCGGCTGTTTCCCCCGGACAAGAGGGAGACCGGGGCAGCCCACCGATCAGAAACCGGTATTTAGAACACCGTTGGTCTCGCAGGCACAGGCATGGTTACAGCAAGCGCTCCCGGGAAGGTGTATCTCTTCGGGGAGCACGCGGTCGTCTACGGCGAACCGGCGGTTCCCTGTGCGATCGAACGACGGGCGACGGTCACCGTGACAGAACGCTCCGAAGGGCTCCGCGTGCAGGCGGACGATCTCTCCCTCAACGGATTCACTGTCGAATACGAGGGGAAAGCGTCAGACCGGCCGGATATCGACGTCTCCGAGTCACTGGTCGACGCCGGAATGGGGTACATCAACGAGGCGATCGAGCAGGTCAAGGACGTGACTGGCGTCGACACCGTCGGATTCGACGTCGAGATCAACAGCCAGATCCCACTCGGGGCCGGGCTCGGCTCCTCGGCGGCGGTCGCCGTCGCTGCGATCGACGCCGGCACGCGGGAACTCGGTGTCGAACTCTCGCCGGAGGAGATCGCAGACCGTGCCTACCAGGTGGAAAGAGAGGTCCAGGATGGGGAGGCCTCCCGTGCCGATACGTTCTGTTCCGCGATGGGTGGCGCCGTCCGGGTCGAGGGTGACGACTGCCGGCAGATCGAGGCACCCGAGTTGCCCTTCGTCATCGGCTACGACGGCGGTGCAGGGGATACAGGCGAACTCGTCGCCGGTGTGCGACGCCTCCGCGACCAGTACGATTTCGCCGCAGACACTGTCGCGGCGATCGGTGATATCGTCCGGAACGGCGAAGAAGTACTCGCGGCGGGTGATCTCGAAGAACTCGGCCGGCTGATGGATTTCAACCACGGGCTGCTCTCCGCGCTGGGTGTCTCCTCCCGGTCGCTGGATGCGATGGTCTGGGCCGCCAGAAACGGTGACGCCCACGGTGCGAAACTGACCGGTGCCGGCGGTGGCGGCTGTATCGTCGCCCTCGACGAGACGCCGGAATCACTCACCGCCATGGAGTACACCCCCGGCTGTGAACAGGCTTTCAGGGCCGAACTGGATACGACGGGTGTTCGGACGGAGGCCGAGTGATGGTCACGGTTCTCAAACTCGGTGGGAGCGTCATCACGGACAAAGATCAGCCAGAAACAGCCGACAGCGACGCACTGGGGACCGCAGCAGCTGCCATCGGGGAGTTTCTCGGGGGAGACGAGCAACTGGTAGTAGTCCACGGGGGCGGGAGTTTCGGCCACCCGCACGCCGCCGAACTGGGCGTGTCGAGCACAGAGGGAAGCCGTGACGCTGCCGGAGTAGTCGGGATACACCGTGCGATGGGCGAGTTGACCGATATCGTCCTCGATACGCTCCACGATCACTCGGTCGATGCGCTCCCGGTCACCCCGCTGTCGGTCGCCCACCGGTCGGCTGATGGCACCGTCGAGTTCCCGTCGGGCCAGATCACCACGATGCTCGACGAGGGGTTCACGCCGGTCGTCAACGGCGACGTCGTCGCTCACGCCGGGAAGGGGGCCACAGTACTCAGTGGCGATACCATCGTCGTCTCGCTGGCCCGGTCGCTCGACGCCGACCGTGTCGGACTCTGCTCGACCGTCCCGGGTGTTCTCGACGACGGGGGAGACGTCATTCCGGAAATCGAGTCGTTTGAAGCTGTCGCGGACGTACTCGGTGGCAGCGAGTCGACGGACGTGACCGGAGGGATGGCCGGCAAGGTGAGACAGCTGCTGGCGCTCGAGGTGCAAGCGTCGGTGTTCGATCTCGACTCGCTTGCAACCTTCCTCGACACTGGCAGCGCTGGCACCGTGATACGGAGCGGGTGACTACCCGGTACTCAGCTGCCGAAATACCTTTAGGGATTTCTCACATTGCCCATTATATGTCCACAATAACTTTGAGAGAGAGTCTGAAGTATGGCGGTCGTCTGTTTGCACTCTGGTTCGCGGTTACTATCGTCGGCGGCGGGTTGGCTGTCCTCGGCGGCTATCTGGCAGCGCCCGAGGTTCGAAGTCTGATTGCGAGTGGGACCAGTGCTGTCGAGACGGCAACACTCGCGGGCGGGCTCGTTCTCGCAGTTCTCGGTTTCAGTTCGCTGCTCGTCGGGAACTTTGCTCTCGCGTACAAGTTTCTCGGCGACTCCGTTTCGAAGGGCCTCAGGGCCACGTCGTCCCAGACTCTCGATGGGGTCGTCGACGTCGGGGGCG
>Ga0207714_1001684_pt1 | contig 14100 bp, 10 predicted proteins | sample PonA232FremontCA_2_FD_187270 | JGI IMG/M metagenome (GOLD analysis project Ga0207714, IMG submission 187270) | Marine sediment microbial community from Fremont, CA, USA - Pond A23 Sediment 2 (SPAdes) | ecosystem: Environmental > Aquatic > Marine > Unclassified | place: USA: Fremont, California... | reverse complement strand
TTTTATTGCCCGGACGGCTCTTGCGGAGCGCACCTCCTTGAATTACAAGGGAGAATCATTGAGTGGGGCTTGCCCCGCATCCATCGGGTGCGGGGGGCGCCTCGCATTTTTTATGGGCTCTTGTCAGGGGCCTGTGCGCGCATGCACAATGGATTGGCGGTCCGAACGACACTGCGCGGAAAATGACCCAATGCAAGCGCTTTTTTTCCGGGAGGAGCAGATGCACATACGTCCCGACACAAGGAGGATAAGCAGATGGATTTCGGCGTGGGCGGCCTTGAGTCTTCTGTTGGGACTCGTCGCGTTTTTGGGGGGCTGCGGAGAGCGGCCCGCGGAAGATGAGCCAAACACTTTGCGAGGGGGCCTGCAAAAGGTGAAGCTGCCGCCGCTCGAGGGCGATCTCCCCGAAAAAGGCGAGGGAAGAGTGAGCGGGGGAGCCTTGCCCGAGCTGGATGAGCTCGAGTCCGAGGCTCCGGATCTTTCGGAGCGATATCCCGATTTGCCGGACTTTTCCGGGATGCTCGATGTGCAGGAGAAAAAGCGCCGCTTCTTCGAGTTCATGAGCGATCTTTTGCAGGCCGAGAACGTCCGGATCAGGCAGGAGCGTTTCCGGCTGGTCAAACTCTACCGCGCCTTTTTGCGGGGAGAGGCCCCCGAGGGAGAGGACCGGGTCTGGCTCCAGTCCCTGTGCCGCAAGTACAGGGAGTCCTTCGGGGACGGGGCGGATGCGGAGCTTTTCCGCAATCTCCTGGTCAAGGTGGATATCGTGCCCCTCGATGTGGGCATTGCCCAGGCGGCCAACGAGTCCGCCTGGGGGGCTTCGCGGTTCGCCAGCATGGGGAACAATCTCTTCGGGCAGTGGTGCTTCGAAGAGGGGTGCGGCCTGGTCCCCCTGCGCAGGAGCGCCGGCTCCACCCACGAGGTCAAGTCCTATTCCTCGCCCAGACACTCCGTCCGGGACTACATGAAGAATCTCAATTCCCACCCCGCCTATCGGCAGTTCCGCGTGATCAGATACAGACAGCGCAAGAGCGACTCCGGGCTCGACGGCGCCGAGCTTGCCGAGGGGCTGCTGGCCTATTCCGGCATCGGCCACGAGTACGTGGGCAGGTTGCGGGGCATCATGGAGCAGTACGAGGCCTATAGGGCGGAAGCGGAAGCCGAAGCCAAAAAGGAAAGGGAGCAGGGCGAGCCCGAGTAAGGAGGCGAGATCATGGCTTATGGGGCACGATTGGGAACGCTGTTTCTGTGTTTGTTGATCCAGGCAATCCTTCTCCTTGCGGCCGGCCCCGTGTTCGGCGCGGTGGAGCGGGTCACGCTCTATCCCCAGGGGGCGTCCGTTCTGGAGCGTGCGGAGCTGCAAAAAGAAAGATCCAGCGCTGAGCTTATCCTGCCCGGAGAGGCGCGCAGGGATACGCTTCGGGTGCGAACGGAAGCGGGCAGTGTGCAGGGCGTGTCCGTACAAAAGGATGAGCGCGGGGCGGATCCGGAGAGGGTCGCCGAGCTCAGGCGCCGCATCGAGGAGCTGGAGCGGAAAAAGGCGGAAACGCAGAACGACCTGGAGCGCGTGGGCAAGCTCATCGCCTTCTACGAGGACAAGGTCTCCGCGGAGACCAAGGGGGCGGAGGAGACCGCCGAGATGGCCGACCTGTTGGACCGGTCCCTGGAAGGGCTCTACGGGAAGCGCCTTTCCTCCGGACAGAAGCGCGAGGAGATTGAGAGCGATCTCCGGGAGGCCAGAAAGCGGCTCAAGGAGCTCACCGGAAGGGAAAAGAGCATCTGGCGGGTGCGCGTGCATCTGGAAGAGGCCCTGCCGGAGGGCTCTGTCATCGAATACAGCTATTACCTGGACTCCGCCTCCTGGAGCCCGGAATACACCCTGAACGCCCTGCCGGAGGAGGATCGGGTGGATCTGGTCTGGCGGGCGCAGGTGGTGCAACGCTCCGGATCGGACTGGAGCGATGCGGATCTGCGCGTCGCCACTGCGTCCAGGAGCTTCCGGACCGATCCGCCGCAGGTGCGGGAGTGGGTGATCCGTCCGGCCAAGCCCCGGAAAATGGCGGGAGACGCGGAGGCCCTTTCCGCACAGGCGCGGCAGGAGAAGGCGCCCCAAAAGCAGCAGCGGGAGCGCACCTTTTCCGGGGACGTTTACGAGCTGGGGCAAAGGGATTTGCCCGCGGGCGAGAAGCAGCGTCTGACTCTGAGAAGGCTCGGTTTTTCAGCGGACTTGGTCCACCTCCTGCGGCCCCTGGACTCGCGGGAATGCTTCATCCGGGCCAATATCCGGTCCGAGGAGCGCATGCGGCTGCCCAAGGGAAAGGCCGCGCTGGAGCTGGAGGGCACGTATGTAGGGCAGAGTGCCTTTTCCATGCGGGGGCAAGAGGCCACGGTCTCCTTCGGCGTCGACCGCGACGTCTCTGCCGAAGTGGCGCGGCTGACCAAGAAGGGCGGCGAGCAGGGATTTTTCCGGGGAGAAAAGACCTACCAGTGGGGCTGGCGCTTCACCATCGCCAATACACGGGATCAGGCGATACGGTTGCGGATGGAATTGCCCTGGCCCAGGCTGCGCAGCGAGGAGATCGAGCTGGAGCCGCTCCACGATTTCTCCGAGGATGATATGCGCGAGCACAGGGCGGTCAAGGAGATGGATCTTTCTGCCTCGAGCAATGCGACCGTGGAATACGGGATCCGCATCGTCTATCCCAAGGAGATGGAACTCGATTTCGGCAGGTTTTAGCAGGGATCGGGCAGCCCGTGGAGACGTCCTGCTAGGAGTAGCTCGATTTCTCCTTGAGCCAGGCTTTCAGGACAGGGTCCGTAACCATCCAGACTCCGTTTTCTTTGGCAATCAAGTCGCTTTTGGAGAGCGCCTCCACGCTCTGCTGGATCCCGCCCAAGGAGCCCAGGCTGTGCCTCTGGGTGTATTCGCTGGAATAGATGCTGGTGGTGGGCTCCTTGGCCAGTGCGGTGAGCAGACTCCGTTGCCTTGCGGTCAGGGAGTCGAGCGTGGCCTCGAAGTAGCCCTTTTCCGATTCCAGGAGGGAGCGAAAGGCGCGGAAAACCGCGTCCTCCTCCTTCTCTTTTCCCTCCCCGCTGTCGAAGAGAATGTGACAGAGCTTCTGCAGGTAATACGGATTCCCCGAGATGCGCTCAAAGATCAACCCGGCCAGCTCCTCACTGATTTCCCGCCCGCCGCTTCGGAACCTTTCCCGCACGTAATCCACGCATTCATCGCGGGGCAGCCCCCCGAGCTCGTAGTCAAACGTGCTCTGGAAGAAGGGTTTGCTCCGGTCGTGGAACATTTCCCGCAAAATTCTCATGCGGCTGCCCACAAAGAAAAAGGAGACGGACATTTCCTGGATGTGCTTGCGCATCACGCCCTGGATTTGAACGCCCTTTTCGATCTCCGTGATCTCCTGGAATTCGTCGAGGACGATGTGGATCCTCTCCTCCGTTCTGTCCATGAATGAGGCGAGGTCGCTCAACGTTCTCTCCAGCACATCGATACCCATGTCCGCGGTGGACTTCTCCACGGTCACGGAAACCCCCATGCCGTTGCCCGTGGGCTTGAGAGCCGGCCGGAACGTGGTCAGTGCGCGGAACGCCCTTTTAAAGATCGGCTCCCGCTTCTGGGTCACCTCGAACAGCGCCCGGCAGATACGGGCCGAGATGTCTTCCACGGACACCACCCCGAAGAGATCGCAGAAGACGACGACAAAGCCCTTCTGGGCCAGACGCTTCTGCACCTCCTTGATGAGCATGGTCTTGCCCGTTCTTCTGGAACCGTAGAGAAGGGCGTTCTGTCCGTTCTCCGCGTGGCGTACAAGGGCTCCGAGCTCATCCCTTCGATTGCACAGCGGCACGTCGGTGCTGCCCAGGGAAAAGGGGTTCCTGGCCATAGCCTCCTGCCTTTGGGGGCAATGCATTGAGGTTGTCCGAAGTGATTCTTTGTGACCCATTATTGACTAGCAATTATTGCTTGTCAATAATGCACTCGTTGTGTTTTTTTCCAAGAGGGCATGTGATGGAAACGCTTTACCCAAAGAATCCGGGACAGGCCGTCCGACTGCCCCGGATTCTCAAATGCGTTTCGTGTCTTTGTTTGCCCGGAAGCTGAGCTCCCGTCCGGACAGAGCGACAAGTAAAAAAACTCACCCCTCTGCGAGCCCTCTGTGTTTCAATCTTCTTGCCTCCTGAATGGTTACTCAATTGCCATTGTTGTCCTGATAGGCTTTTTCCCGCTTCTTTTCATCGAGCCGCATCCTGCGCCGCACCTGCGCTTCCTGGTTCCTTCGCTGCTCTGACTCCGTTTCCAGAATGAGTTGCGGCACGGGGCTGGGGTTCAGGTTTTCGTCCAGGGAGACATAGGTCAGATAGGCCGAGGCGATGTGATATCTGTCTCCCTTGAGCACGCGTTCGGCCTCCACGCGGGCTCCGATCTCCATGGAGGTCTTGCCCACCATGTTCATGCTGGCTTTGATGATCAACAAGTCGCCTATGTACGCCGGATTATGGAAGTCGATCCGGTCTACGGAAGCAGTGACCGAATTGCTTCGGCAGTGCCGTACGGCCACTACGCCCGCGGCGCTGTCGATAAGCTTCATGATGGTCCCTCCGTGCACGTTGCCGGCCACATTGGCATCTCCGGGCTGCATCATCTGGGACATGGTGACGCTGGTTTCGTTGACTTTCTTCCCTTCCATCTTGTCTCCTTCTAACAGCTCCACTTCGAGCAGTAAGCTCTCGGGATTCTCGGTTAATCACGATTTATTGATGATGGTTGTAACTGGCTATCGCGCCTCGCAGATCCTTCCAGTGGGCAATATATGCAGTGAGTTGCCACAACTCAATCGGTCAGCGATAAAGATGCCGCCTAACGCCGTGGTTCAGGGGTGGCTGAAACCCGTAGCGGGCCAGATGGCATCTGTACCCATTGTTAGGCCTCCCGTCCGCGTTGCACAATAATAGAGATTCCGAGGTGGCTATGCAGCCTGCCCCGGATTGAGAATGGCTTTGGTATTCCAATCTGTGTGGAAGATGGACTACTGACGTTTGATGGTCGTATGTTACATCATTGATGAGAAATCATCCCTCTTCGCAACCTGAATGAATTGCTCCACCAGCTGTGGATCGAATTGGGTTCCTGCGCAACGTCGAAGCTCAGCTATCGCCTCCGCTCCGCTCAGGGCATTTCGATAAGGCCGGTTGCTGGTCATCGCGTCATAGGCATCAGCGATAGCCAGGATACGACATGGCAGAGGGATGTCCTCACCGGACAGGCCCGAGGGATAACCCCGACCGTCCCACCACTCATGATGCATGAGGATATAGTCCGCTATGGGTGCCAGATCGGGCACGGAGGAGGCGATACGATGGCCTATCTCGCAGTGCTGCCGCATCTGCTGCCATTCCTTTCCCGTTAAGGAACCCGGCTTGAACAGGATGTGATCAGGGATTCCCACTTTGCCCAGATCATGAAAGCGAGCGAGCAAGTACAGATCGTTCACAAACTCCTGTGAAGGTTCCAGTGATTGAGCCAATGAGGCGGCCAGCTTCTGAAGGCGGTCGCAATGGCCCTCAGTGTCGAAGTCCCTGGCCTGCATGGTCTTAGCTATGGCCTGCAGGATATTACTGCGGGCGCTTTCCTTGTGCTGGATCTTTTCCCGGTACATCCGGTTGTCCGCCTCGCGGAAAAGTGGCTGTATATCTGCTGTTTCCCCGTCCCCCAAGGCGTGGCCTACGGACAGAGAGAGCGGCATCTCAGGTTCTGTGCTGTTGTAATCCCGCACCGCGTCACGCAGTCTCTGCAGCATTAACTCCACCTCATCGGATTCAGTTTCAGTGAGCAGTACTGCGAACTCGTCTCCTCCGATTCTGGCTATGATGTCGCTGGAGCGGAAATTTTGCCGCAGAATCTCAGCGATGTTGGCGAGCATGTGGTCACCGGCTTGGTGTCCCAGGGTGTCGTTGAGGAATTTCAATCCGTCCAGATCGCAGACTATGACCCCCAAAGGATTGTGCCGTCCGTCGGAGAGCCGCTTCATCTCCTCTTCGAAAAAGTTGCGGTTGTAGAGTCCTGTAAGAGAGTCATAGATGCTCATCTCCTCGAGTTTTTCTTCCATTTGCTTGCGCTCGGTGATGTCCTGAATCATGCCTATCGACCGGACAATATTCCCCGAATCATCCCTCATGTTATACCATTTCACGAATACTATACGGATAGCACCATCCCGCTCACGGATTATGCGGAATTCGGTCTCAGAGGTGTCCTTGTTCGTGCGGATGGATTCCATGTATGCGGCGTCCACGGCATCACGATCATCCGGATGAATAAATTGGAGAAACGTTTCATAGGTGATCTCCGCTTCCTGAGGCTCGAGTCCCAGGATGCGATAGGTTTCGTCGGACCAGGTGAGCCGCCCTGTGGAAACGTCGACTTCCCAGCTCCCCAGATGAGAGATCTCCTGGGACTTGTCCAGTAGGTAACGATACCTCTGCAGTTCCCTTTCCGCATGTTTGCGTTTCCGCACGTCCTCTTCGAGACTCTCTTTGGCCTGATTGAGGTCCCGGGTTCGTTCTTCTACTGTTTTCTCCAAAAGCTCTTTTTGTGACCAGGAACGTTGTATTATGATTAAAATACACAGCAAAAATCCAATGCCACAGAACCAAACCAATATCCTATCCAAAGTATTTGGATATCGAACATTTTTTCTACTTAAACTCATTTTCCATTCAGTATCAGCTACTGAAATAGACTTGTCTACTCCATCAATATGCTTTTTAGTATTTCCACTATCCCAAAAAATGTTACCCTTAACATCCTTTAATTGCAATTGATAATTCTTTAAATCAATACCTTCAACAGCTTCTTCAATAAGTATAGGCAGGTCGTATACTCCAATTGCTAGCCCTAATAATTTGTCATTATCAAATATAGGCAATCTAACTACTACACCAGTACCTCCTTGTCTCAACTTGTAAGGGCCTTGTAAAATAGCTCTTCTTTGTTTAATTGCTTTTTTTACATAGGGGCCCCTTTTGGGATTTGATTTTAGCAGCATTGGTTTTTTCATGGTGATTTTATTTCCTTTGGAGGGATATACATATACAACACGCGTTTGAGAATTGGCATATTGTAATGCACGAATAGGAGGATTGGATTTCAAGAGAAAATCAGCGAATGACGAAAATTCATCAGGTGATGTTTGGGGATGTATTATAAAAAGTGACTTTAATGCTTTAAGAGCGTTTAGTCTATGTTGTATTGAAGATCCAATATTTGTTTGCAGTAATTTTGCTTTGGAGTTGATTTCTATTTTCTTTTTAAAGTGCCAATAATTCATTTGCCACTTGTTTATAGCAAACAGAGCAAAAATCCCTAAACAAGCAATTCCAATTAAACAAAATTTGCGCATAGCAATCTCTTATAAATCTAATAAGCACAGATTTGTTTAACTATGATTTATTTATATGGAGTTCAAAAACACACACTGCGTTTATGATCAGTCATATCATGGTCAATCATAAGCATTGTCACCATATGCTCACTTTGATGCAGAGAATGAGACGCATCTCATCCAATCACCTGATGGCCGACCATTCCGATTACAAAACCCAACACCGCCCCCAAGGGAGGGGTCCAATGCCGCTCCATCCTGCTCTGGGGAGCGATGTCCTGAAAGATGAGATAGAGAATGCCTCCGGCGGCGAAGCTCATGATGCCAGCTGTCCATACAGGCTTGTTCTGCAGGAAAAAGTATCCCAGACAGGCTGCCAACGGGCCGAGAAGGCTGATTGAGAATAAGGCCGTTAGCGCGCTACGGGGCCTGACTCCCGAGGCGGCGATCTCCCGGTAGGAGTTGAAGCCTTCGGGCAGATTTTGCGCGGCAATAAAGGCTGCGAGCAGCATGCCCATGCTGCGGTTGTGTCCGAATACCGCCCCCAAGGAAGCTGCTTCGGGAATGAAATCCATAAGCATGGCCATGAACTGGGCCTTGCTGCCTCCGGCTTTGCTGATCCTGATGTCCAGAAGACAAAAGATGATCCCTCCAAGGCAGAAGGTCATAAAAAGGCTTACTGGAGTCAGCACAGAGACAGCCCTCGGAGCAAGAGCAAAGGCAACCGCCGCAACCAGGATTCCTCCTCCCAGGGCCACGATCCCGTGGATGAGTTCCTGCTTCCCGGTCGTTTCCGGCGATCCCTCGCAGAGTCCAAAGATGCTTCCGAGAAAAGCGACGAAACCTGCGAACCAAGACACTCCGAGGATGAGAATCAGCTCATTCATCGCATCGCTTCCTTGATTATACTTCTTCAATGCCTGACTTCAATCCAAAAAGGTCAGTTCTCAAAAAATGAGTCCCCAACAACAAAAAGCTGCTTTAAAGATAAATTTAAAAAAAATTTCACAAGATACGGATCGAAATTTACTAAGCGAATATTTATGCACAAAGCCGGAATATCATCTGCAGTGAACGAACGTAAAACATCGGTACAGTTGGTAGGATGGGAAATGAATGGATGGTTAAAAAGTTTGGCTCATTTTGTAGTGCGGCATCCCTGCACACTGTCCCTTCAACTTGTCCCATGCTCATTGTGTTTCCGGCGTTCAATGGAAGTATCTCCAGTGAATGCCGACGTTGGCGAGCAGAATGATCTCGACAACGATGTCAAAAAGGGTTGGGTCGATGAAGAGGTCAATTCCGCCAAAGACTGCCGCGACGACGGATAGAGAGCTCACCCATCGATATACTCTCCTTTTCTGTGACCCGGCCACTGGACTCATACATTCCATCCTCTTTTCATTTTGTAGCAATATTCAAATATGTTGGCAATTATGAGCATAATCCCATGTGCTCAGTGCCTGAAAATTTTTCCCTGCCGCTATCAAGGCGTCCTGTCTTCCGATTATAGCGTCACTTCAAGAGCTCGAACTCGCTTAGGCTGCTAGATCCGTCCGTAAGTATTCAATTTTTCCAACATGTTAGATTCTAGTGACTTGTCCAGCGTGAATCGTCGGTTTAATGGAGTCACTGCACAGCCACGCATATGTTCCATCATATTGACAGATTGAGCAGGACAAGGCACTAGTCCGCTTCTTCTTTGGGAAAAAGAAGAAGCAAGAAAATCAAAAGAGTCTATTCACCGTCTTTTGGTTTCTTTTTTTGAAAAAGAAACGAGCTAGTGTCTTGTCTCTCCATGAATCATGGCTTTCTGTGTTTCCTAGACAGATATTCTTTATACTCTTTTATCCGACAAATGAAACGTGACAAGACACTCGTTTTGGAGGGTAGTCAGCTGGGGCGCCGCATGGCCATAGCGAGGTGGTCATGTGTCATTTTGTCCGGAAAATATGGCCACGGTCACATCTTCCGGGACCTAGCCGCAATCAATACGTTCGCAACGATACAAGTGTTCTTGCTCGGGAGCATAAGAAGTGGTATCTCAAGTAATGGGCTCCTGAAGAGCCTTTTCGGGATCAGCGTAGGGGCCGATATCGGAGACAATAAGGGTTTTGACAAGGAGGCATACATGGCTTTGCGCAAGACGAGTGTCCTGATGTTAATGATCCTTTTTCTTGGGGCATCAGTCGCGGTTGTGGGGTCGCAAGCTGCTGAGGTGAAGGCCTGGCGTGTCGAAGGGAAACTTATCCGTGTCGGGGATTCCAAGGCCCGAGTGGCGGCATTGGCCGGAGAGCCCGACTCCAAGGAAAATTTGCGGAAGGCTATCGACACTGGGGACGAGAAGAAGGGTGAAAAAGTTGATGTGTGGCATTATAGAATCCCGGATAAAGAGAAAATTTACATCATTCATTTCCGTGACAGCAAAGTGAGTAAAATACAGTGGCAGCGCTATTAGCTTCTATACTCTAAAATCCGGAATCGCATCCTTCTTCCGAGAAGGGACTTTGTGAACGCTTATCTTCAATCCATGCGTAAACTTTTCCCCGTTGTCTAGACAAAATTTGGACAAAGTCAAGGTGGAAGACCTCTTAGCCTCTGGGAGGGCAGGGGCGCCCTTGCCTTGCTTCCTTAGAATTGGAAAATCAACCGGACCTCTCAAAGTTGGTAGCAGCCTACTGGACAATAGCAGCTTCCTTGGGGGCTCAACACGACACTGAATCCAATCAAGTTGCTGATTATGACGAGGCCGTAGCGAGCGGGCGAGACTCTAGACCGGAGGCGTGAAAGTGCTACGGCCAGTGTAAACCGAACAATGGCATGGAAACGTAATCCTTCACGGGGCATTTTTTTCACTTAAAACCTCCAGTAAGTAAGTTCAAAAAATACCCCGTGAAGGGATACATGGAAACTATGCTGAGAGAGCGGCTACAAAAACACGGAAGAGACTTTTTACTGGAAACGGCAGTATCACCCGTTTGTGTGCTTTCCTTGGGATGGCCTTATTGGTAGGTATATTCGCCAGCCTTGTCCCGTCGCGGGCTGAGTCGAAAAAGGAGGGAACACCGTCAAGCGCGTCAGTAGATAGGCAACCGCACACCCGGCCTCCCTGCGAAAGATACTCAGGTTTTGCATTCCTGACGGGTGTCCATTCATAGAGCGGAAATGGTGAACCGCAGAGACGCCCCGGTTAAATCCTGCTTCGCAGGGCCGGCTTTGCCGGCATTTAACCGGGCAGGCAGAGGTCGCTGAGGGCTCGCAGAGGTTGACTTTTTGCTTTGCGGTGAGCTGCCGCAAAGCAAAAGGGCTCAGCCCGGTGCTTGAAGAGCTGACTTGTCCTATCGTTCCGTTGAGGTCCAAAACGCACAAACAGTAGTACGGTATTCCAGCAAGACGGAGCACTTTGATCCTTTGCCCCGTCTCAGGGCAAAGGATCACAAAAAAGCCTCCGCGTCCTCCTCCGCGCTCTCCGCGCCTCAGCGGTGGGCTCCTCTTTCTGCCGCATAAGCGCGGTAGTCCCCCCCGTGAAGGCTTACCCTGACGGGATGATATTGTGCCGGACGGGAAGGGGCTCTTCCCGCCCTGCACTTCGATCCGCTTAGAAGTCCTTGAAAGAGTCGTTGTTATCCAAGGGGATCATGCGGTCCGCCTGCTGCTGGTCCGCATGCCCGGTAACGTTCTCTGCCCCGCGGTTCTGCTGCTTTTGCTGCGTTCGGCCCGAAGCGACGCTCCGCTGTCCGCCATCATCCGATCCCTGCCGCTTCTGTCCGGTTTTCCGGTCTTGAGCGGAAGACACCTCCCGTCGCTCTTTTGGGGAGCTCTCCGCGGCCGCATGGCCGTTCTCCCCGTGGACGAAGGTGGTGAGATGGGACACGATCCGGTTCAGCTCGCTGGCCTGAGAGTCGAGCTCCTCTGCGGCGCTGGCGGATTCCTCAGCATCCGAGGCGTTCTGTTGCACCACCTTGTCCATTTCCGACACCGCGTTGTTCACTTGCTCGATCCCTTGTGACTGTTCATTGGACGCAGCGGAGATCTCGCCGATCAGGGTTTTGACCCGTTCCGTGCCTTCCCTGATCCGCTCCAGGTTGCTCGCCACTTCCTCGGCCACCTGGGCTCCATGGTTCGCGTTGGCCTGGGACTTCTCGATCAGGTCCGAGGTCTCTTGGGCCGCCTCTGAGCTCCGTTGGGCCAGGTTACGCACTTCCTCGGCCACCACGGCGAAGCCCTTGCCAGCCTCGCCGGCCCGGGCGGCTTCCACTGCCGCGTTCAGGGCCAGCAGGTTGGTCTGGAAGGCGATGTCGTCGATGGTCTTGATAATGCGCGAGGTTTCCGAAGTGGAATTCTTGATCTCCTGCATGGCCTGGGACATGCGCTGCACGGACTCGGCGCCGCTCTCCAGTTGCTGGGCGGTTTCCCGGACCGCGCTGTCCGCCTGGCTCGCGTTGTCCGCGTTCTGCTTGGTCTGGGAGGACATCTCCTCCAGGCTGGAGGAAGTCTCCTCCAGGCTGGAGGCCTGCTCGCTGGAGCCCTCGGCCAGCTTCTGGCTGGAGGAGGATAGCTGATTCGAGGCCGAGGACAACTGCCTGGAGCTTTCCCTGAGGTTGTCGATGTTGCGGCTGATCTGGTTGCTCAGGCGTCGGCTTAAGAAGTAGCCTATCACAATTGCCAGGACAATGCATATGCCCGAGATGATCAGCAGGTTCGTCACCTGGGCGGAAAAGATCGCCTCAGCGCGCTGTTCCAGGTTCCTGACCGGCTCCTTGAACTCACTGACAGGAAGGGTCACTGCCATGGAGTAGAGTTTCTCGCCGACGTGAAGCGGCTTGAAGCTAACCTCCTTGGTGGTTCCCTCGAAAGTATATTTGGCGGTCCCGCTCTCTCCGGCAAGCATCCTTTCGGAGATGATGTCCGCCAACTCTCCTTGGTCTGAGGTTGTAAGGTCCTTGTTGTCCGAGAAATCGTAGTCCGGGTGGCTCACGAGCACCCCATCATTGTTGATGATGTAGGCATATCCGGACTCGGTGAAGTCGTGCCGGGCCAAAAGGGAGCGCACGAGAGCCCACTTGAGTTCGACAGCGACAACGCCCTGCATTCGGTTATCCGCATAGACCGGGCTGGCCAGAAGCAGTACTGGTTCGCCGTCTTCGCTCTTTATCACGCCTGAGTTATAAATCTGGTCCTCTCTCACCCGGCTCGCTTCCCGGAACCACTCCTTGCCGGACAGACTCTGCAGGTTCTTTTCGAATTGACCGTGGGCAAACCTGATCCTCTCCCGGCCGTCCCGATTGAGAAGGCGGATTTGCGAGACGATGGGACGGCTCTCTCCCTCGACTTCCACAGTCATGTCGTGGAATAGGTTTTCGGTTTGACTCTTGAAGTTAGTGAGATCTTCCTGGGCTTCGGACCCCGATTCGAGATATCTGGAGAGACTCACAGAATCCGTCAGCAAGAGAAGGGTTTCCTCCCCCTGATGCACGAAATCATCCACCTCGTTTCTCGCGGCGGTGATTCCGTTTTGTAGCGTCTGCTTGACTTGATCCGTAATCCCTTTTTCCGCTTCCTCCAGAGACATTTGTTTGAACTCACCCAGCTCGTTCAGAAAATTGGCGCTCAAGATGGCGACGGGGATGAGCACTAGGCCGATTGTGAGCCCCATTAACTTGAACTTAAGAGACATGTTGTGCTTCATAGTCGCGCTCCTTGTACATTTTGCTTCGACTGTGTGAGCCGTAAGGACTGTTTTCCCGACAGGCGTTCATTCTGCTGCGGTCCCTGTTGCCGGGACTCTAGCCCTCCGTCCGGGCCAGGGAGGTCATTTCCTCTTCGCTTACCACCTTGTCCATATCCAAAAGAATCTTGACCACATCCTTCGTCTTGGCCATGCCCAGGATGAAGTGGGTGTCCACCTTGGTCCCGAAGGAGGGCGCGGGCTCGATATCATCCTCGCCTATTTCCACGACCTCGGAGACCTTGTCCACGATCACCCCCAGTACCACCGAGGTCTCGCCCCGTTGCACCTGCATGACGATAATGCAGGTATTGCGGGAGGTCTCCAACTTCCTCCATCCCGAAGACGCAACGCAGGGAGAGCACGGGCATTACCTTGCCCCGGAGGTTGATCACTCCCTTCAAGTACTCCGGTGTGCGGGGCACCTTAATGATATCCTGCATCTTGATAATCTCTTGGACCTTGAGTATACCTGCGCCGTAGGTTCCCTCTCCGAGCTCGAAAGTGAGATACTTGCCGTCCAGTAACCAAAAATCACCCTGCTGCTGATCTGCTTCGGATAGGTTGGCCATGGTTGACCTCCTTTCAGGGACTTCGTTGTGTTGATAAAAAGCTTAGTAGACAGAGAGCTGTATTGCTCTCCTGGCACATTGTGGGCTCCTTGAAGTGAAAGTACAAAAAAAACGCTCCACAGATATTATGGAGCGCTTAGATTACGCGTTGGCAACCCGGCTGTCTCCGTAAGACCCGTGGCTTTCCGCCCCATGGTCGCCCATGGTTTGGCTTTATCGGGGTGTTACTTCTCTATTTGTAAATTTTAACTTTTATCCTGATTCTAATGTTCAATCACAACGTAGAAATCCACGCCTTCTTGGCGTGGTCAAAGAACTGAATTGTTGAGCAATAATTTTAGAGTATGCTTTCGAGACCAACCAAAGTGTTTCATGAATTCCAAAGAGCGTTAAAATTGCACAT
>Ga0207714_1001683_pt1 | contig 14101 bp, 14 predicted proteins | sample PonA232FremontCA_2_FD_187270 | JGI IMG/M metagenome (GOLD analysis project Ga0207714, IMG submission 187270) | Marine sediment microbial community from Fremont, CA, USA - Pond A23 Sediment 2 (SPAdes) | ecosystem: Environmental > Aquatic > Marine > Unclassified | place: USA: Fremont, California... | reverse complement strand
CGCCGGCGTGATGGGCGCGCTCGGAATCGAGGGCTTCCTCGGTGACATCACCGGGTTCCAGTTTCTACTGATCGGCTTCGTTGCCTTCGCGACCATCTTCGCGGTGTTCGGCGGAGGTGACGACTGATGTCGGCGCTGTCGCAGTTCCGGGTCGAAGAGCCTACTTTGACCCGCTACGGCGTGTGCGTGCTCCTCGGACTCATAGGGACGTTCGTGGCGGGAGCCACGTTCCAAACAGGAGTGAGCACGCCGCTCAGACTGTTTGCCGTCGGAACCGGTCTCATCGCTGCCATCGGATGGTTCGGATTCGCGTGGATAGAAGCATCGCAACTCGACGAGCTGGAGGAAGACCGATGAAGCTCGACACACGCCGGATGATCCGGGGCTGGCTTCTCGATCTCCCCGATCGGACGCTGCTCGCGACCGGTGTCGGACTCCTCGGACTGCTCGTGCTCGGAGGCGTCACCGGAACGGACCTCGTCTTCGGCGTCGGGCTCGCCGGTCTACTCGGAGTCGTCTACATCGCCGGAAACGTCGACTTCGATGCCTGCCCGAACTGTCGGATGGAGGTCTCTGCGACGGGTGACCGCTACTGCGCGACTTGCGGAGCGCGTCTCGACGAGCTTGAAGCGGCGCCGCCGCTCGACGAACGCGTCGACGAGCGTCATCGACCGGTCAACCTCAAGGGGATTGAGCGCTCGCCGGATGTCGGGGCGATCGCCGACGGCGGCGAGTTCAACAAGCCCGAAGATGAGGAGGTGAGCTCCTGATGGGCGTCGTGAAGGATGGTGCCCGTCTCATCGGGTTCCTGTTCATCGCGACGGTTCTCGGTGGGATCCTCGCTGGCGTCGGCGACATCACCGTGCCGTCGGTGATCAACGGAACGCCGCTCGGCCCGCAGAATGAACTCGCGCCGATCGCGTGGACCGCCGTCGCCGGCGCGGTGATCTACGGCGTCAGCGAGGTGAAGGGATGATATCGACCATCGGGGGCGCGTTAGATGTCGCGGCTGGGGGAGTGAGGCTGTCTTTTACGACGTTCGGCAGTCTGTGGGAGATCGCAGTAGTAGTCGTCTGCTCAGTCCAGGCACTCTACCTCGTAGCCATCTTCCTGAAGAAAGAGGAGACGGGTGGGAGTATCCCTCCGGGAGGGTGGCGATGAACCGCGGCGCCGCGGTCGCCGCGGTCAGCCTCGCTGTCCTCCTCGTCACGACGATGGCGACGCCCGCACTGGCAGCCGTGGCGTCCCCCGGCGACACGATCCCACAAACCAACGCCTCGGAGATCTCGTCCGCGGGTCCGTTCGATATCGACGAGCTGCGGAACGGCGGTCGACAGCCCGCGGCGGCGCCGCCGAGCGTACGCTACGTCGGCGGCGGCGAGGTCGACGGTGCGATCGCCGTGCGGTACCGCCCGGCCGATCCCCTGAGTAACGACCCGGTCTACCTCGAAGGCGGGCAGACGCTAAACACCGACCAGATCGAGCTGTACTCGACGGTGTTCGGCGACTCCACCGGCAAGTACGAGCTCGTCATCGTCTACTGGCAGCCAGAGACGCGCCAGACCGAGAACGGGACGCCTGTCGATGTCGCCGCGAATCAAGAGGTGCAGCGGGCGACCGTCACCGTCGAGGACGGCTACGCGTCGGCACCGGTCGAGCTGAACAGCCACTACGAGCAGAACGTCCAGGCGACGATGTGGCTCGAGCAGGACGGACAGGCCGTCGACGGAGCCCGCTGGCGGTTCGAGCATGCGAGTGCGCCGGCGAGCCAGCAGGTCCAGATCGAGACCCAGGCCGACGCATGGTGGTACTCGTTCCGGACCGCGATCCTTCCAGGAGTCGCGTCGATCATCATCGGCCTCTCCGGTGCGAAGGCGACGCTACGCCTCGCCGGGAGAGGCCCGGGGTACAGCCTCACTTCGTGGGGACTCGCCTCCGCGTTCGGTCTCGCCGGCGTGCTTGGTGGCCTCTACTACGAGGTGGCGACGGTCGTCGCGAACCTCGACGTGCTGATGGGGCTCTCGTTGCTCCCGATCGCCTACGGCGGCGGGCTGCGGATGAGCCCGCCGACAGAGCGGATCGCGTTCGTTCGGAAGGAGCTCACCGAGGCGGTGAGTCTCCGCCGGGGCGAGACTGACAAAGAGAAGGAAGCCGCCACGGACGGCGGTGAGGCGACGCCGAGCGTCACCGACGCGGTCGATCTTGGCGAGGACGGCTACTTCGATGAGCTCTACGAGCAGCTGGCGATCAAGACGACGGTTCGGGCGCCCGACGGCGGGCGGATGGTCCCGAAGAAGGGGATCCGACCGTTCTTCGCGCGGCTGTTCGCCAAGGCCGCTCGGCTCGATCTCTCGCAGCTGCGGACGCGTGTCCGCGTCGAGGGTGACGCCACGCAGAAGGTGTACGTCGACCCAGACGAGGACAGCGCCGTGAGACACCGACCGGCCCGCCTTCGGCGTCGGATGCCCGTCTGGCACCGGCTCCCCGAGCCGGCCGACGGCGAGACGCTGTCGCCGATAACGCGCGGCCTCTACGGGCTGCTCACGGTCGGCACGCTCGGGCTACCCGCCATCGGGTGGCACGCCGGCGAGGCGGCGGCGAACGTGCCCACTGTCGGCGCTGGGGTCGGGCTCGCACTGCTGGCCGTTGAGAGCTACGAGGCCGTCGATGGCGCGATCAGCTTCGAGCCGGCGCCGCGACACGACGTCACTGCGGACGCCTCGCTCACGGTCATGCAGAGCGAGCACGCGGACGCGAAACTCCTCGAGGACTACGAGGAGATCGCGTGGAGCGAGCGCCTCAGCACGGCGCTGGAAGCCCGCGACATCGACTCCCGCCGTGACGCCACGATGATCCGGACGTTCCTCGAAGACGAGATCGGCGTCCCGCTGGATGCGCTCGGCCTCGACGACAACGCCGGCACCGAGGTCGACGACCAGGTGGCGAGCGACTTCGACTTCGACGAGAGCGAACCGGAGCCGGCCGAACGGAGCGCGCCGCGGCGAGCGGAGGGGGACGATGACTGAATCGACGCGAGCCCGCACGACGCGCCCGGCGCTCGACATTCTCGACCGTGACCAGGACCGGCTGCTCTACGACGGTGACACGCGACGAAACCCGCCGATACAGCCGCTGAGTGGCGGCTTCGATGACGCGTTCCACGCGCTCTCGTGGTACCAGGCGGCCGGGATTCGGACCCTCGGCCACGTCGAGCAGGTGATCGAGCCGCCGGACATGATGCCGATGTCGGGGCTTCTCGAGAAGCTGCTGACCGTCACCGACGACCGACAGTCCGAGTACGTCCGCCGGCGACTCGTCGAGCAGCTCGACGACGCGTGCGACCTCGCGTACCGGCAGTTCCGCCGGCGCGCGACCGAACGCGTAGAGACAGAGGAGGGAGACACGTGGAGCGACGTCGACCCGGACGAAGAGGAGAACCCGTTGATGCGGCCGGCGTTCCGACAGCTCGACCAGGGGCAGGCCGCGGCGCTGGTCGACCTCTGGACTGGGTTCGAGGACCGAGAGGAGCTCGGCCGGTGGGTACGGAACCTGTCGGCGCCGACGAACGGGGAGAAGCCACGCGGTCTCCTCGACGATATCGTCGGGAACCCGCCGCTCTTGGAGGCACTTCTCGAGCAGGACGATCCCGAGGCAAAGGCGACGCGGTACCGGTTCGCTGTCGCCGTCGTGATGCCGCCGTTTCTGTCGGCGGCGCGGACACTGAACGGCGGCGAACGGACGGATAGCCGCGGTACTACACACGAGGCCTGGAAATCATGAGCCAGTCATTCAGCAGTCAGAACAAGGAGGAGAATCGGAAGCAGGAGGTACTCGACCAGCTGCACGCGGACTTCGCGTCGTGGGACAAGTCACGACAGGCGGTCTACCACGCGACCGAGAAGTCGTGGGGCCGCCTGTCGAACTACCACAACGACGGCGAGCGCATCTACAAGGACTTCTCGGACAGCGACGGGAACAGTATGAAGCCGTTCTACAAGAAGTTGGAGTCGCTCTCGCGAGCGGCCCGGATCAACGGCATGGAGAACGCGCACCCGGTGTACCGCTATCCGAGTGCGTACCTCGACGCGCTGATCCACGTCGACGACGCAGAGCTGTGGGCCCTTGAGGAAGGGCGCACTGACGACGACATCATCGCCGACCAACAGCGGACGCGGAGAGAGGTCCTCGAATGGCTCGCCAAGCCTGAGAACAGCCACGTGCTGAAGGCAATGGGCGATGGCGGGACCGACATCTGGGCGCACTCGAAGCCCGGCGGCGGGAAGACGTCGTTCGCGAACGTCATCGGCGGGATTCGGATGCCCGAGATCAACAACGAGACGCTGCTCTGGATGCTCACGCTCGACGAGCTCGAGTGTCTCCCGCTCGCGCCGTACATGACCGTCGCCGTTCCGGAGGGCATCGAGTACGAGGTCCACGCCAAACCGCGAAACCCGACGCTGCCGACGACGGAGATCGAGCTCACCGACGTGTTCCGTGACACGATCGAGTACAGCACGTCCCGGGACCTGATGACGAAGATCGTCCCCGGCGGGCTCTACGCCGTGCTTCCCGACCCGCTGTTCCGCGGGTGCGAGAAGCAGACGACGGCGACGTACACGCCGGCTCGTGAAGCCGATGATCCGGCTGAAGTGACGCCACTCCGTGACGTTAATTTCGCGTTTATGGACACCAGGGCAAAAGACGACGAGTTCCTCCACTCGACGACGATGGTCCACGACGAGTTCTCGGACCTCGTGCCGCTGAACCCGGAGGCCGACGAGAACGACCAGAACCGGAAGGTGAAGGGCTACCCGGTCTCGCAGGGGAAAGGCCGGAAGAAGAACCTCTCGACGATGACGCTGTCTCACAGCGTTGCTCGAGTCGACGAGGGAGTCCGCGAGAAGACGCGCTGGTTCGTGACGATGCCGAAAACCCCGCCACCGAGCGCGTCACTCTCCGGGATCGGCAACGTCCCCATCGACAAGCACTACATCAACCGCTTCGCCAACCGGGCGGGGCGGGCGGTGATCTGGCGCGACCAGAACTACACGCCCATCGAGTGGCCGAACCCGTACCGGAACTTCGAGTTCCGGGGCGAGATCTCGGTGAATTACCCGCGCCGGGAGGAGGCCCTCCATGCGATGTAGACGGCGAGAGGCGGCTGTTTCCGGGCGTTTCAGCCTTCAGAAACGGCGAATTCCGCCTTCAAAACAAACTGATCCCTCCGAGATCGGACGGTACAGGACTCGCCGACACCGCGCACAGACCAGCCCACACGCGCGCGTTGCTAAGGTCACGGCAGGGGGACGGGTGAGCCATGACTGACAAGACCACGAATACAGACTCAGAGAGCGACGTCGAAGAGGGAGCCGAACAGAGTCTCACAACGCGGGCGAAGGCCTACCTGCTCGCGGCGTATGCGTACGTCGCTGGCGCGATAGCGCAGTCGGTCGAAGAGATTGCGCCACAGCTGCGGAGCATCTCGCTCCCCGGCGTCTCGTCGCGAGCGGCGAAGTCGCTCCTGCTCGCCGGCGTGCTGATCACCGCGGCCGTCGCGATGCCGGCCGATCCGTTCGACGGCGGTGAAACCACGGTCGAGACGCAGGATCCGGTGCAGGGCGAGACGTACGAGGCGACCGACCGAGCGCCGACGTTCGACGGCGCGACGATGAACCAGCTGCCGAGCACGTTCACCGATGCAGATGCAGACGCGCCCGCTCCCCCCGACCAGGTACGTGCCTCTGCGGGTTCGCAGACGATGAACGTGAAGACGAGTGTGGTCGACGGCGAGCCCGCGATCGTGCTCAAGGACGACCGCACCCACGACGGCCGCTGGGTCTCGCTGGAGACCGCGTGGTTCGAAGAAAGCCTCGGCGAAGTTCCGAACGCGGCGTTCATCACCCACGAGAGTGGCGACGAGTACGCGGCGCCGCTGCAGGTGCGTGGCGACTCCGCGGCGTTCTACGTCCGCGAGTTCTCAACGAACACCGTCACGTTCGACGGCGGGATTCAGCTCTCCGGCGCACAGGCTGGCGACGGGAGCGAGTTCCAGTACGAGCTCGCGAACACGAGCGGCGTCGACGACCCGTCGATCAATTTGACGGGCGTCACTAACACCGCTCCGGGATCGACAAGTGGCACCTACTCAAATGGAGATGGTTTCTCTGTCGATATCGGCGGTACAAACTCTCCGCAAAACGAGACGATCACGCTCATCGGTAAGTCAAAGACGACCGATCGGACCGTCTCCGGTACACAGAGAGGTTCCGGTACGGCTACTGAAAGCATATCAATCGGTGGGACTGAGGAACCTACTGGAACCGCGAGCGGCGAGCCGGCTCTCACTATCACCGGCTCACGCGAATCCAGTTATAGCGGCGAAGAATACCTACAGGAAGGCGGACAACCTCATGCCATTGTTATCCCCGCGCCGGGTGACTCAGTCAATGAGGTCGAATTTAAACATGATATTTTCGCTAGTGACGAATGGTATAGTGTTGATTTCTACGTCGAACCGGGAAACAACTCGGGGAGTGGATCCGCTGGCGGAACTCAAGTCGGATCAGATATAGATATTTCCGCGCAAGGCACACAAACATTCACATTCGACAGTATAGACACGTCAAACAGCAATTATGTGACGTTTTGGGTTGCGGGGACGACAAACGGTGGTGACGCGTCGATGAACTCGTATGTCACAGCCTATACGCCGTCTCCCTCCGGGGTTTCAGCGAGTACGGACGGAGGTTCGACGGCTTATTTCGGATCTTTGTCTGACGGTGAGACAACTACAAGAGGGATCGACCTCGACAAAAGTACGTCTCAAGTAGATATCTCAACAGATAGTGGTGAAATAGACTACGAACTCTCATGGACTGAAAAGAGCTTTACGCGAGATCCGTCCGTCTCAATCGGCGGCAAAACCGTGTCACACTCGGGGACGCTTTCGGATGGTGAGACGGTAACAAAGTCCGTCTCACTCCCACGAGGCTCACAGCCGGCGGACGTGTCGACAAGCGCTCACAATGTCGGTGTCGAGGTGTCATTCACGGAGGTGTCTCAAACAGTCGATCCCGTCGTGGAAGTCAACGGCGAAACGACCGGCATGGCCGGCACCCTCTCCGATGCTGAAACCGCATCGCTCGATACGAGTTCAGCATGGCTTCAAGAAGGGACGAACACCGTGACGATATCTACCGACTCACCGGCATCCGGCCCGGCGAGTCTCGTCGGGTTCGAGTACAGCCACGGAGCTGAGACGACGACCTCGGCGACCGTCGACGAGACGACGTGGAGCCAGTCGACGAACGTCTCGAAGACGTGGGCCGGCGACAGAGCGAACGCCACCGCCACGATCCCGTTGAACGACCGCGTCGTCAGTGTTCGTGACGTGGAAATGCGGACCAACGGCAGCTCGTGGCAAACCGTCTCCAGCAGCGACTACACGTTGAACGGCACCGACCTCACCGTGCAGCTCGGCGACGTCGCGTCCGGCTCCACCACCGAGGTGCGAGCCACCGGAAGCAAGGTGCGCGTCACCGACGGCGCGATCACCGTGCTCGACCCGTCGACGAGCTCGGCGACGCTGAACACGCGCATCCAGATCGACGACGCCGGGCCGGACTTCGCGCTCTCCGTCGACGAGACGACGTTCGCGAACCGCGTCCACTACGCCGAGAACGCGACGTGGGGCGCCGCGAACGGCGCGACCACGATCTCGGCGAGCGGCGAGCAGACGTTCACGCTCCCGGACGCGACCGCCGGCGCGGAAGCGACCGTACGAACGTGGCCGGTCGAGGTCGAGCCCACGACTGGCACCGTGACCGTGCCCGAGCTCGAGGGCGACCGCACGGAACCGGGTATCGCCGTGCGCGGTGACGGGAACAGCGAGGTCGACTACACGTTCGTCGACGCGACCGACGCCACGCCCTACATCCTCTACTCGACGACGAACGGCATCGTCCGAGACGAGGGGCTCGCTTCCTCGCCGATCACGCTGACCGACGACAACTCCGACGAGACGCTCGTCTTCCAGGTCGACGATGGAAGCGCGAGCGGGAGCAGCTCGGGGTCGGACGCGACCGTAGGCGGCGGTGGTCCCGCACCGATGGAAGCCGCGAGCGGTGGGTTCACCGCGCTGCAGGCGCTCATCCCCGACGGGTCGACGCTGCTGCTCGGCGCGACGCTGCTCGGCGGCCTCTTCGTCGTCGGGCGCCGCAGTGGCGTCATCACCGAGGACCGCCAGCAGGCCGCGACCAGCGCGGCGAGCTCGGCGGTCGGCGCCGTCAACTCGCTCGTCGAGCGCGCACTCGCTAACCAGATCGTCGTCGGGGCGCTGATCCTCGGCGCCGGCGCGTTCGTGCTCGGGACAGGCGTGCTGCCGGGAGACGCCCGACTGATCGTCGGCCTCGGCACGGCGCCGGTCGCGGTGTATCTCGCGCTCCAGCAGTTCGGCGAGTTTGACATCCGCGTCTGGGGAGGCTCGACGATTGTCATCGCGCTGCTCGGTCTGAACGTGCTGGCGCCCGAGTTCTTCCAGACGATCGCACAAGAAGCCGGGATCCTCATCGTCATCGCCGGGGCGTACCTCGGCTACAAGGCGATTCAGGCATTCCGCGCTGAAGCGGAGACGCCCGACGAACAGACAAACGTCACCTTCGAGGTCAACGACGACGACGGAGGGAACTGATGTGGGGGTTCCTCGCCGAGTATCTCTCTTTGAGAGTGGTCATCGCCATCGGAGCCGTCGTCGTGCTGCTGCGATTCCGCCGGTACAAAGCGGTCGGCGCGGCTGCTGTCGGAATCTTCTCGTCAGCCGCGACCACTGCCGTCGCCGTCGTCGTCGTGCTGTTCGGCCTCGTCGCGCTCGGCTACTGGGAGCCGCCCATTGGCCAGATCGTTGGCGACACTCTCGGCGCCGGGCGCGCGCTCTACGACACGTTCGGCGAGTGGCTGTTCGAAAAGCTCGTAGGATGGCTCGACAGCGTGGCCGCGTAGCTCCGCTCTTAGAACATAGATAGTTAGCTACCGCGGCTGGTTTCATCTATATTCTCGGCCATACAATTCAATAAATATAGCCAGTACAACAGGCCAACTCCGGGGGGATACGCACTCTCGTTGATAAGGCGCCTAACCCGTCTTGTCACAGTATTGGCGTGAGCAAGAACCGTTTCAATACCATCCACAGTAACATCTTCTGGAATGACCTGTTCGACGACTATGCCCGTTTCTTCGCTAGACGAAACCTTCCAGTCAGGGACACCGTCTACAACTCCCACCAAGAAACAATCAGGTTTACCCAGTAATTCGAGGCGTCTTAGAGTGCCAATATAATGGATGTCGATTGGATGATCGGCAACTAACTTCCGCTCTTCAGAGAGTTCGGACTCAATTTGACCATCGATACCATCTGCGCTAACTTTATCCAAGTCCCATGACCCGCCGAAGGAGAGTCCAAGGTTTAGACCTTCAATTATGACATCACGGCTTCGAATCGGGAAGACCGCCTTCCCGTCTCGGCCGATAATCATGCCTGCCGATGCGGCGATGTACGGCAGTTTCGTTGACTCGGAGCCGGTGAGTGGTCGAAGTGAGTCATCGGGACGGAACACTTCTGAATGGAAGAGCTCGCGAGCGCTACGACTGTTAAATAAGTCATAGTCCGGGGTGAGGTTTGTCGCATAATTATTGAAGAACGTAGTCGTGCCATAAGCAAAATCGGTGCCGTCGAGGGAATGCGGACGTAATTTCATTTGATTGAAATTACCTTCGTCGACAAAATCCTCGTGGAGAGTGTCTATGACCGGTTCATATAGACGCTGTACGCGCTCGGGCAGTGGGTAGAACTGCTCCGTGTCGACAGTCGCTTCCAGCTCAGAGACCGGCACTGGTTTCTCTGGGATCGATTCGACAATTCCGGGAACCGTATCTAGGGGAGTGGCATCGTCCCACCCACCAATATCAGTCATAGCTATGAAATCATCAGCACAGCCTCGTTCCTCGTAGAAAGAGACGACAGACTCTGGACGATCGATACGGTCTTTCGCCGGTGGTCGGAGTTCAGACAGAAGCAGTCCGAACGAGATGTAGACACCAAAGGCGATCTCCAGAACTGAAAGGACTGTCTGTAAAATTGCGGTCCGAGTCGGACCTAGCTGAAATTGGCCGATGAATATCAACAGAAGAGCTATTCCGATGAGTAGAACGAGAGGTATCAGGTATCCATCTCTCGAAATTAGGAGGGATAGGATCTTACGAATCTGTATATGTAATCGCTGAAAACGGAACGAGAGCCACCGTCGGCTTCGACTCATTGGGTGCTAGTGTAGATAGCATCTACTAGTAACAAAGGGATCGAACTCATGCGATAGTCGCTTAGAGAGGTTCTCTCTGCATGAGCTGGGTCAGTTTTGTCACGTTTCGAAAAAGGCGCTACTATTCAGTTCGACAGGTACTCTCGCTGCTCGGCGTTCTCGATCAGTTCCTCGTTGTACGCTTCTCCGTCCTCGATCTCGTGATTCGCGATGGCAGTTCGTACAGAGCGCGATCACGTTCTCGGGGTCGTCAGCGCCACCATCAGCACGCCGATAGAGTTGTTGGACTTCGAGGTACGGGTCGCCACTCTCGGTAACGAACGGTACGTTTTCCTCGCAGCCCTGTCAGAGACCGTCAGCGTGCGCCAGTGCGCAGTCTCCAACGGCTTGTAACCCTGATACCTATCCCGTGTCGACGTCGACAAGCGACGTCGTCTGGGGTGGGGCGTCTATCTGACGAGGCGACTGTCGCCGAGATAATCCAGCGTGAGCGTCACAGGCTACGCGTCGGCGAACGATTCGACCCGTGACTCCAGCTCGGCGATCCGCCGTTCCTGTTCGAGCGCGATCGCCATCCACACCGGCGCCATGGGGTCGGAATGGTTGAGATTCCCGGCGGCGTCGGCGTGATCGCGGGCATACACGAACAGCTGGTCGAATCGGGACTTGTTCCGTCGGCGAAGCGTTCGTCGGTACGGGCTCCAATCCTCTTCGATCGTTGCCAGCTGGTCCCGGTAGGTCGGATTCGTGCGTCCCATTACTGCATCCCCGGCGTGGCGGGTGCGCGTTCGACGGTCATTCCCTTGTGCATCCGGGCGCGGTGTTCGAGCACCTCGCGCCAGTACGCGAGCGTCGTCTGCATCCAACCGTCTTCGGTGTGGTAGACGAGCGTCTCAGTGTCGCCCGCGGCGTCCTCGAAGCGCGGTCCGAAGGGAGTCTCTTGGCACTGGAGGTGCGTCGTCGCGGAACGGCGTAGCGGCCGCGAGAAATCGTCCTCGCGGCACCGCGTCACGATGACCGGCACGTCGTGAACGCGAGCGACGCGGGCGACCGACGCGATCGCCCGAATGAACATCTGCTCCGCGAGTTCGCCGTCGACGTCGGCGGCGCGGTACATGCCGTCGAGGCCGGTCGCGACGACGACCGAGGGCGACTCTCGGGCGGCCAGCCGGCCAGATAGCCGATCGAGGAGCGAGGTGTGCTGATGGGCCGTGAACCTGCGAGCCACCTCGATGCGGTCGAGCACGCGATCTGCCGGAGCGAGCTCGCGGAGGCGAGTCGTGTTCGCTCTGTTCGCGCCATCGACCCAGAACGCCGGGCCGTCGGTACTGAGCGCTCGGTCGAGCAGGAGCGCTTGGACTGGCGTGACACCGAGGTTGTCGTCAACGTCGACGAGCGTGACGCCCGGAGCGAGGTCCGGGAGATCGGCGGTCGGTCGTCGGGAACGAGAGTGCATGGTTGCGTAGAGTGGCAGATATGCAAAAGGGGTGAGCCATGGATGGGCGGTGAAAGTGGAAGTGGTATCTACTGCAGGCTAAGGTCGCGTTCAGACTAGTAGAGCCCCCAATCAGCAAAGTGGGATCTCGACGAAGACTTGGTTTTCAGCACGCGATCGTGGTACTGTTCGAATTGGTCGCTCTCGGTGTCGGCAGGATGGTCTACGGCACGGTCGGTGAGCGGATACTCCGGCAGACTGTCGAGCGGCTCGAAGAGATATCGGTAGCGTAGAGTATCGATCGCAGAACAGCGACTTTTTTTCCTCAGGTGCTGTGGCCCTGTGAGCGTTTCTAGTATTTAGAAAGGTTTCGGTCGAAATGGAACAAATGTAGAGCACACCATGGAGAATTTAATTTCAGTTGTTACTTCTAGTGTGCTGAAGTATTACTAGAAATCGTCTAATGAAGTGTCCTCAGATTGGTCTTCCTCCTCAAACTCATCTGAGTCTTCTAGCCTAGTCCCAAGTCCCGGCTGACTATTAATTGATTTTAGACGTTGAATCTGTGATGTCTGGGATGCTAGTGTGTCGGTTAAGTGGGAAGGACGTTCATCCATCTCGTCAAGGTCAGCGCCGGTGAGAAAGAGAATGGTAAGGTTCTGATCTCGCATTATCCTCTTCGCAAAACGACGGGCATCTGGAACAACACCAGAACGACCAATCATCAGGATCACGTTCGTTTGAAGCATCCGCGACAGACCGACCTCCTTGGCCACGTGTTTCGTGCGAATTCGGTCATCAGTGTTCTTACACTGGATCTGCCAACGACTGAAATCCACTGCTATTGAATCCATCACCACGTCAACCTCGGCACCACCAGTTTCGACTCCGCGAAGTTGCCAGTCCACGAAGTCTAGGTCGAGAAGAGACCCAATCTTGACTGCTAACGCCTCCAGTGCGCGTCCCTTTACATGCGTGTCGTTGGATTCCATCTGCTCTCGTATCTCATCGAACGACTGTCGGAGAACCTCGCGCGGAACACCGCTGTGTTCGGACACGTTCTCCAATACGGGTCCCATAACCTCCGTTTCAAACTTTTCAGTTGGTTCGACAACGCTAGGCTTCCCCGTGACGTCGACGGTTGATTCGTACTCGATGAACCCGGCGTCGGCTAATGGATCAAGGATATCGGCAGTAGTGCTCTTGTGGTCAATATAGACTCCGTGAGTCTCCTCGGCTAAATCACGGACTTCGTTATTTGGAATTGGTTCGTCAGGGTCTAATGAGGCCAGCGTTTTGAGGAATGCTTGCTGTGCCTCGGAAAGTCCAGATAGTTCCAACCGTGTTTCCCGGTTGACGCCGACGATCCTGTCGAGTTTTTGCCAGTCGACCTCGATGTAAGATGTTTGTGTGTTAATCAGGCCTGCTTCGGATAACCATCCTCGCATCTGATTCCAGTGGGTCGACCCTTCGTGAACATAGATATCGTATTGGCGGTCAAGTTCTCGGTAAATATTCGACGTGGTCGTCTGTTCTCCTGCGAGTTGGAGGTCCCGGATGATATCCATCGCCTTGATCCCGTCGAGCTCCAAGAGAATGTGTTCGGCGAGTCGCTCGTAGAGCTCTTCTTCGTCGTTTCGGAGCGAATAGAGTTTCTCACCGACATCAGTAAACCGACCGTTCTGATCAACGATGCCGTAGTTTTTCATCCCGAGCCGGATATTGCTCGCAGTCTTTATCGGATCGCTACTATCAGAGTAAAACTTGTCAGCCATCGAGCGGTCAAACGCGTCTTTGTCCCCCTCGTTCTCTCTCAGCTTTTCCAGTACAAAAGGAAGCAGACACTCACCGTCCTCGTCAACAAGTGACCCGGCGCTGAATGCATCACCGAACACCAGATCCGTTTCCTTGCGCGTCATCGCAAAACACCATACGCGAAGCTGAGACGGGTTACGGAAACACCGGAGAGGCTCATGATACCGAGAGCTCAGTTGTCTCCTACTTATGATTTCGCAATAAACAGTATTAGAAAACGGAATGAATGAAAAATCGAAAAGTAAAGTCGCTACTCTTCCCGGAACTGCTGCAGCGGGTCATCAGAATCTGATAGCCGCTCTTCAATCTCTTCTTCCTCAAGGAAGCGTAGTTCTGAGGTGCGAATGTACTCCTCACTACGCTCGAACGACAGCCAGTGACGGCCAGCGTCCTCGGCGGTTTTCCCTGTCCAGTTGGACCCGCCGAAGATGTCGAGCACGATCGGGCGATCGAGGTATCCAGGTGACGTCTGGTCGCCGCGTTCCCACTCGTCGTATGGCGGGTCGGGAGTCAGTAGATTAATAAAGAACTGTGGCAG
>Ga0207714_1001682_pt1 | contig 14119 bp, 12 predicted proteins | sample PonA232FremontCA_2_FD_187270 | JGI IMG/M metagenome (GOLD analysis project Ga0207714, IMG submission 187270) | Marine sediment microbial community from Fremont, CA, USA - Pond A23 Sediment 2 (SPAdes) | ecosystem: Environmental > Aquatic > Marine > Unclassified | place: USA: Fremont, California... | reverse complement strand
CCCGCCCGAAGGAAGTCCCGGAGAAGTCCGTCCGCGGCGTTGCGTCCGCTTGACATAGAATGGCTATGCCTGCGCGAACGCGCCTTGCGGACAAGCTTCTCCGGGGCTCTGAGTGAGGCTTTACCAGTGTTCGGGTTAGTAACGATGGCGCACCGACACGTAGGCCGGCTTGCGACCGAAGGGAGCCAGCCGGCTGCTCTACCCCAACCACGGCGGATTCGCCAACCGCTCGACAAACCGCGCCAACAACCGTGGCTCGAGCGCCAGCATGAACACGACACCCCACGCCGCACCGGCCATGTGCGCCCCATGATTCACGTTGTCACCGGCACGCCGATCCGCCCACACGGAATACCAGACATATCCCACCGCGAACACGATCGCCGGCATAGGCACGATCATCACGATCAGCATCGACCAGGGCTGCAGCAGGATGTACGCGAACAGCATCGCCGAAACCGCCCCCGAGGCCCCCAGGCTGCGATACGACGAGTCCCGCATATGGCGGAGATGCGTCGGCAGCATCGCCACCACGATCCCGCCCAGATAGAACAGCGCAAACCCGACCGGCCCGATCGCCCCCGTCAGCACCCGCTCCATGGTCGAGCCGAAGAAGAACAGCACCAGCATGTTCACGAACAGATGCGCCCCGTCCGCATGGATGAGTCCATGCGTCAACAAGCGCCACCACTCGCCCCGATTCACGGCCGGCGGCCAGTAGATCAACCGCTGCATCCAGCCCTGCCGCCGCCACGCGAGCAGCGAAATCGCGACCGTGATGGCGATCAGTCCCAGCGTGATGGGTGTCACCTCCATACCGTTGGTCTCCAGTCAGGAAAGGTCGTGATCAAATAGCCGCGGAATGCGCGCCAATATGGGACGGGGCGTCCGATCTCTGATCGTCTAAACGCCGCCACAGCGCCGATTATGCCCGTCAAGGGCGACCAATACAGAAGGGAAAAAATAGCGGGGGGCGCGAACCGCCCCCCTGCGAAGGGATCAGCTTCTGTCCAAAGCTGGGTTCAGGGTACGCAGGGGGGATTCGATCGATAATTCGTTTTCATACGTACGCGGAACCACGGACGGGTTCTACGCACACGGGAACGTTCCGGTTCGCACACCCTTATCCCCTCAGTAGGCCGCCGGGTGTACGTACTATTGCGATTACCAACCCGGGCGTCAGGCGCGTACCCTGGCGTCCCACAAACCGGCAGCGATCAACCGGGTCGCGCAGGCACCTGAAACGGGCCGCAGCGCGCCTGGCCGCAGGCCGGGACTACGGCCGGATCGGCCGTCGTCAACAGGACAAGGGGGGGCATTGCCTTGACTGAACCGGGAAAGCACGGAGACCAGAACCAGACCACCGACACGGCGAATCGCATCCGGGTCCTGGTACACATCGCCGACAGCCGCCGGGGCGAGATGGATATGGTGCCCGGCGGACAGACCTTCATCGGTACGGCCTACGATGCGACCGTACACTTTGATGGCGAACGTGAGTCCACCGTCGGCGAGTACCACGCGAAACTGCTCGCTGGCCACAACGAGACCACGATCCAGGCGCTGGCGAGGCGCGCGTTGTTCGTCAATGGCAAGCGCATCGACCAGGCCGTGCTTGCACCGGATGACGTCATCCAGGTGGGCGAGAACGGCCCCGTGTTGCGCTACCGGGTCTATACCGGCGATCTGTCGCCCTACAAGACACCGTTCGAGGCCCTGCGGGACTGTCTGACCAATGGCCGCTACTGCGGCGAAACGCCGGCCGGGCGGGTGCAGGCCTTCGCACGGGCCGTCCCCGGGGAAATGATGCAGATGTCCCCAACGGCGCGCTGGGGCATGGCCATGACCATGGCGCTCATGGTGGTGTCCATGGCCGGGCTCGGGTATCACGCCTACATGCTCGATCAGCGCCTGGAGCGCCGCACCAGCCAGATCGAGAGCGTGTCGGCCGAATTGACCGAGACGCGGCGACAAAGCGTCGATACCACGGCGCTGGAGAACCTTGAACAACGCCTGTCCGGGACGCTGCAGCGGATCGATCAGCTGGAGACGAGCGCGGGCGCCGTGAGCCGGGTCATCGCGGAGGCGGCCGGCTCGGTCGTGTTCATTCAGGGCGCATACGGTTTCGTTGACCCGGACACGGGCAAACGGCTGCGCATGGCACTGGACGACGACGGGCAACCGATTGAAGTCTCCAATGGGCAAGTCCGGGTCCGTGTCGGGGGTGATGGACCCGCCGTCGAGCGTTCCTATATGGGCACAGGCTTTGTCGTCGGTTCGGATGGGGTGATCTTGACCAACCGCCATATCGCCGAACCCTGGGTCTTCGATGACCGGGCGCAGACCATCATGGAGCACGGGCTCGAACCGCAGCGCGTGCGCATGATCGGCTACCTGCCCGGCAAGACCGATTCATTCGACATCGATTTTATGGCCTCCAGTCAGGACGTCGATCTCGCGGTGCTGCAGGGCGAAGCCATCGCCGGCCATACCGCTCCCCTGCAGCTCGCCGAGCGCTCACCGGAGGTGGGCGAGGAAGTCATCCTGCTCGGCTATCCCACCGGCATCCAGGCCCTCATCGCGCGCGCGGATCCGGCGCTGGTCCAGGAGATCGAGAATGAAAAAGATGGCGATTTCCGGGCGATCGCCGCCAGCCTCGCCGACGCCGAGGCCATCGAACCGCTCGCGACCAGCGGCATCGTCGGCCAGGTCACCAAAGATCGGGTGGTCTACGACGCGGGCACTCAGGGCGGTGGCAGCGGCGGACCGCTGCTCAACCATAAAGGTCAGGTCGTAGCCATCAATCAGGCCATGCTGCGCGATTTCCAGGGCTCGAACATGGGTGTCCCGGTGGAACGGGTACGTGCCTTGCTCGAGCGCGCGCGGGACGGATCCTGAACGGGGATTACCCAGGGGGCTCGACAATCCGGCACATGCGGCCTGCCCCCGAAAGGGGTCACCGCATCGTGCCCCGGCACGGCCCCGGACACGTCGATTCCTTACAGCCACTGAGCCGACAACCATGTCGACACCGTTCCGCCGGGCGCTTGCCCGGGCATTCTATTGGCAGCATCCACGAGCCGGCGGCCTCGCATTACCACTACTGGCCGCTTTCGTGTTCTGGGTCACTCGACAACTCAGCCCGCTTGCGTCGATGCCCGGCAACAACCATGCGGCCGCGCTCGGGGTGCTTACCGCCGGCGCTGGCGGTCTGCTGTATATCGCGATACGTCTGATCAGGTACGCCCTTGCGCGCGGACGCGGCGGACTCGCCGACGGTGCGCCCCGCTGGCACCAGGCCCTGATGGACGCCACGCGCTGCGCAACCGTGATCGTACTGGTCGTGCTGCTCCTGCTGGCACCGCTTTTGGGCCGGCAGGGCTTTCCGTTGGTTACCCTTGGCTACACCGAACCGTTCCGGTGGTTCACCGTGGGCCTGCTCGCCACCCTCGCCGGATGCGCCCTCGTATGCCCGGCCTGGACGCTTGTCCGCCCACCGCGCCGCGTCCTGCCGTTCGTGCCGCCGCACCCCGATCAAGGCCCCTGATCGGGGTAGGTGTTCGGACGAGCGTGCGTCAGCGGCCGCTCCGATCAACCTCACCAGCACCAGATCCAGCAATCGGTGTGTCCACCCGCAAATCGACGACCTCGAGATCCGCCGGCTCCGCCAGCAGCCATTCGCCGATCAGTGATCGATGGCAATGCGCCGGATCCCGCTCGTAACACATCAGGCAGGGGCGCTCGATGGCCGCCCGCTCCATCAGTGCATCAAGTGCCGCCCGCGCCTCCGGCGTTGCCAGCTGGCCCATGAAGGAACGGTGGAAGTCGGCCATATCGCCCCGCTTCGCCGCCGCCCGCCCGGCCTCCGGCGTGCCCAGCTCGGGCCAGCTCTCGTAGCGAATACCGTATGCCGCCAACTCAGGCCCCAGATGCTTGAACGCGAACTCGCGCCGGCGGGAATGCGGCGTGGCACGTACGTCGATCACCGATGTCACTCCGGCCTCGACCAGTGTTGCCGCAAAGTCGGCGAAGGCGGCCCGCTCATAGCCAATCGTATAGATCCGCATCATCGTTCAGCCGTTCGCACACGCCATGAATCACTCAAGCCGGTCCCGACGATCAAATACCAACCCGAACACGGGTAAAGCCTCGGCCGATCCTTACCGAAGGCCACGGCGAGCGTTCGCCTGCCGAGGCCTGCGCCGCGATCGCCGGCTAGTGGGCCTACGTCCGTTCCATGCTGATGACGCTCGCAAAATAACCATACGCCGACATCGGTAGACCCGTCCCCATATCGTATTCGCTCACGTCCACCACAAGCCGCTATCCTTGGCCTCCCGAAGACCGACCCGGTCCACGATGACTCATTCGAAGAAACCCGACCCCACGCCCGATCTGTTCGAGCATCCGAGCCAGGCCCGGGGCATGGATGCGCCGCACCCGTGGCCGGACCAGAACCGCTTCCCGCTGAACGCCACGGGCGGTTCCGTGCACGCGCGGATTATCGGCGACCTGACGGGCTCGGAGAGGCCGCTGATCATCACCGCCTACACGGCCCTCGATTACCTCATCGAGCAACTGCCTGGCCTCGACACCCATGGCCCGGTCCGCCTGCTCCTGGGCACCGAACCGACCGTCGGCCACGCCACGCGCATCCGCCCCGGCCGCACCGACTTCCCGACCGAGATCCGCGAATACTGGCTCGGGCGTGGCGTCTCCCTGCGCCTGTCGGCACGGGTAATCCGCTTCATCGAGGCCCTGCGCTCCGGGGCCATCGAGGCCCGCTACCTCGAGCGTGACGGGCGCCGCGCCCATGCCAAAATCTATCTCGGCGACCACGGCGTCACGGCCGGCTCCAGCAACTTCAGCCGCAGCGGCCTCGTCCAGCAGCACGAGACCAACGTGCGCTTCGATGCCCGCCGCGATCCGCGCCGCTATCGCGAACTGCGCGATATCGCGGAAAACTTCTGGGCGCTGGGCACCGACTACACCGAAGGTCTCGCCGCCCTGGCCGAACAACTCCTGCAGCAGGTCGACTGGCGCGAGGCGCTTGCCCGGGCCTGCGCCGAACTGCTCGAGGGCGAGTGGGCACAGGGCTTCCTGAAGGCGATCGATCAGGACGGCCCGGACCTGTGGCCCCACCAGCGCCAGGGCATCGCCCAGGCGCTCTACATCCTCGACCGCCAGGGCAGCGTGCTGGTCGCCGACGCCACCGGTTCCGGCAAGACCCGTCTCGGCACGCGCCTCGTACACGCCATCCAGGCGCACATGGCCGGCACCCAGCGCGGCGGCGTCGGGCGCTCGACCATGATCTGCCCGGCGGCGGTGCGCGACAACTGGGACGACGAATCCATCGCGGCCGGCGCCCATCTCGACGTCCGCTCGCACTCCCTGCTGAGTCATCCCAATGCGCACGAACACCAGCGCACGGTGGAGGCGCTGCGGCGCACACAACTGCTGTGTGTCGACGAGTCACACAATTTCCTCAACCTGGCCTCCAACCGCACCGCCCATCTGCTGCGCAACATGGCCGACCACGTCGTGCTGTTCACGGCCACACCGATCAACCGCAGCACCCAGGACCTGTTGCGCACCGCGGACCTGCTCGGCGCCGACAACCTCTCCGAGCGCACGCTCAACGCCTTTGAGCGTCTGTTGAGCGTTCGCCGCATCGACCGTGGCCTCACCGGCGAGGAGATCGGCGAACTGCGTGCCGAGATCCAGCAATTCACCGTCCGCCGCACCAAGCGCATGATCAATGCGCAGGTGGAACGGCAGCCGGAGGCCTATGCCACGGACGGCGGCCGCAGCCACAGCTTCCCGCGTCACGACTCGCACGTCTACGACCTGGACGAACCCGAACGCGACCGCCGTCTCGCCGCCGAGATCCGCGAACTCGCCGGGCGCATCACCGCCGTTCACCACTTCCGCCGCCCGCTGGAACTGCCGGCCTCACTGGCCCGGCGCGGCTGGACCGCGGAGCAGTATCTCGAGCGCCGCCTGCTGGGGGCGAAACGCCTCGCCGGCTATGCCGTCATGGCCGCCCTGCGCTCCTCACGGATCGCCCTTCTCGACCACCTGATCGGCACGCAAGCCGCGGCCGTGGAAATGGGGCTCGACGATTACACCACCGGCCACGAGACCGGGAATACACTCGCCGCGCTGCAACGCTGCGCCGGCCGTGTCCCCGAAAACCGCCTCGGTATCGAACTGACCCAGTGGCTCACCGACCCAAAGATCCACGCCGCCGCCTGCGCCGAAGATCAGCGCCTCTACGAAGGCATCCTTGAACGCGTGCGCGCCATGAGCCCGGCACGCGAACAGGCCAAGGCCCGCAAGCTGGTCGAACTCGCCGCCGATCACGAGCTCATGCTCGCCTTCGACCGCCGCCCGATCACCCTCGCCCTGATCGCCCGCGAGATCACCGCGCTGCCGAACGCCCCGGCCGTCGAGGTCGCCACCGGGGATCCGCGCAGCCGGGCCGGACGTGCCGAGGTCCTGCGCTCGTTCGCCCCGCAGGCCGAGGGCGGCCACTCGACCATCGCCCTGTGCTCGGACAGCATGTCCGAGGGCATCAACCTGCAGCGCGCCTCCGCCCTGCTCCACCTCGACCTGCCCAGCGTCGTGCGCATCGCCGAACAGCGCGCCGGGCGCGTCGATCGCATGGACAGCCCACACGACGCCATCGAGATCTGGTGGCCACGCGACGCCGCCGAGTTCGCCCTGACCTCGGACGATCGCCTGGTCGAGCGCTTCGACGCCGTCGAGTCCCTGCTCGGCTCCAACTTCCCGCTGCCAGATGCCCTGTTCGGCGAGAGCAAGCGCACCGTCGATCCCGATGAACTCATCGACGAATACGAATCCGGCCGCGGCGAACGCTGGGATGGCATCGACGACGCCTTTGCGCCCGTCCGTGGAATCATCGACGGAGAAGACACTCTTGTGGACCGCGCCACCTACCGCGCCGCCCGCCATGACCGCGACGCCGCCCGCGCTATCGTCAGCGCCGTGCCGACACAATCCCCCTGGGTCTTCTTCTGCCTCGCCGGCTCCCCCGAACAGGCCCCGCGCTGGATCCTGCTGGCCAACGACCGCCGCGCACCGACCGCCGACCTCGCCGAGATCACCGACGAGCTGCGCACAAGGCTGGAGGGCATCGAGGAAAGCCTCCCGATCGAGGCCGCCGCCTCCGGTGCACTGGAAGGCTGGTCCGCCCGCCTCGCCGAGGCCGAACGCACGCTGCTGCCGCGGCGCATGCAGCGCGCCCTCGACGAGATGGACGCCGTACTCGACCACTGGATCCAGACCGCCTCCGCGCGCCATGATCGCCAACGGCTCGACCGCTACCGCGATATCCGCCGCATACTCACCGCCCAAAGCGCTACGCACATGCCGGACTGGGAAGAGATCGCCAGCCGCTGGCTCGAGCTCATCCGCCCACTCTGGTACGAACAGCTCAACGCCACCCGTCGGCGCCGCCCCCTGCTGCTCAAGGACATCCGCCGCGAGATCATCGGCCACGAAAGCAGCCTCGGCCCGCGCCTGATCGAGGCGTTCACGAACAATCCGGTGCGTGTGCAGGCAACCCCGGACGAACGCATCACCGCCGCGATCGTCGGAGTCGCAACGCCGTAGGCCCGATGCAGTGAAACGGAATCCGCGGCGTGGACCTCGCCGGATTCCGGCTTCGCCTGCATCCGGGCTACAACGGTCGACACACGCCCCGCCCGCAACACATCATTACGGTCGAATCCATGAGGCAACCGATCCAACTCGATACCATGACCGAAGACAGCATTCCGGGCCCGATAGAGCCCACCAGCACGGTCGGCCTGCTGCGCGCCGCCTGCCCCCGGGCCTGGCGGGCCTATACCGAGCACGCATTCCTCGATCAACTGGCAAAGGGCACGCTACCCGCTGCGTGTTTCCGCCATTACCTGATCCAGGACTACCTGTTCCTCGCGCAGTACACCCGCGCCTTCGCCCTTGCCGTCTACAAAAGCGAGACCCTCGCCGATATGCGCGAGGCCGCCGGTGCGGTCGACGCACTGCTCAACACCGAGATGAAGCTCCATGTCGACTACTGCGCGAAGTGGGGCCTGACGGAAGAGGATATGCTGGCGACGCCCGAGGATCCGGCCAATCTGAACTACACGCGCTACGTGCTGGACACCGGCATGGCCGGCGATCAGCTCGACCTGCTCGTGGCCCTGGCCCCGTGCTCGTGCGGCTACGGCGAGATCGGCGCCCGCCTGCTCGCGGATCCGAATACCATCCTCGAGGGCAATCCCTATCGCGACTGGATCGAGATGTATGGCGGTGAGGAATTCCAGGAGGTCAGCCGCGCCGCGATGCACTACATCGACCGCGTCGCCGCGCGCCGGATCGGCGACGACCCGGCGCAGTCAGCGCGCTGGCCCCAGCTAACGGGCGTCTTCACCAAGGCGGTCCAGCTTGAGGCCGCCTTCTGGCAGATGGGGCTGCACGCCGACGCCTGACCCCGCTGCCCGCGCCGGGCCGCAAAGGCCTGGCGCGATCAACGCACAATCATTCGCCACATTGATCGGCCATACATACAACCCCCTCGCTCAACCGCAAACCGACCGCTTTTGCCCACAAAACCGCCCTGACGCCTGGAGTCAACATACAACCCGAGCACACCCGCTGCGCATCCATCCCGCCCCGACGCCCGCTCACCTTTCACCGCGGGCACCTGTACCATGCAACAGCCATGACCGTGGAGGATTTCGTTGTCGCGAAGTGAGGCCGTTTCGATTGGGGACTGGCTGCTGGCGGAGACCGTGCGCCTCGCCGAAGAGCGCGACGGTCGCCGGCGCGACGATCACGTCGCTACGGCCACCGGCGCATCCACGGAAACCGGTCTGGTCAGGCGTATCGCCCTGCGAGCCCGCGCCCTGCCCGGTACTGATGCCGTGCGGGCGGATATCGCGCGTCTCGCTCGTCTCTCATGCCTGTTCGCGGGCGGGCTGCTCATCCTCGCCGCTGTCGCGGGCGTACTCGCGGCAACAGCCAGCGTGGACGCACGCCAGATCGACTTCCTGCTGGCCGCCACGGCCATGCTGCTGATGCCGACCCTCATGCTCGCGGGCTGGCTCGCGGTGGTCATCACTGGCGCCGGTCGCGGCGCCTCCGGGAGTATCGCCGGCGCCCTGCTGGCCGCGGCCTGCCACCGCCTCGGCCCGCTCGTACTCACCAGCGAGTATTCCGGGGACATCCTCGAGGCCGCGGGCGGCTTCCTGCGGACCGCACCGGGACGCTGGCTGCTGGGCTGCCTCGCGCATGCATTCTGGATCGCCTACCTGATCGCTGCGCTCGTCACGCTGGTGCTCTACTTCAGCGTCGTCCAGTACGACCTGATATGGGGCACGACCCTGCTGAACGACACCACGATGGTGGCCCTGTTCAACGGTCTGGCCAATCCGCTGATCGCCCTCGGCCTTATGCAGCCCGTCGAGCCGGAGTGGCTGCTGGCGGCGCGCGAGGGCACTGGTGTGGGTGACGGCCGCGGGCGCTGGGCGTGGTTCCTGCTCGCGATCATTATCGTCTACGGCCTGGCGCCCCGGATCCTCGCCCTGATCGCGAGCGCGGCCATGGCCACAATCGGCCGGTGGCGGCTGACGCTGGATACTACGCAACCGGGTTACCTGCGCCTAGCGGGTTCACTCGCACCGACGACCACACCCGCGACCAACGACCACGCGCCCGCGCGGACAAACCGCGCACCACGGAACCGGCCGGCCAACGCGCAGGGCCGCCCCTTGCTCCTCGCTATCGAACTGGAACACGAGCCCTGGCCGCCGACCATCGCCGGCATCGACCTGCAGGTGGTCGGCCGGGCCGATGACCGCGCCGGACGCGAACAGATCCTCGCCGCCCTGCAGGCGCTGGACGCCCCGCCCCCGGCGCTGCTGGTACTGTGCTCGCTCCTGCGCACGCCGGACCAGGGTCATGAACGCTTCATCGACCGCGCAGCCGATGCGGCCGCCGCGGTCCCCCTGCTGGTGCTCACCGACGGCACCGCACTGGCACGCCGCGATGCCAACGTCGACTCGCGCCGGGCGGACTGGCAGGCACTGGCCGCGCGCGTCGGCGGCAAGGCCGTCGAGTTCGACTTCGGGTACCCGGACGCCGCGGCGATCGCCCGCCTGCAGCGCTGGATCGCGGGGTACGACGAATGAGCACCGAACTGACGCCACTGCAGATGGCTATCGTCGGCCACACGAACGCCGGCAAGACCTCGCTCGTGCGCACCCTGCTGCGCAGCAACGACTTCGGCGAGGTCGATGACCGTGGCGGCACGACCCGTTCGGTGCACACCGCACCGCTGACCACCGGCGGAAAAACCCTGATCTCCCTCCACGACTCCCCGGGCCTCGAAAACGCCCCGGAACTGCTCGACTGGCTCGACCAGCGCAACAGTCGCCGTCACGACGGCCGGGAGCGTCTCCGCGAACTGCTCGACGACACCAGCGCCCGGACGCGATTCGATCAGGAGGCCCAGGTACTCGATCTCATGTCTGGGATGACTGTTGCGCTGTATGTAGTTGATTCGAGAGAGCCTGTACTCGAGAAGTATCGTGACGAACTCGCCATCCTCGGCGACTGCGCGAAGCCGATCGTGGTCGTGCTCAACTTCACCGCGTCACCGGAGAGCCGCGAACAGGAATGGCGTACGGCCCTCGCCGGGCTGGGCCTGCATACCGTGGTCGATTTCGATGCCGCCGTGCGCGACCCTGCGACCGAGTGGCGTCTGTATCTCAAGCTCCGCGCCCAGCTCGATGCTTTCGCGCCGCTGCTCGACACATGGCTCGACCACCGCCGCCGCGAAGAAGCCGAACGCAGACAGGCCGGCCTCACCGCGATCGCCGAACTGCTGATCGATACCGCCGCCTGCCGCCGCGCCGTCCCCACGCGTGAAAGCGGGAAGGCACTGAAGGAACTGCAGACCGCCGTGCGCCGACGCGAGCAGGGTTGCGTCGAGACCCTCCTCGACCTCTACCGCTTCGGCGACACCGAGTATCGCTACGAGAGCCTGCCACTCAGCGACAGCCAATGGCGCGACGATCCGTTCGACCCCGAAACCCTGCGCCACTATGGCATCCGCACCGGCGGCTACCTCGGCGCCGGCGTTGGCAGCGGGGCGGCGTTCGATCTGGCCACCGGCGGGTTTTCACTGGGCGCGGGGACCATCGCCGGCGTGCTGGCCGGTGCCGGCGCCAGCCTCGTACACGGCCTCGGTCCGCGTGCCTACAGCCGGCTGCGCGGCTACCGCCACCTCGGCATCGACGATGCGGCGTTGCAGCTGCTCGCAAGCCGCCAGACCGACCTGCTCGCCGCGCTCATTCAACGCGGCCATGCCAGCCGCGGCACACTGACCACGAGCCCGACGGACCGCACTGAACCCATACGCCTGCCACACGCCCTGAGCCGCGCCCGCCATCATCCGGCATGGTCTACCCTCAACCGAGAGCGCCACCACGATGCCGCCCGGGCCGCGGCGGTACACTCCCTCAGCCGAGCACTCTGGGACCGAATCCCCCAACCCGAGTCCCCGACAACCGATGGTCCAGCAACGTAGCCCGGAACATCCGCCCGAACAATTCGGGGAATCAGACCGCACCAGGACCGCGCGGTGAAGCCCGAATCAATCTCCACGGAATACCACCGGCGGCGAAGAACCGGACCCGCGCTTCACGAAACGATAACCACGCCCATCGCTGCGACGGCCAGCACAAGCCCCGCCGTGTTCAAAACCACCGAAAACAGATGCAGCCGCGCGAACGACCGATCGCCCCGATCCTTCGCCGCGTTGATGGCCGGCACCAGCCCCCGTGCCGCGACGAAGCACAGACCATCCAGCCCCAGTATCGCGGCCGCCGCCAGCTGGTCGCCGAGAACGGCCACCACCGACGCGAGCAACCCGAGGACAGCGGCCGTCACGAAATACCGCGGAAACAGCCGTCGCAGGAAGGCTCCTGCTGCACTCGCCTCCAGCGACTTGAACACGGTGGGCGCGACCAGAACCGAAACGGCCCCGATCACGCCGATCTGGATCGCGATCAATACCAGCGTCAATAAACCCATTACACTTACACCAGAAAGAACCTGAACTGCGGTTCGTTGCCCTGCCCCCGAGGGTTGCACGAATCTGCATCCGAACGTGAACACGTTGACTGGTCAGCGTATCACCGACGGCGTGCCCCGCGCGTGATCACACCGCTACAGGGCAAATCACCGCCGGGTTTTCAGCCGATCGCGGCCATTGAACTCCGCTACGGGGTTCGCGGCCAGAGCGCTCTGGACCCCGGATCCCCGCATAAAAACGCATTGAGCGTCGCGGGTGTGGACAATGATCATCCGCCACGCGCTCGCAAACGAAGGTGCGGATGTACGAAAAAGGAGGACGTCCGATGCTGGCGTTGAAAAAGCTCAAGATTGCCATGCCCGTACTTATCGTACTCGTACTCGCCCGTTGCGGCAGCAGCAACGGTGGCGGTGAGGCCAGCGACACGACCTCAGGCGAAAAGGACAAGCCGGCGTACTCAAGCGAACAGATCGAGGCGGCTATCGAGTTGCTCGAACAGGGCGGAAAGGCTGCAGGTAAGCGCGAGTACTCGGCCGAGGAGATCAAGCAGGCGATGCGCGAGCACATCAAGCGGCGGATGCGGCTCGGAAAAGCCGGCGTCTTCCAGATCACCGATCCACGGACCAGCCAGGTCCTTGAGCTCGAGTTCCAGAAGATCCATGATCCGGTGCGCGTGCTGCCGGGCAACCACTACTTTGCCTGCACGAACTTTGCGGTGGTCGGCCAGCCCGGGAAGACCTTCGATCTCGACTTCTGGCTCCAGCCACACGAGAACGGGCTCAAGGTCTATCAGGAGAACGTGCACAAGGTCCCGGTGCGCAAGGACGACGATTGGGTGCAGGACCCGCACTACAACTTCGTCGACGACCGCATCAACCTGCTGCCGTGATGCTTTTCCGGCCAGGCCGCCTGGAGATCCCGTGTAATGGAGGAAGCTAAACTCCCGCTATTTCTTGCCGGTTTCGCCGTGTTTTTTATCGTCGAGACGCTCGCGGCAAAGCGCCCGTGGCAGGAACCGCGTGGCGAGCGCCTGCGCACGCACGCGGCAATGGCGGTATTCAACACGGTCGTGCTCAAGCTCCTCGTGCTCGCGCCTTTCCTGGCGTGGAGCGATTATGTGTTCAAGCAGGGCTGGGGCCTCGCACCGGTCCTCGGATACAGCGGAATCGGGGGTATTGTGGCCACGGTCATCGTGCTCGACATGCTCGACTACTGGTGGCACCGCTTCAACCACCGTTTTGGCTTCCTCTGGCGGTTCCACAAGGTGCACCACGTGGACACCCATGTTGATGTCACGACCGCACTGCGGTTTCACCCGGGCGAGCTGTTTATCTCGTTCTTCGTCAAACTCGGTTGGATCGCGCTCTGGGGGCCGTCGCTGCTCGGATTCGCGGTGTTCGAGATCTGCGTGAGTCTGGCGAGCCAGTTCCATCATTCGAACATCGATCTACCCGACAGATGGGAACGCTTGCTGCGACATTTCCTCGTAACACCGCGATTCCATGCTAGCCACCACACGGTATCGCGGCGCACGGGCGATGCGAATTTTGCGACCATTTTTATTGTCTGGGATCGACTGTTCGGTACTTACCGCGAGCCGGATCCGGAGGAAATGAAGGACCTCGGGCTGCCCGAGGGGCGGGACGATTACCTTTCATTCACCACTTGGCTTAAAGAGCCGTTCGGACAACGTAACCAGCAGCAGGCCTACCGTGAAGAGTGACCGGCGACGCTCAGCCGGGGCAAGCGCATTACGCGCCGCCCGAGGGCGCTTAGTACGATCGACCGCGCAGAGGAATCGACTTATGACGATCCGTATGTGGCATTTACTGGCTGTTCTCGCGATCACCACACCGCTCGCGCTGTCTGCGTGCCAGACGCACGAGGGAACCGGCGATGAGCACGCGGGCGAGGAAGTATCGGGCGATGAACATGCTGGCGACGACGCCGAGTAGCTCGGTCGCAATCGTTCACCGTGCGATACCGGCCTTGCGTTCCGATCGTGCACAAGAA
>Ga0207714_1001681_pt1 | contig 14131 bp, 26 predicted proteins | sample PonA232FremontCA_2_FD_187270 | JGI IMG/M metagenome (GOLD analysis project Ga0207714, IMG submission 187270) | Marine sediment microbial community from Fremont, CA, USA - Pond A23 Sediment 2 (SPAdes) | ecosystem: Environmental > Aquatic > Marine > Unclassified | place: USA: Fremont, California... | reverse complement strand
TCTTCAGTAGACTGAACGAGGATCTGTGGGCAGTTGTAGAGCTTATAGTTAACAACAGAAACGATGCCCTTGAACCCCGTCACAACGTCGATAACGGGCTGTCCCGTCTCAAACTCGGACTCATCTTCAACATCAACATCATCAATGAATTGTTCTTCGGTGTTAAGCTGTTCCTCGTAAAAGAAAGACTCAGCATTGGGAGACTTGTCTTCTTCCGTAGGAGAACAGCCAACACGGGTACATCCTGTAAGATGATCTCCAATCGTGGTAACAACTCCTTCATAACCACTAATCGTATCCACTACGCGCTGACCAAGTTGAACATCAGTTTCTTGCATGACGCAACTAAACAGAAGGGATACGTGAATAAAAACGTTACGTTACAGGTTAGTCTGTATATCCACCAACAATCTTTACATCGAAAACATCCTTTTCCGGTGCGGTAATAATCGAAGAACGTGTACCGGCGCGGTCGGGTTCAATTTCAATATCCTCAAACGAAGAAACAACTTCTCCATCAATAGTGGCTTCATACCAGCCCCGTCCAATACTTTGATCACAACCGAGAGCAATCTGAAGAGTCACACGTTGTCCCGGATCAGGCGTTTGATTAAGTTCAGCACTCTCAAGAAAGACACTCGGCGTATCTTCGCCTCCATCATCTACTCCTGTGGTTTCAAAACTAACGTTCTCGGCAAAAGTCTGATTTCGGGCCATCAAGTTATAAATAGGCCCTGATAGTTAAAAACTTTACCAATCTCTTTCGGCGTGGAATCGGCGGGCTAAGAATTGTGTTTCATCAGCAACTCTATCATACCCGTCTTCCCTAAAGCAACTACCAACCTCAAAGAGTCTGTTGCCCAACGACCAACATTCATAATCGGTTAGAGAAACCACTACAGAGTAGTTTATCTCTGTATGTCGCTTCTCTCCCTCATTATAGAAATCATCATCGTAACTATCCCTATCAGCCACTTGCGAGAGAAACCTTGCAGCCCAATAGCTACAGTCTTGGTTAAAATTCTCATCCATATGTTCATAATTTCTCATAGCCCGGTTCAACCTGTTACCGATCACTCGACACTCGTATTCACTAATACAAAACTCTATTTTATTTCCACCTTCTGACTCAACTACTCTCGGTTCTGTATAACGACCATTCTCATCTCTCGGTTGTGGGTAATTCATTAGCAGCAAAATCAACTTACCGACCAATATATTAAAACCTTACGTCTCTTTTTCTACCTGCCTTTCGATGCTCTCTTCAAATTCTGAAACATCAATCTCACCTTCTACATACTTCTGACGTAGCCGCTCCATTTCTTCTTGCTGATTAATCCGGAATCTTTCAACAAACAAGTAAACAATTAGTGTGAAAGTGAAGACAAAGAATACATGAGCTTCTAATGGAAGCATTTGAGGTGAAATAATATATAGAAGAACGGAAATGATGAAAGGCACTACAGCAGATTCAAATAACAATCTGTAGTCAATCATTATACTCTGCCCCCTTAATCTCAAGCGTTTTGAAAAACGCCTCTTGATTGATTTCGTCCTCCGTATAAGCTTTCACAGTCGGTTCAGGGACGATCATCTGAACCTTATCTACAAGTATCGTAAGCGTGTCTGAGCCATGTTCAGAGGCGTGTGAAGCAAACTTGTCGGCTATGGTGTATAGCTCTGTCTCAAGTTCAGACTTGCTCTCTGTGTCCGTCTCATACCGCATAGCAACCGTTGCATCGTCTGTAATGTAAACTGAAGCAGATGGGAAGTATGTCTTGATTTCTTTCGCAAATGAACGGGCTAACTCAAGATTAGAACCTTCAGGTAAGTCCGACTCCGTAACAACTTCTTCCGTCTCTTCTTGACTTGTGATGTGCCAACCAAAGGCACCAATCATACTAACACCGACACCAACCGTGGAGTAAAGCAAATTTCTACGCTTCATACACGCAGAAGAAAGAGGCGGAAGCTTAAAAGTCTAACGGCTACTCTTCTCCAACATTATCCGGATTAGATTCGGGATCTTCTTCGACAACATCACCATTAACATCTTCAGTAAGGGTAACTTCAGTAGTGATGCCCTTAGGCTCTTCAGAGACTACGTAAAGTCCGTTCCACTCAATGTAGTGACCTTGTGTGTTGAAGAAGAAAATTGCATCCCCATTACTGCCATACGATCCGTCCATCTGAGGAGACTCAACAACCTTATAATTCACACCTTCACCACCAGCACCATTATGTCCATCCCACCGGGCATCCGGGATTTCAACAATCTGACGGTCGTTAGTCAACTTACTATTGACAGAACTAACCTTACCCTGAGCAACCTCGTAGTTAATAACTTTCCCATCATGACTTAGCATATAAACGTGATGGACATTGTTTGCATCGTTGAGGTACTGATATCGCTGAATCAGGTTTTGACGCTCAAGAGAATCGTCCATTTGGAACGGCGGTCGGGCCTGAATTAGCTTTTGCTGATTAGCTTCAGTAACGCCAATCTCATACCAATAACTTTCGCCAATACCATCTGCATTTGTTTCAACATTTGTAGAGTTACTTAGCTCTTCGGCTTCTTCACCAGCACTTCCCGATGAAGCACATCCTGCAAGTGCGAGCATACCAACGAGCGCGATTGTGATAAGGAGTTTTCGGTTCATGTATTAGTTTTCGATTTCTGATGGTAGTTGATCACACTCTTCTGCCGGGGCCGGTTCTTGGTTAATCCGTTCACCGTCTACATCAACATCTTGAGCTTGTTCAGGTCCATCACTTCCGGGTGGTCCTGTAATGTACAGTTGCTCATCTACCTGATAGGGCAAGTGACACTTGAAAATGGCATTGTTAGCCTGCTGACTACGCGCATTGTAATCAGCTACCATTTGGTCAAGCATATTTTGATTTCCGGTAATCCTCTGCTGAATCCGGTTGTGCCTTTCTTTTGTAGTCCTACTCCAATCAGAGGGATCTTCACCGTATGTATCGTAAAACCTATCTAACTCTTCGTAGCTATTGTCGATTTGGTTACGTTGGGCTTCGATATCTTGATACTGCTGTCGAAACCACTCATACTCTTGAATGGCATTATCGGCATCCATCGTCTGTTCCACGGTTTCCGCTCCTGCTTCACGTTGTTCCGTGAAAATCATCGGCCCTAACCAAAAGTAGGTTACGACCGAGAAGAGGATGAGCATTGCTAATGCAATGCCACCGATAAACACCACTTTATTGTATGTTTCTTCGTCCATGCTGCATTGGGAAGTACACGATAAGGAGTAAAAAGGGTTACGATAACTTCTCTTTTACTTCCTGAAGCTCATCATTGCGAATGTGCCGTTTTAGTTCCTCATTATCGAACCACTTCCAAGAGTACCTTTCAGTCCTAAGACCGTTATCAGACTTTGGTGGTTCACCCCTCCACGGTTCTATACTTTGAACACCCAAGTCATAGTCAAACGGGTCTGTATTAAACGACTGTGTAGCCGGTTTATAATTTATATCAACACCATCATAATCACGAAGAACAGCCAATTTTAATTTTTCTTCTATAAACTCTTGCTCTTCCTGTAGGATTTCATGAAGCTTGTCCTTTATTTCTACGTTCTCTAAGATAAGCTCTTCAGGATCTAATTTAAACTTTCCTGTATTCATTGCTTGATTTCTCTTGTTTCACCGTCAAAAACCAACCAAGCGGTTTCCTCATTCATTGAATCGAAGAGCCAAGCAGTACCTCCTAATGCTGTATCGAGTATTACTTTCGGGTCTTTTTCTTCTTTCATGGGTTCCTTATTTCTCTCCCACTTTTCTAACAGGGCTTCTTCTGAAGAATTCGTAACCATGCTTAATGACGTTCTCCCTCAAACCATTCATACATATCCCGTCTCAACTTTGCCATATTGGGTGCATACTTGCGATACATACCATTCGACAATTCTTCTTCCTCTAACTCTATACTTTGAGCATTATACTGAGCATCCGGGCGAATGAAAATGATACCCTCGCAGAAAGTACCGTTCTCAACGGAAGCGGTTTCAAAACTGGTACCGTGCATACGGGCATAGAAAAGACTGAACAAGTTTTCCTCAAACCACCCACTTATTGTCTCAAAGTCTTTCGGATACTTACCCCACGACTTGTAGGAACACTTGTCTACCAACCAATCGAAAGGAATGAACAGATTTTCTTTTAATTCATGTTCATTGCCGTGGAAATCAGGCCCAACAGTTTCTCCGTAAAAGACTCCTTGACCCAAATCATCCAAGTAACCACGCCGATAGCTATTCTGAATAGCCCGACAAATACGGCGGTGATGGTAATCAGCACTATACGGATCAACTTCTTGAAACGGTTCAGGACCATGCCGGGTATATCCATCTAACAAAAGACCGTGCTCTCCTTGACGGATACGTACTGCTGTATTTGTCCCGTGCAGCTTCTCTACAGCAAGAACATCGTCATTTTCAAACACCCATTCATAGCCATCATTCACTTCATCATAGACTACATACTCACCATCTTCATTCTCTTTACGTTTAAACGGAGAATGAATTTTCGGGAATCGGGGAGGATTAATTGTCATTGTTATCGTTTAACTTTTCAGCTACTTTCTCTGCTACTTCATCAACGTACATATCAATAGCAGGAAGCTCTGTAATCTGAACATCATCAGAAGAAAACACAACCTGAGCTATACCATCGTGTTTTTGGAGATCCTTCTTTACCGAGCTAGCCAACTCATCAACTTCTTCTTGCGTTCCATCAACAAGCGTAACATGGAGTATTTTGTCGTCTCTCATTCCTCATTCAGTAATGGGTGATTCTCCTGTAAAAACTTTGCGGCTTGTTCATATCTATGCCTCTTTAAGATTTCAATAGCTGACTCAATCTTCTCTTTCTCGTTCATAGTTTGTCTTTCACTTCTTCATAGTCTTGACCACAATACTGATTATCACAATCCGATTGTGCTTCTCCCCACTCAACTTCGCATTGGTGACACATATAAATCATTCGTAACTTCTATAAATTTCCTTTGAATTTTTATTGTTATCAAAATGCTTCACGGGAACAGGACAGTCTACATCTAGTCCACAGGGAAGTGGATGATAATTTCCACAGGGTTTTAAATCGGACATATATTTACTTGGAATTACTCACTTATAACATTTTTGTGATACCCGTTAGCAAAAGCCTTTTATTCTGGTGATTCATAGAGCGTGTTGTGCAACCAAAAGAACCAACTAAAGTAAAGGTTGCTAACAAAGAAACAGTCTATGAAATCGAGTATGAAAATGACTCAATCATTCTACTACGCGAAGAAAATGAAGGGATGCACAGGCTTGAGGATAAAGAGCAATTTGAGAAAGAGCTTGAATCGGGATGGTTTGAGACAGTCGAAGAACAAGTTGTTCCCGAAGCTGCCGTTGAAACTTCCGAATCAGAGAGTAACGGACAAGAAAAAGAAGCTACCGGGGAGAACAACGAGATAGAGCTATTGTCCGTTGGGGGTGTAGGAGAACAAACCGCTCAGAATCTCAAAGAGGCAGGGTACAATGATGCAGAGTCTATTTCTAAGGCACGTCTTGGGCAGTTGAAGGCAGTTAACGGAGTCGGAACATCTACGGCGAAGAATCTACAGGAAGCCTCTCAGAACGTGTAGACCCTGTAGAAGATCCACCCCAAGAAGAATGAAATGAAGTAGAGAACCGAAGAAAACTTCACCATCAACATCCCATTTGCGAAGGCGTTCTTATTAACAGACAAATACAGTAGTATGCTCGCATAGGCAAATGCCGTAGCTGCAAGTGAAATCAACAACGATTCTCCAACAACGAGTGCAATTGTTTCAATCATTTTCGGGGTGGGACGCAGTAATATTTAGCGTAGCTTCCTGTACGTTTCTCTAACTCTCGGTACTTTTTGATTTCACCATCAAGGATTATATCTCCGTTTTGGTCACTAACGATAATAGGCCACCATTTCACATCTTCCGGTGGGAATAGGAATGGATCTATCTTGATTGCAGAATAGTTATCTCTATCTACAATCTCCACCTTTCTTCCCTTTAGTTCTTCATCGAACTTGTACTCCTTATCTTTAGTAAAGATAGAAATTTTACCAATATTCTCAGTCATTGTTAGTAGTCCATAATGCTTCTATCATCAAAAATCTTTTTCGTCTCATTTTCAACTCGGTCGTAGCTCATGTCTACGTAATCCTTGTTTAAATCAATCCCAATCCAATCTCTATCAAGTTGCTCTGCTACAACTGCTGTTGTTCCACTCCCGATAAATGGGTCAAGGACTATACCATCTCCGGGACATGAGGATTTGATGTGTGGTTTAATTAACTCTTCGGGAAAAACCGCGAAATGTGCATCAGAATGTTTCGCTGTTTTAATCTCCATAACATCACGCGGTATTTTCCCATTGGGATTTCTGTCTATATCACCAGCACCTACCGCTGGACTTTTTGCTGTCTGTTGGCTTTTTGCATCTTCGCTGAAGGTATAATTATATCTATCTTTGCTAGACTCAGCATATGGCTGCCTAACTGAATCCATATCAAAATAATAACTCCCTTGCTTCACTAAGTGAAAAACAAACTCAAAAGACGTACAACGTCTATCTGTAACACTCTCAGGCATCGGGTTCGGTTTATTCCACACAATATCATTCCTTAAAATCCATCCACTATCTATAAGAGAAATAGCAACTCTGTGAGGAATCATCATCTTACACTTTTCGGGGAATTGAACATCTCTTGCGGGGACAGAATCGGGGTAAACTGCATCATTATGTTCATCTTCCCATTCATCGGGTTTTCCAGATACTCCACCACCTCCCGAATAAGTGTCACCAAGATTTAAGTAAAAATTTCCACTTGGTTTCAAAACTCGGTAAATTTCATTACATATTTCAGTAATATTTTGAACAAATTGTATTGGCGAAGGTTCTAATCCAAGTTGCCCCTTCCACGCACCACATTTAGAGCAATAGTTACTATTTACTCCACCTTCTCCACGCAATCGAGTTTCCTGCGTGTGTTCGTTTCCACGAACATCTGGTGGATTCTCTTCTGTATTATTTCCACCTTGTGAAGATAGAGTTGCTTCAACAGACCACTTATGTTCACAATCATTATCTCCACCCCAAACAGATTCAACCTCGTCTCCGTAGTCCCTAAGCCCGTAATAAGGTGGTGAAGTAATCACCATATCTACACTTTCTTCAGGTATTTCTTGTAGCTTTTCACGAACATCTCCTTGATGGACTTCATTAGTCCAATCTTTGATATTTTTACTCATTGTTAGTAATCAAAAACACTCCGGGTACTTGGATCACGAACGTCAAGTGCTTCAGCAAACCACGATGGGGGTTTTGCTTTTCGCTTCAGTTTATCAAAGTCTTCGTCTAAAATATAGTATTCTGCATAATCATCCTTTGAGCGGATACCACGACCATACGACTGAACAAGCCTGTTCATCGTGGTTTCATAATACTTCTTCCACCCAATCTCAGGCTTCTCGTTAAGCAAGTACGAGAAACGTTCATTCCCTCTCGGTGGGTATGGAACCTTGAGCAAGATTTGGAAGCGACACATATCATCAGGAAGATCCACACCTTCCATCATAGAGGGTGAAACAATAACGTCATGCTCTGAATTTTGCCACCGTTCAACAACCGGGTCCATTTCATCATCTTGCCCGTGGACTACTACATTATTGTGGAGATACGGGTGTTTGTCTTCATCAATAGATTCTTTGACTCTCTCAGCACGACCATAGGAAACGCTATGAATCAGTCCCTTATCGCCGGAATGGTTTTTGACTAATTCATTAATTTTCTCCATAATATCATCCCAATTATCATCATCACCACCACCGGACATAGATGCCACCATACAGTCTCTCGTATGGACAGGCCGATTATCCACATCGAATGGCATACCCACACTCACAATTTTTGTCTTCTCCGGGTCAAGCCCGATAGACATTAGCCAACTATCAGGGTTATCCTGATATGGCATAGTTGCTGTTGAGATGAGCCTTTTGTTACCCCGTGACCAAACGAATGAATTTAGAAACCCACCAACATCAACCGGGGTCAGATGTAGAGTATTGTGATAGCTTCCACCGTAAAGCGTTCCTTCTACATCAGCGACAAAGACATTATCATTCTGATACTGATTATCAATCCAATCGACTTTATCAACGAATTTGCTTGCTTGTTTCTGTTCTTGCGACTGTTGTTGTGGGGGGACACCGCTAACAAAGTTTACACAGTCTCTCCGTAAGTCAAGAACATCACTACGGACATCCTTATATCGGTCTATACCATGCGTGATATCGTCCTTAATCCGTTTGTACAAATCGAAAGGTAAGCTGTATGGTCCAATACTCGTACCGGCGTGCAACTCTGCTGTGTGCTGTTCTATTCCATGAGCCTCATCGACCACAACCACTTCTCTCTGATCTTCAAATGAGATTTGAGTACCACCTTCACCATCATCATCCATACCAACATAAGTAGGAAGCATGGAGTCTATAATGAGATATGCGAATGTGATGCTCGCAATATCATCACCCATAGCACCCAACTTTGCTCTCCAATACGTACATTGGGAGAAGTTAGAACAGCTTTGCTCTGAATCATTGTTTATCGAACACTCATCACAGTTACTACCGGTGACTCCACAGGTATAATCCCGCCTTGCTTTTAGCGTACTGTAGTGTTCACTTAAAATCTCATCAGACTCTAACTGCTTTCTAAGTTTACGTTGTGGTGTAGTATAGAACCCATCATCAGCATATCTAAGTACGGTTGTGTTAATCGCGCTCTTCCCCGTGCCGGTTGGCGAATCCAATACTACATTTTTGTATCCTTTATCATAAAATGAACTTATCACCGCATCTATAATTTGCATCTGCTTATCCCGTGGTGTATCAAACGGGAAAAGGTCTTGTACGGTGGATTGCATCGAGCATAAATAAGGAACAGTCGTTTAAAAGACTTACGTTCCTTCAATCAAATCGCGGTGGATACGAACCTTACCCGCATTATTCATAATTGATTCAAAATCAGACCACATCATCTCTCTTTCTTTTTCGACCGAAACAAGCGTAATCGTTCGGTCAATTTCATTGATTTCTGTAATTCTGTATGTTCTGTGACCTAGCTCTACAACATCATCAACACTCACAACCAAGTCGATTTCAAACATCAGATGATACCTTCGTTGGATAACAACAACTCAGCCTGATCAACAACCTCTTCGATAGGTGTGGACCCATCTATCATGTACATATTGTCCTTCCGGGAAAGTAAGTCAAGATAGTCACGTCTAACCTGCATCAAGAATTCTTCTTTTTCATATTTGGTTTCTAACTCGCGTCTCTCCTTAGCTATATCAACATCAACGTCAACGAGCAACTGAATATCGGGTTCCTCCATCCAATAGTGTGTACATTTATCTGCAAAATGCTCTATTGGAACGCCCAATCGGTTTTCAACGTTATCTTTTTGATACGTTAAAGTTGAAGCGTGGAATCTATCACAGATTACAGTCTTACCTTCCTCTAACTTAGGAACAATAAATTCCCGAAGGTGGTGATCTCTATCAGCAAGAAACATAAAGAAATCGCTAAGGCCACCGTTAGGAGAATCTTCATCAGATAGAGAGTCACGTAACATCTTACCATAGTATCCGTTAGAAGGTTCGTTAGTCCATACCGAATTTTCAATACGTTCTTCAAGACGTGAGGATAATGTCGTTGTACCCGAACCATCAATACCTTCAACTACAATAAAGTTTCCGGGGTATCCGTTATTCATTAGAAATCACCCTTGATTTGTTCAATAACTTTCTCCCGACTATCCGAAATATACTGTGCATGAGATGTGACCCAAAGTGGGATATCGTCTTGCTTATCCATGTTCCAAATGTAAATTGGAATACGATTCAGATAACAAAACATCATCTCCATACAAGTACCACGCGACTTAATATCTTGGAAACCTACAAAGACAGCATCACAACGGAGAATTTCTTGTTTTTCTTGGGTCGTAACTTCCTCATCCAAGATGAATTCATCGTAGTCTCCTTCCGGAATTTCACCTTCAAGTGTAGGTTTATAAACCTTTTGAATCTCTTCCCTTGAGAATATATCGTGTGGGTTCACATAATCAACATCAGAGAACAAGTCAATTGTTTCGTTTCTCCAAGTCTTACCATCATCATCAGCAAACTCAATAGGACCAGCTAGATACACTAATGGGTTTCTATTGTGTGCTTGTTTGAGCTTTTCAGAAACATCTTCATCAATGTCAATCGGTTCAGTTTCGCTTGCCGACATACAATTGCATTTACACACGCCCGCGTAAAACTATTCCGGTTGTGGAAGAATTTCTTCCCTCGATAATGCGTTATCCCAATCAGATTTCCGGATAGAAAAGTTACCAGAATCGGTTGAATGTAACTCATCTATAGGAATAAAATACCATTGGTCATGGCTACGCATATCGGGCTTCACACCCGCATATGCCTTACCACCCGCTCTCTCTGTCCACTCATTCAACTCTCTAATCTCGTGACTATCATAGTAGCCTGTTCCATCAGAAGTGGACTTTAGCTCTGTAGCCACAATACTTCCACGGCTATCTATTATAATTACATCGGGTGACGGTCGATCAACCGAACCTGAACCGGGAGAACGTAATGTAGAATAACCCCTATCCCAAGCATAATTCACCAACTCGTTTTCTGCATCACTACCTTTCCCCATAATTAATCACAGGCGGGGCAATAAAACTCATCGGTCTTTTCATTGAGGAACATGGGCTGTTCACAGTTTGGACAGACCATATTAAAATCTTCAACGGCCTTTTCAAGTAGTTTATTCATAACTTCACTATGTTGTGTGGGCATTATCACAAACGGGGCAATAAAACTCTTTTTGTTCTCTGTTGTAAAAAACCTTTTGTTCACATTCCCAACAATATATCCCATCTTGTTGTTCTAATAATTTTAAAACTAAAGTGGGGTGTGCCTCCGCTTCTAAGTATTCTTTTGCTGCATTACGTACTTCTTCATCCATCTTCACAAACAGGACAGTAGAATTTGTCCTCCTTTTCGTTAAAGAAGAAATTCTGTCCACACTCAGGACAAGCAACCTTGTTTTTAATTTTGTCCTTAATTATTTCTTCGTTTGTATTTTGGAAGCACTTATTAAACGACTCAATCCCATTCCTTTCAATAACTTTCTTAGCGTAGTTTGCAGCGATTACAGCGGCGTGTTCAGAAACCATCTTTGTCTTCGTTTATCTTGCTCCCAACCGCTCCTTTTTGTCCTTGATACTTAGTATCCTCTTTCTCACCATACGGATTCTCAGAACCAGAGCGCATGGTATTGAATACAATCTGACCAATCCGCATACCCGGATAGAGCATAATCTTTTTATCAGTATTGTTACTTATCTCAAGAACAATATCACCTTCAAATCCGGGATCAATCAAACCGGCTGTGCTATGAACCTCAACCCCAAGCCGACCGATAGATGAACGACCACGTAGTTCGCCCTCCAAGTAGTTTGGGAGCTTGATTTCTTCAACCGTATTTACAAGCATGAAATCATCTGGTTTAATCCAATAATGGTTTTTCTTTCCGAGAGTATGAGAAACCATCATATCTTCAATGTTGCCTCTTGGATCAATACAATCAATATCTTCAGAGAAGAAACTGTACTCTCTCCCAAGACGAATATCCACACTACTTGGTTGTATATTTTCAGGGACGAGAGGATCAATCTCTAACCCACCATGCTTTAACTCCCACTTGATGTTGTGGTCACTAAGTATCATAGGATATCTTCAGGGATACCGTAGTCTTCAAACGTCTCAACAAAATCAATCCGGTCTTCAGTATTCCAATTCGTACCATCAAAAGTAGCTACTTCCAACCACTCATGGTCAACGTCTCCCTGATCAAGAGATTCATCTACGACCCAAAGGAGACACTTCATGTCTCCATCCGTACTTTGCCACTCAAGCAACTTATTCGCCTTCATCTTCCTCGTAGTCCGTGAGAAGGTCAATGCGACCATTCATAGTCCATCCATTCTTCTTGCACATCTTCTCACAGAAAGAGGCCCGGTTTGCTGTAGTATGGAGTTTTCGACCGGTAGGACGGATGTAAATATCAGAGTTATACAGCTTATACTCTTTAGAGATTTCGTTTACATACTCATCATCAGTAACCTTTTTCAAATCGAAAACAAAGTCAACATCTCCAAACTTTCGGGACTGTTCAGCGAAAGACTCCATAACATCCCGGTCGAAATCAAAATTTCGGGGGACAAAAACAACAAAGTGGTCAGCTAACCGTTTAATACGTCGTGGAGGTTCGGTCTGTAGGTCGGTCACACCAAAGTCAAAGAAGCGAGCATTGAGAGAATTTTCAAGTCCGGAAAGCCCCTCTTCGTGCATTTCATGAAACGGTTGGGTACCGTGAACGAAGAGTCTTGCATTTCCGGACTCAAGATCATTAACCCACCCATAGTTCTCCATAACAGAAAGGAGAGAGCCAACTTTAGTATCGAAATCATCAGACTTAGAGAGATTCATAGAAACAGTAGGCTCTCCCTCATAGCTACCAAAACTCCGGCAACGGTAGTCCATCCGACTCTGATTGACTTTAATAACCCGATTGTTGCTAGCTTTCATTACTGGACACCCCGGCCAAAGTTGGTATCATTACCCATGAAATCCATGTTACTTGCTTCTTCCTTAAACTCTTCAATCATATCATCGGCAAAGTCTGTTTCCTCATCAAGAGCTTCAAAGAAATATTCAGCCGTTACCTCACGGAGAAGAGAATCATAAATATGATGGCAAGCTACAGCATATTGCGGGTCAATTTCACTCAGTTGGACCTGATTGTATCCAAGGATTGTTAGGAGCGAATGAATCTCACTTGGGTAAAGGTCAACAGACACCTTGTCAACATCTTTCTCTGAATCTCCCATACATACGTTTATATACGGAAGTTTAAAAACCTTTTCTTTCAAAAGTCGAATATACTGCCCTGAGAAGAGGAATCTTCAGTTTTATCCTCTTCTTCTGCATTAAATTCTCCCAAATCGGCTGATTCAAGCCAATTCTCGTACTTTGTCTTAGTTATCCCCAACGTAGAATATGTCTCTTCATCAAGTCTCTCGTTCATCACCAACTTGAATTTCTTTTCATCACTCCATGACTTAATCATCGGAAGAATAACTGACTCAAACTCTTGATAGTCACAAGAAATCCTAAAGTTAGCTCTGTCGGTTTGTTTGAGTTGTTTAAATAAGCCTTCTGCCTTTTTCGATGAACCCTTAACTCTCCTAATGGATGGATAGCTCTTTCTAATATACCCATCGTAAGGTTCCGAAATTCTCAAGTTTGCAGTTTGTTCAGCGATTTCGCCCGCATACTTCCACCAAGAGTAGTCTTGCGTTTTGTTTGTGTGGCCTAACCATCTATCGGAAGATGCCAAAGCTTGCTTGATCCTCATCAACTCAACACCATCAACTCTGCCTGTCCAATTTTCATCTAACCATTGGACAAGATCAGGGGGTGAGACACTACCGGTAAACTTCTTTTCATTGATGATGTTATCTACGACCTGAAACTCACCCGTCTCCATATCACGATCATCCCACCCAATGTCCATGCCCGTTTTATACTTCTGCAAATCATTAATGATAGAACGTAAGTCACTACGTGTAGCGAGTTGGCCTATTTCCTTTGCAGAAAGGTTAATCTCTTCTTCATCACAAATGTCCCGTATGAACGATTTCTTTGTGTTCTTATTGACCTTAAAATCAAAGTCGTCGCACTTGTTAGTAATCGAATCTGAAATCTTCCACGAATCGTTTGATGTAAATATGATTGGGTTTGGCGGGTTCTCCAAAATATCAATGAGTGGTTTTAGAGATGATTTACCGAGAGAATCTGCCTCATCAATCAGTACAAGTTTGAAATCGGACGACGTTGCTTTCTGCTTAATACGAGAAACGAGAGAGTAAATATCTCCCTTCTTCCGTGCATCAGACGCATTAACTTCTTCAATCGGCCAACCCATCTCGTTAGCAAC
>Ga0207714_1001677_pt1 | contig 14142 bp, 14 predicted proteins | sample PonA232FremontCA_2_FD_187270 | JGI IMG/M metagenome (GOLD analysis project Ga0207714, IMG submission 187270) | Marine sediment microbial community from Fremont, CA, USA - Pond A23 Sediment 2 (SPAdes) | ecosystem: Environmental > Aquatic > Marine > Unclassified | place: USA: Fremont, California... | reverse complement strand
TCGGTATCGGCCTGCAGCAGATCGCGGTCCTGCGGGAGCGCGCGGCGGCATAGGCCTCCTGTGTGCGAGAGATAAAAAGGGATCTATCAGTCTTGCGGTTTTCATTGCAGAGTATAGGCTTGCCTTTTCCAGCCGCCTCCTGCTAGGCAGATCATAGCGGATTACTATACGTTTGGCGCGGGAAATGGTCCGTGATGCGGTTTCGGACTCCAGGATCATTGATCACAAGGTATCGGTCCCAAATTCCGGATCGGGAACATCCTGGCACTTTCTCATCCGCGAAAAGAGACATGTTTTCCCAGAAACACCGTGAGGCTTTCAGGAGGCGATTATGGCCGCAGCAACTGACACTCAGGAACTGGTCCTCTTGTGGACCAGCGGGGACAGGGAGAAGGCCCTGAAGATGGCCTTCATGTACGCCAAGAACTCCAAGAAGCGCGGTTGGTGGGACAATGTGACCCTCATCGTCTGGGGGCCCTCAGCGAATCTCCTCGCCGGGGACGAGGGGCTGCAGGAGGAGCTGGACGGGCTGCTCCGGGAAGGAGTGGTTCTGGAGGCCTGCAAGGCCTGCTCGGACAGTTACGGCGTCTCGGAAAAGCTCGAGGAAATGGGGATCGAGGTGAAGTACATGGGCGAGCCTTTGACCGGATATCTGAAGGACGGGTACAAGGTCCTGAGTGTCTAGACTCCAAGGATTTCCGGGCCGTTGCGGCTCGGATGCGTCGGATCGGCGGCAAGGAGGCCGGTATGGAGCTGTTCCAGGCGATCGAGAAGCGGCAGAGCATCCGCGGTTTTTTATCCCACCCCGTTTCCAGGGAGATTCTCTCCCAGGTGCTGGCTGCGGGGCAGAAGGCCCCCTCGGCCATGAATTCGCAGCCGTGGGAGTTCGTGGTGGTTTCGGGACGAGCGCTGGACGATATCAAGCGGGACAATGCGGCCTGTTTCCGGAGCGGCGAAAAGCCGGCCCCGGAGTTCGAAGCAGGTGCTTGGCCCAGGGAGAGCCGCTACCGACGCAACCAGGTGGCCCTGGCCAAACAGCTCTTCGAGGCCCTGGGGATCGCGTACGAGGACAAGGAGGCACGCAATTCCTGGGCCGAGCGGGGTTTCCGTCTTTTCGACGCCCCCGCGGCCATATTCCTCTGCGTGGACAGCTCCCTGACTGAATGCGGCCCTCTGATGGATCTGGGCGCGGCCATGCAGACCATCTGTCTGGCCTGTGTCTCCTTGGGCCTGGGAACCTGCATCGCCACACAGGGAGTGAGCTATCCCCGGGTGGTTCGGCAGCACACGGGCCTTCCCCAGGATAAGCGCCTGCTCCTGTCCATCGCTGTGGGCTATCCGGATTGGAATTTTTCCGCCAATCACGTGGTCACGGAGCGGGAGGACCTGGAGGCGGTTACCAGCTGGGTGGATGTGCCCGAGGGGGAGTAGCAGGCCGTTCAAAATCCCAATTGCTGCGTTGCTGCAAAAAGCTCAAGCTCTCACGTAGGCGCACTACGCTGCGAGCTTGAGCTTTTTTTGCGCCTTGCACTTGAAATTTTGGAACGGCCTGCCCGAAATGGACTTTTTCAACAGGCTGCTAGGGGCAGCCTCGTACGTGGTCCTTGGGTATAAACCGTCAAGGCGCGAAAAAGAAGCCCAGAAAGGGCTTGCCGGAAAAGACGGATTCTTGATAGACGCGGCGGTCAGAAGATGCGTGTCCCGGCCTGGAAGATGATCACCGCGAGGGCAAAGGCGAGCAGGGTATTGAACACCACGCTGAAGACGCCCCATTTCCAGGAGGACTCCCGAACGATGGTGATCACGCTGACAAAGCAGGGGGAGTAGATCAGGACGAAGACCATGAGCCCGATCCCCTTGATCCGGTTCCAGGAGGGATCCCGGGCCAGCTTTTGAGACAGGGACCGGCTCTGCTCCGGGTTGGCTTCGGCCATGGAGTAGGCGGTGCCCAGGGTGGAGATGATCACTTCCTTGGCCGCAACCCCGCCGATGAGGGAGATATTTGTCTTCCAGTCGAAACCCGCCCACTGGGAGACGGGCTCCAGACCGCGCCCGAGCCTTCCCGCCAGGGAGTAGCGGAGCCTGGCCTGTTCCAGCCTGCTCTGGGCCTTTTGCAGCTCCAGCTGCAGCTCCCCGCGTCGGTGTGCGGTCTGTGTTCCCTCCAGCTCCGCGCGGACGCTCTGGATCCGCTGCTGCATATCCCGTGTGGCATCCTGGGGAGGAGCGGGAAAGCTCATGGCCGCCCAGATCAGGATGGACACGGCCAGAATGAGGGTGCCCGCCTTGCGGATGTACTGCCACGCTTTTTCCCAGGTATGGATGAGAAGGCCCTTGAACGTGGGCAGGCGGTACGGGGGCAGCTCCATGACGAAGGGCGTGGCTTCGCCGCGGATGATGGTGGAGCGAAGGAGCCTGGCCACGAGCAGGGCCGCAGCCCAGGCCACCAGGGTGAGCCAGAAGAGGATCTGCGCCGGGGACTGGGGAAAGAATGCCCCGGCGAGGAGCAGGAAGACCGGCACTTTTGCCCCGCAGGTGAAGAAGGGGGCGGTGAGCAGGGTGGCCAGTTTCTCCTTGGGGCTGCGCAGGGATCGGGTGGCCATGAGTCCCGGAACGGCGCATCCTCCGGGGATGCCCCCGGACATAATGAAAGGCATCACCGAGCAGCCGTGCAGTCCGAATCCACGGAGGAGACGGTCCAGCATGTAGGCCATGCGGGCCATGTATCCCGAGTCCTCCAGAAAGGAGAGACAAAAGAACATGATCATGATCAGGGGGACAAAGCTGAGCACGCCTCCGACGCCGTCGATGATCCCGGAGACGAGCAGGGAGCGGAGCATACTCCGTGGGAGGAGGGCCCTGATTCCCTCCCCGAGCCAGTCGAAGAACTGAACGAGCCCCTGCAGGGGAATCTCCCCCAGCCCGAAGGTAACCTGGAACATGCCGTAGAGGACGGTGAGCATGATCAAGGGGCCCAGGAGCTTGTGGGTAAGGACCTGGTCCACCCTGTCCGAAAAGCTGACCCTGTTCTTGGCTTGCGAACGTTCCACGACACCCCGCTTGAGCAGGGAGTTGATGAAGCCGTAGCGATAATCCGCGATGATGGCTTCCGGATGGGTGTTCAGGGTCCGCTCGCAGTGCTCGGCAACCTCCCGGCAGCGCTGTTCCAGGCTGTCCGCGGTTTTCGGGTCCGCGTCGCGGCCTCGACGGATCACCTCCTCGTCCTCTTCCAGGAATTTCAGGGCGGTCCAGCGGGGGGGATAGCGCTCGGTCAGAAACTGTCTTTCCCGGATCGTGGCAACCATGTCCTGGAGCACGGGGTCCAGGTCCGGCCCGTAGGATATTTCCAATGGCCGCCACGCGGTCTGCCTCGTCTCCTCCACCTCGGTCAGGACGGTGTCCAAAAGCTCCTGCCTGCCGCGGTCGCTCCGCGCCACAATGCCCACCACGGGTACGCCCAGAAACGTGGCCAGCATTTCGGGATCCAGGCGCATCCCGCTCTTTTCCGCCTCATCCATCATGTTCAGGGCGAGGACCATGGGGATGCCCAGCTCCAGGAACTGCACGGTCAGGTAGAGGTTGCGCTCCAGGTTGACCGCATTGAGGACGTTGATCACCAGGGCGGGATTTTCCTCCACCAGGAAGTTCCTGGCCACGAGCTCTTCCTGGGAGTAGGCGGTGAGGGAATAGGTGCCGGGCAGATCCACGATGTGTAGCAACCGACCGGATACGTTCACGAACCCTTCCCGCTTGTCCACGGTGATACCGGGATAATTACCCACCTGCTGGCGGGAGCCGGTCAGGGAGTTGAACAGGGTGGTCTTGCCGGAATTGGGGTTTCCCGCGAGGCCCAGGTAGATCTTGGAAGCCATGGGCATCTCCGCTGCGATTGCGCCGGCCGTGTTCAGGGTGCGGGCCAGTTTCGGGGCTCTCGCTCCTTCCTTTCCTGAAAGGAGCAGATCGCCGGTGTTTGGTTCACTTGGGAAGGAATCCTTGCTGTCTCCCAAAAGGGGATCAGCCTAGGGCCGTTGGATCGAGCTGTCAACAGTGTCGTTTACGTCTCATGCCAGCATTTCCCGCAATCTGAGGCCGTTGCGGAAGGCGTGGTTCCCGTCGGTGTTGTCGAAGTAGACGTGCACCGTGTTTCTCTGTTCCAGCCAGTTGCGGATCGTATCCGCCCATCGGGTCAGGTCCTCTTCGGAATATTCCGAGCGATAGAGCTCGGTGTGCCCGTGCAGCCGGACGTAGGCTAGCCCGGAGAGCACGCGGTTCCACATGGGCCAGTCCGGGGCGTCGGAGAGGCAGTTGGCAATGCCGTGTTCTTCGAGGATGTCCGCCACCTCCTCGTCGAACCAGGATTCGTGCCGGAATTCCACGGAATGTGGGGTGTGGGGCCAGTTCCGGGCCAGGGACTCGGCGAAATCCTTCAGCCTTTCAAGATTTTTCTGCAGGCTGGCCGGCAGCTGCCAGATCACTCCGCAGAGCTTGGGCCCGAGGGGTGCTACATTGTCCCGCTGCTTGATGATGGATTCCTCGGGATTCTTGAGGCGCTTGACGTGGGTTGCGTAGCGGGTCCCCTTGATGGCGAAGGAAAAGGATTCCGGGGTCTCGCTGAGCCACTTGCGATAGGTATCCTCCTTGAGCTGGCGATAGAAGGTGGCGTTGACCTCCACGCTGTCGAACTGCGAGGCGTAGTGCTGCAGCCAGCGCTTCTGGGGCACGCCCTTGTAGAAGTCCTCCTTCCAGTTCTTGTAATTCCAGCCGCTGGTCCCGATGTACAGGCGACTTCCGTTTTCTGCCGCATTTGACATCCCCGGACCTCCTTCCTATTTTTATTCTCCATTGTTACACTCACTCTTGGCTTGAAGCCATTGTGGATACGGCGGCTTGCGGGAGTCCAGAAGTGATGCGCTTTATCTGCCTCCAATCTAGCGAAGCGGCTGTTCAGGGTCAAAACAAGGAGGAGTTATGGACATGGATACGGTCTACTTTGCGCCCTGGAACATGAACGGGGATATGCTCGAACGCAGCAAGGCGCTCTATGAAAGCGCCGGAACCTTCGACGTGGTCAGCCCCGGAGACAAGGTGGCCATCAAGCTGCACGCAGGGGAGCTGGGCAATCCCAATTACGTACGGCCCTTCTTCCTCAAGCACATCGTGGATCAGGTGCGCGCCCTGGGCGGCAAGCCCTTTCTGACGGACACCACGACCTATTACCCCCTCAAGCGCAACAATGCGGTGGACCACATGGAAACCGCAGTCGCCAACGGCTTCGGGTTCGCACCCTTTATCGTGGCGGACGGGCTCATGAGCGAGAACGGAGTAAGCCTACCCTCTCCGGACCCGCTGCTCGCCGATGTGGAAGTTGCCGGAGCGGTGAATGAGGCTGACGCCATGATCGTGGTCTCCCATCTGAAAGGCCATCCCCTGAGCGGTTTCGGCGGGGCGATCAAGAATGTGGGCATGGGTTGTGTGACCAAGAAGACCAAGCTGGAGCAGCACAGGCTCCTGGATCTGGTCCTGCACGAGGAACACTGTCAGGGGTGCGGCGTCTGCGTCGAGGCCTGCTGGTTCGATCTTCCCCGAGTGGAAGGCGATGTGGCGGTCATCGACAGCCCCTACTGCATGCGCTGCCCCATCTGCAGCTCCTCCTGCCCCGAGGGGGCCATCACCCTGGAAGGCCAATACAAGATCCTGCACGGCGTCTCCGTGGCCACCAAAGGGGTGATCGATACTTTTGACCCCGGCAAGGTGAGCTACGTCAACTTCGCCAACGACGTGAGCACAGTCTGCGACTGTGCCCCTGTGCAGGGAGACAAGTATATCAAGGACGTGGGGATCTTCGCCTCCTCCTCCCCCTTGTCCATAGACGCCGCAGGGCTGGAGCACATCGAATACGAACATCTCAATCAGGTCCACGGGGTGGACTGCTTCGAGCAGCTGACCAAGATGGAGGAGCTGGGCGTGGCCGGGAGCAAGAATCCCACTGTGGAGAAGGTCTAGTCTGAGTGCTCAAGCAAAGGGAAATCCTTGCCATGGGGCAACATCTCGCGGGCGGCATTCCTTGTGTTTTGGAGTAATCCCTGAATCGTCCCAAATGGACGAGCCAGGATGACCGATGGGTGGGGAAGAGACGAAGGTATCATCCCGTAGCGGCTGCTGTTGGCCCGACTTGACCCCGGTGAATGCTTCGGTGTATTCATGCCTTGGCCGAAGCCTTGTGTGCTCCGTATACACGGGTCAGGAGACTGGAACGGGCCAATCGAGGCAAAGGCTTCAGAAAATCCGAAAACGATGCCCTGAGAGGGCTCAAGGAGCGCATCATGGATCGATATGAGTGTCCCTGCGGATATGTCTATGATCCCCAGGAGGGTGATTACGAGCAGAGTATCGAGCCCGGTACACCCTTTGATGAGCTGCCCGAGACATGGGTCTGCCCCTTGTGCGAGGCGGAGAAGGAATACTTCGGCCAGCTCGATTGATCCCGCAATCCACTCAAGGAATAGAGACAGGACTCACACCTAGTGACTTGTCCAGCGTGAATCGTTGTTTTTATTGAGTTCCTGCATAGCCACGCATATGCTCCATCTTTACGACAGCTTGAGCAGGACAAGTCACTAGCGTTTTTGTACCTTGTTGCGTCAACATGGACATGAGCGTTTCCGGAAAATATCCCCGAACACGGGAGGTTGTTGCTCGCTGAGCGGGCGGCTGCGAAGAAAAGGACGGCTATGCGGATAACGTGCCCCAGCTGCGGTTTCAGCCGTGATATGCCCGAGGACAGGATTCCCTCCACGGCCAGGTTGGCCACCTGCCCCAAATGTCGGCACAAGTTCCGGCTCCGGGAGGAAGAGGATTCCTTCCTGCTCGAGGACGATGCGTCAGCCGAACAGGAGGCGGCCGCCTCCACCGAGGTCGAGAACGATCTCCAACCCGCTGCGGAGTCCGGCGAGGGCACCGATGACACATCCGACAGCCAGGACATATGGCGCAGGCTGGAGGATATGAACGGGGATTCTTCCGCCTTCGAGGCCGAAGGGGAAGCGGATGCCTCGCAGCAAGGGGAAGGCTCCGGGGAAGGGGAGACGCCCTGGGAACGGCTCCAATCCACGGGATTCTTTCCCGGGGTTTTCGACACCGTGAAGCAGGTGATGCTCACTCCTGCTGATTTTTTCAGCAGCCTTTCCGGCAGCGGCGGTTTCAGCCAACCCGCGGCCTTTTATCTGCTGATTATGGAAGTGCCCGCGCTCGCCCTGGTCTTCTGGCTCATGAGCGGATTGTTTCCTGGGGCGCAGGGTGAGGCCGGCGGGCTTTTCGAGATGAGCCTGACCGGGATCGGCGCGCTCACCTTCCTGCTCGTGTTTCCGGTGTTCATGGTGATCAATCTGTTCATGAGCAGCGGTGTGTATCACTTTCTCCTTCTCGCTCTGGGCGAGGGAAATGCCGGATTCGAAGGCACTTTCAGGGTTGTCTGTTATTCCGCGGCCCCCATGGTTCTTGCCCTCATCCCCGTGTTCGGGATGTGGGCGGGGGGAATCTGGCAACTGGTTTGCCTCTTTTTCGGATTCAGATACGTTCACGGCATCACCGCGGCCAAGGCCGCGCTGCCCATTATAGTGGTGCAGGTCCTTTTTGTCCTGCTCTTGAGCGGGCTCAGCGGAGTGGCCTGATCGCTGCTCCGCGGATTTTCAACGCCACTGAGGCGGGGAAGGGATCATGCGAGGCTGGATCGGCAAGTTTGTTCACAACCTGAGATGCCGGATTGAGGAGCGCAGAAGGCTCTCCTCGAGCAATTTCCGGAGGCTGGTTGAGGATATCCGGCAAATGGCGGATATATCCGGAAGACTGTGGATTCAGGATTCCGACTTCCAGGAGCGGGTGAACAAGATCCAGGCGGAAATGGATCAGCTGGACAATCTGCTCGCAAAGCGCTCCTTCCAGACCCTTTCCCGGGAGAAGAAGCAGCAGTTGCACAAGAGCCTCCAGGTTTCCAGGGAAGAGCTCCTCAAGAGCCTCCGCTCGGCTCCCTGTCCTACGGACAGGATCCAGTAGCTAGTGACTGGACGTGAACTTACCCATCTCCTTCGTCGCTGCAAGATTTTAAAATCCTCATGTATTCGAATACACTGCGGTTTCAAAATCTTTTGCTCCTTGTATATGGGCACGTTTTCCTCCAATCACAATGTTCGGTCAGGTGGTAGATCCCTCCCGAAGAAAGGAGCCTCCTTTGGGATAGAGCTCCTGGCTAAGACCTCCTTCCGCGTACAGCCCGTCTGGAGCGCGGTATAAAAGGAAAGAGATATGATCGGTGTCTCCAAGCTTTACTGCAATACGGTGGAACCCTCGGATGCCCTGCGCTACGAGCGCAGATCCGGGGAGCTCCCCTCGCATCTGCTGCAGTTTTCCCGGGACAAGAAGCCAGTTGTGGTTTGGAACGTGACCCGGCGCTGCAATCTGCGCTGCGTCCACTGCTACGCCCAGGCAACGGCCCAGAGCGAAGAGGAGATCGGCACTGCAAAGGCCAAGGAAGTCATTCGCGATCTGGCCGAGTTCGGTTCCCCGGTTCTTCTCTTTTCCGGAGGGGAGCCCCTTGTGCGCTCCGACCTCAGCGAGCTGGCCTCCTACGCCGTGGAGCAGGGCATGCGCGCGGTGATCTCCACCAACGGAACCATGATCACCCGGGAAAAGGCCCGCGAGCTCCGCTCCATCGGCCTGTCCTATGTGGGGATTTCCCTGGACGGGACGAGCGAGGTTCACGATCGCTTCCGTCAGGTGAACGGCTCCTTTGATCGGGCCATGGAGGGAGTGGAGAACTGCCAGCTCGAGGGCCTCAAGGTGGGGCTGCGCATGACCGTGAGCCGGAACAACGCGGAGGAGGTTCCGGCTGTGTTCGACATCCTCCGCGAGCGCGAGATCCCCAGGGTCTGCTTCTACCACCTTGTCTATTCCGGCCGCGGATCGGAGCTGATTGATCAGGATCTGGGACATGCCCAGACTCGGCGCATTGTGGATCAGATACTGGACCGGACCTGGGATCTGCATCGGCGCGGCATGGACAAGGAAGTGCTCACCGTGGACAATCACTCGGACGGGCCCTACATTTATCTCCGTCTGCTCCGGGAGAATCCCGACCTGGCGGAGAAGGTCTGGCGGCTTTTGCAGTACAACGAGGGAAACAACTCCGGCCGGGGCATCGGCTGTATTTCCTGGGACGGCCAGGTGCACCCGGACCAGTTCTGGAGGGAGCACGTCCTGGGCAACGTCCTGGAGCGTCCCTTCTCCCAGATTTGGGTGGATTCCGATATTGAGCTGCTTCGCAAGCTGAAGGACAAGAAGCGGCACGTCCACGGCCGCTGTGCCGCCTGCCGTTTCCTGGATGTCTGTGCCGGCAATTTCCGGGCCCGAGCCGAGGCCTACTACGGCGACATGTGGGCCCCGGATCCCGCCTGTTATCTCACCGACGAGGAGATCGGCCTGCACAAGATCCAGGCCGGCTGAAGGCACGCTAGACCAAACCGCTGACTGGAGGATCCATGCCCGAGACCGATCCCTTCTTCCGAGGCAGACGACTGCGCAACTCCGCCTGGCAGCGCGATATGGTCCGGGAGACGCATCTGGCTCCCTGGGATCTTGTGCAGCCCTATTTCGTGGTGGAGGACGACACAGAGGCCAAACGGGAGATTCCCTCCATGCCGGGCCAGTACCAACTCGGCCGGGAGGCCTTGCTGCGGGAGCTGGAAGAGCCCGTTCGGCAAGGGCTGAAGGCAATCGTCCTTTTCGGCGTTCCGGTTCACAAGGATGAGCAGGCGAGCGGAGCCAGCCATCCCGAGGGGGTGATCCAGAAGGCGGTTCAGCGGATCAAGAAGGAGTATCCCGAGCTCATCACGATTACGGATGTCTGTCTCTGCGAATACACTTCCCACGGCCACTGCGGCCTGGTGCAGAACGGGAGCGTGGTCAACGACCCCACCCTGGAGCGTCTTGCGGATACCGCCCTGAGCCACGCCCAGGCGGGAGCGGACATGGTTGCGCCCTCGGACATGATGGACGGCCGCGTTGCAGCAATCCGGAGCCGGCTCGAGGCAAGCGGCTTCGTCCAGACCCCGATCCTTTCCTATGCGGTGAAGTACGCATCCGCGTTCTACGGACCCTTTCGGGACGCGGCTCAGAGCGCTCCGGAATTCGGGGATCGCCGGACTTATCAGATGGACCCGGGGAACAAGCGGGAGGCCCTGCGCGAGGCTCGCGCGGATATCGCCGAAGGGGCGGACATCCTCATGGTCAAGCCCGCTCAGCCCTATCTGGATGTCCTGCAGGCCCTGAACGCAGACGTGGAGCATCCCCTGGCCGCCTATCAGGTGAGCGGAGAATATTCCATGCTCAAGGCCTCGGAAAGGATGGGCTGGCTGGATGGAACCCAGGTGGCCCTGGAATCCTTGACCGGCATCAAGCGGGCCGGGGCGGATATTATTCTGTCCTATTTCACAACCGAGCTGTTGCCGCATTTATAGGCAGCTGAGATATCGAGAGACCATGAGCCGAATTCAAAAAGACAACGTGCCGGAGCTCCGGGTGCTGGCCTGGGAAGTGACCCGGGCCTGCAATCTGGCCTGCCGGCACTGCCGGGCCGACGCCCACACCGATCCCTTCCCCGGGGAGCTGGACACGGACGAAGCGCTGCGCCTGATCGACGAAATCGCCCAAGTCGGCAGTCCCATCCTGATCTTCAGCGGCGGGGAGCCCCTCCTGCGTTCCGACATCTTTCAGCTCGTGGAGCGTGCCCGGGCCAATGGCCTGCGCTGCGCCATGGCTCCCAACGGGACCCTTCTGAATGCGGAGAATGTGCGCCGCATGGCGGAAAGCGGCATCGAGCGCGTTTCCATTTCCATCGACGCCGCGGACGCGCAGAGCCACAATGCCTTCCGCGGTGTGGAGGGGGCCTTCGAGGCGAGCATGCAGGGCATCGAGCACTTGAAGCGAGCCGGAATTCCCTTCCAGATCAACACCACGGTCACCAGGAACAATTTCCGCATCTTCGCAGATATCCACGATCTGGCCCGAGATCTCGGTGCCGTTGCCTGGCATATCTTTCTCCTGGTTCCCACAGGCAGGGCCAGCGAAATGAGCGAGGAGGTTGTCTCCAGCGAGGAATACGAAAGGGTTCTGAACTGGTTCTACGATCTTTCCAGGAGGAGCTCCATGCAGCTTAAGGCCACCTGTGCCCCGCAGTATCACAGAATCCTGCGCCAGCGGGCCAAGCAGGAAGGCATCGCGGTGAACTACGCCAATTTCGGCCTGGATGCCGTCAGCCGCGGATGCCTGGGAGGCAGTGGCTTTTGCTTTGTCTCCCATTCGGGGCAGGTGCAGCCCTGCGGATATCTGGAGCTGGATTGCGGTCAGGTGAGGGACGAATCCTTCCCGCAGATCTGGCGCAATTCGGCCCGCTTTCGAGAGATCCGCGATCCTTCGCTCTACACCGGGCGCTGCGGCAGCTGCGAATACGAACGAGTGTGCGGCGGATGCAGGGCGAGGGCGTATACCATGAATGGGGATTATCTGGCGGAGGAGCCCCTCTGCGGCTACCAGCCCCGAAAGAGGAGCACAAATGGACACAACGGATAAGCGGATACTCGATGTGATCCAGTCCGATTTTCCTTTGGTCAGCAGGCCCTATGCCGAAATCGGATCCAAACTCGGGCTGAGCGAGGAGGAGGTGCTCCGACGTGTGCGCAGCATGCGGGAAAACGGTGTTATACGCCGGATCGGGGCCAACTTCCATTCCCGCATGCTGGGATGGAAGAGCACCCTTTGCGCAGCCTCCGTCCCTGAAGAAAGACTCGATGAATTCGTCAGCGTGGTGAATACTTACCCCGGGGTCACGCACAACTATCTGCGCAAGCACAGCTACAATGTCTGGTTCACCTATATCGGCCCCACTTGGGAGGAGATCGAGGGGGACCTCGAGGAGATCTCCCGCAGGACCGGGATCAAGGTCCTCAATCTGCCCGCCCAGCGCATGTTCAAGATCAAGGTGGACTTCCCCATGAACAACGAGGGGGATGCAGAGTCCGACAGCCCCAAATCCTTCCAGCAGTGACCCGCAGTCCTGAGCTGATTCTAAGAAATGGAACCGCAAGGGCCCCTTGGCGGTTTATCAGGAGAGCCCCAAAAAAAAGCCCCCGGCCATCTGGTCGGGGGCTTTTTGATGCTCTGGGCTGAGAGGGGGACTATTAGAAACCGAAATCGCCTTCCGAGGGACCGGAAGATCCTCCGAAACCGAAGTCCTCTTCGGGCTCCCCGGTTCCTCCTCCGGATTCGGCAGCAGCTCCGGCAGCACCGGCCTCACCGGAAACGGTAACCACGCCGTGCTTCTTGACCTCATCGATCTTGGCCAAGAGGTCGTCCACCTTCTTCAGGTAGTCATCAACCTTGGAGGAGGAGGCCATGATCTTCTTTTCGCCTTCCTCCTGGGCCTGGGCCTCATAGTCCTGGACCTTGGTCTCCAGGGAGGAGATCTTTTGCTTGTTCTGCTCCAGGGTGCCCTCATACTCGGCGATCTTGTCCTTCTGCTCCTGCAGGGTCTGCTTGTATTCCTGCAGCTGATCGAAAATGGCGTCCATCTCTTCCTGCATGTCCGCGGGAAAGGCCATTATGGACACGTTTTCGCCGAGCTCGGTGACCTCTTCCTTCTTGGCGCGAGCGAGCTCGGGATGCTGCTCATAGATCCAGGCCTTGGCCAGGGCGGCGGCGAAAGGAGCAAACTCCTTGTCCACGTTCTTGTTCGTTACAAAGCTGAGCAATTCGAGCACATCGTTGCTATATGCGCCGGGCTTGCCCCTGAGTAAGGAAACGAACGTCTGGATGGGGAAAACTTTGCGCGTTTCTGCCATGGGTGCCTCCTTCTTTTATAGGACGTACAATGTGTTTTTCTGGTCCGTTTGAATTTCCGTGGAGACCCTGCCCAGCCTGCGGGCATGGGCCAAAGCCACGACCCTGTAGACGAGGTGGCCCAGCTTGGACCAGGGGAGATAGGCGATAAGCATGAACACGGAGATGAGGTGGATATAGTACACGATATAGGCCAGACTAGCCACGTGTACGATGCGGAATATCTCGCTGAGGATCCCGGTCAGAGTGACGACCCAGATGGTCCCCAACAGATACCAGTCGTAGAAGGACGAGCCGTCGCGCTGGGCAGCGTCAAGGCGCCTCTTGGTCAGAAACACCAGCCCAATAACCAGACCAATGGCTCCGAGATTGGCCAGGATCTTCACCGGATTCCACAGGGCCATGGGGTAGGGCATGTCCAGGAAGCCGAAGACTTTCCCGCCCCAATGGGTCAGGGCGACGACGGAGGTGACGATGAACAGGGCCACGAAGGAATAGAAGGTGAAGAGATGGCCCTTGAACTTGGTCTCCTCAGGCTCTTCGCTCCCGCAATCCTTCCATTTCTTGTGCGTAACCACCTCTTCCTTGATCACCTGCCATAGGCTGACCCAGATGCTTTGGGGCCGATTGTATCCGACCACGAAGGTTCGCGGTTGTTGGTCAAACGTCTGAGCCATCGTGCTTATGCCGCGGTAGAAGGTGTAGAGCACGAAAAGGGCGGCGAGACCGAATATGGGATCGATGCTGAAATCACCGGGAAAGATGAGCCCGTACTCGATCTCTCCGTGGATCAGGGGGAAGGGGGTGTCGTGTATGGACCCCGTAATCAGCCACACGATGAGGAAAATCACTGCGGGAATGGCGATGAGCTTGGGCAGATGCTTCGCCGAGCTCATCCAGCGGCCCAGAAACTTGGGGCCAGTGAGGCTCTGATAGGCCACGTTCCGCAGGGCGGCCATGAGCTCGCCAGGCTTGGCACCGCGGGGGCACATCTCGGTGCACTGGCCGCATTTGTGGCAGAGCCACATATCCACGTCCTGGATCAGCTTGTCCTTCAACCCCCACTGGGCCCAGATCATTTCCTTGCGGGGGAAGGGCTTGTCCATGGGGGAGATGGGGCAGACCACACTACACGTGGCGCACTGGTAGCACTTGGTCAGATCCAGCCCGCCGACATCCTGGAGATCCTGGATAAATCCCAGATCGGGCTTGATTCGATTCGCAGTCGTCATATAGCTCCTCCTAGAAACCCTTGAA
>Ga0207714_1001676_pt1 | contig 14144 bp, 14 predicted proteins | sample PonA232FremontCA_2_FD_187270 | JGI IMG/M metagenome (GOLD analysis project Ga0207714, IMG submission 187270) | Marine sediment microbial community from Fremont, CA, USA - Pond A23 Sediment 2 (SPAdes) | ecosystem: Environmental > Aquatic > Marine > Unclassified | place: USA: Fremont, California... | reverse complement strand
CCGCCGATGGCCGGGCCGAAGATGAACCCGAGGCTGAACGAGGCGCCGACGAGGCCGAGAGCGCCCGCTCGCTCGTCCGGCGTCGTCACGTCCGCGACGTACGTCTGCGCGGCGGCGACGTTCCCGCCCATCGCTCCAGCGAGCGCGCGGGCGAAAAAGAGGACGGCGACGCCGGCGGCCGCTCCCAACGCGTCGCCCACTAGGTCGCCGAGGCCGAAGATGGTCCACGCGACGGCGCTCCCGGCGAGCGAGAGGACGAGGACCGGACGACGCCCCCACCGGTCCGAGGCGCGTCCGAGGGTCGGCGCGGCGAGAAACTGGGTCAGCGAGTACGTCGCCGCCAGCAGGCCGATGAACACGTCGCCGACGCCGAAGCTCCGGACGTAGTACGGGAGGATGGGGATGACGATGCCGAAGCCGACGAGGTCGAGAAAGACGACGAACACGACCGTCGCGACGGCGCGACGGGGGCGTTCGACCGTCGCCGTCGCGCCGGCGGGGGAGGCCATACCCTCACGGACGGGGCCAAGCGCCTAACCCTTGTGTCGACGGACCGGTCAGTTCTCCCTCGAACCTTCGGCAGATTTTTGACCCGACTTGCGCAACTCCGGGGCATGGTTACGGTCAGGGCTCCGGCCACGAGTGCGAACCTCGGTAGCGGGTTCGACGTGTTCGGCGCGGCCCTCGACCGACCCGCGGACGTCGTCCGCGTCGAGAAGGCCGACCGGACCACTATCGACGTCACGGGGTACGGCGCCGAGTTCATCCCCGAGGACCCCGCTAGAAACACCGTCGGCGCCGTCGCCGAGGCGCTCGACGCCCCGGCACACATCCGCATCGACAAGGGGATCCGCCCGTCCTCGGGACTCGGCTCCTCCGGCGCCAGCGCCGCGGCCGCGGCCCTCGCGCTCAACGAACTCTACGACCGCGGCCTCTCGCGGCGGGACCTCGTTCCCATCGCCGGCAAGGGCGAGGCCACCGTCTCCGGCGAGGTCCACCTCGACAACGTCGCGCCCGCGCTACTGGGCGGGTTCACTATCGCCACCGACCGGGACGTGACCGTCGTCGACGCCGACATCCCGCTCGTTGCCTGTCTCCCGGAGATCGCCGTCTCGACCCGCGACGCCCGCGACGTGGTGCCCGCCGGGGCGACGATGGAACAACTGATCTACACCGTCGGCCGCGCGGCCACGCTGACGACCGGCATGTGTCGCGACGACCCGCGACTCGTCGGCAAGGGGATGCACGACCGCCTCGTCACGCCGGCTCGCGCCGACCTCATCGCGGGGTACAGCGCGGTTCGGGAGGCGGCGCTCTCGGCGGGTGCGACGGGCGTCACCGTCAGCGGCGCCGGTCCCGGCGTTCTCGCGGCCTGTTATCCGGCGGATCGACAGGAGATCGCCGCCGCCATGATCGACGGCTTCGAGGATGCGGGCGTCGACGCCCGGGCCTACCAGACGAAGATCGGTCGCGGCGCGACGCTGTACCGGGACTGACCCCGTTCGGAACCACCGTCTTCGGCCCCACGGCGGGCGATTCTCACTCAGTGATGACGTCCGGGCCAGCTATATCCGTCCGGAGTACACGATGCCGTAGATGAGCGACGACCATCGGGAATCATCTACCGACTCGGCTCACCGCGCCCACGACCTCCAGGACGTACCGGGTCGTGGACTCGATTCGACGTGGTTCGAACGCGTCGTCGAGGCGGCGGGACACGCCATCTTCATCACCGATTTCGACGGACGGATCATCTACGTGAACCCGGCGTTCGAAGAGATGACCGGCTACGACGCGGCCGACGCTCTCGGCTACACGCCGGACCTTCTCAACTCCGGTTACCACGACGCGGACTACTTCCGCCGACTCTGGCGGACTATCTTCGCCGGCGAGGTCTGGCAGGCGGAGATCGTGAACCAGCGGGCCGGCGGGGACCTCTACATCGCCAACCAGACTATCGCCCCCATCGCGGGCGCCGAGGACGATTCCATCTCCCACTTCGTCGCGATCCAGACCGACATCACCGAGCGGAAGCACCACGAGATAGCGCTCGAACGTAGTCAGGACCTGTCGGCTCGAACTGAGACGACGGCCGACATCGGCGGGTGGGAACTCGATCTCGAAGCGGAGCAACTTCGCTGGACTGCCGGCACCCGCCGAATCCACGGGGTCGATCCCGACTACGACCCCACCATCGACGAGGCGTTGTCGTTCTACCACCCCAACGACCGCGACAAGATCCGGACGTTCGTCGAACGGGCGCTCGAGTGGAATCTCCCCTACGACGTGGAGGCACGTCTCGTCACCGCCGACGGCACGACTCGCCTCGTCCGGACGACGGGACAACCCGTCGCCGGCGGCGGCACGCCCGTCCTCCGAGGGACGATTCAGGACATCACCGAGCGGAAGGCGCGGCGTCAGCAGTTGATGGTGTTCAACCGGGTCCTCCGTCACAACTTGCGGAACGATCTCAACGTGGTGATCGGCCGCGCGGAGGAGATCGAACGGGCAGTCGACGGCGCGAGCGCAGACGAGGCGGCCACGCTCGATCAGGCCGGGGAAGACGCCCGCCACATCGTCTCGGCCGCCGAGGAACTGCTCGAAACGTCGGAGCGAGCGCGCACGTTCGACCGCATCTACGAGCAGATTCGTGACGTCAAGCCCGTCGAGATTCGGTCGCTCTTGGAGTCCGTCGCCACGGAGTACCGCGACGCGAATCCGACGGCGACCGTGCGTGTCGAGGGGCCGAACGTCGCCGTCCTCACCAATCCCCGCGCGACTCACGTCGCCGTCGACGAACTCGTCGACAACGCCTTCGAACACTCGACGGACGACGCCCCGACCGTGACCCTGTGTGTGACCGAGCGTGCGGACGGTACGGTCCAACTCAGCGTCGCCGACCGTGGCGAGGGTATTCCGGAGATGGAGCGGGAGGTGATCGTCGAGGGCAAAGAGCGGCCACTCAAGCACGGGAGCGGCTTGGGGCTGTGGATCGTGAAGTGGCTCGTAACGCCTATCGGCGGATCGATAGAAATCGAGGACAACGACCCGAGTGGTTCCGTCGTCTCCATCGTCTTTCCCGGCGTCCCGGTGGCAGTCACGCAGCGACGAGTCCGCGTGAGAACGTGACGGCAGTTAGACGCCGCGACCCTGCAGCTTCTCCTCTTCGGCCATGTCGGCGTTCGACTGACCTTTCATCCCCTTGCCGGTGTTCGTCGCGATCTCCGCGAGGCGGTCGGGATCGTCCCAGTTGTTGACGGCCTCGACGACGGCCGTCCCCATCGCCTCGGGGTTCTCGGCGCCGAAGATGCCGGAGCCGACGAAGATGCCGTCACAGCCGTGGTGCATCATGAGCGCCGCGTCCGCGGGCGTCGCGATGCCGCCGGCGGCGAAGTTGACGACGGGCAGCCGGCCCATCTCGGCCGTCTCGTGGACCAAGTCGCGGGGCGCGCCGTGTTCCCGCGCCCACCGCTCGCGCTCCTCGTAGGCCATACCGTCGAGTTGCCGGATCGCCCCCTTGATCGCGCGCTGGTGGGTCACCGCCTGGTTCACGTCGCCGGTGCCCGCCTCGCCTTTGGTGCGGATCATCGCCGCCCCCTCGTCGATGCGGCGGAGCGCTTCCTCCAAGTTCCGGGCGCCACAGACGAAGGGCGCGGTGAACTCCCGCTTGTCGATGTGGTAGTCGTCGTCGGCGGGCGTGAGCACCTCGCTCTCGTCGATCATGTCCGCGCCCTTGGCCTGCAGGATCTCCGCTTCCTTCCGGTGACCGATGCGTGCCTTCCCCATCACGGGGATCGACACCTCGTCCAGAATCTCGGTCAGTGCGGCGGGGTCGGCCATCCGGGCGACGCCTCCGCGCTTGCGGATGTCGGCGGGGACGGCTTCGAGGCTCATCACCGCCACCGCACCGCAGTCCTCCGCGATGCGGGCCTGTTCGGCGTTGACCACGTCCATAATCACGCCGCCTTTCTGCATCCGCGCGAACCCGCGTTTCACCAGCTCCGTCCCGCGTCGAAGCTCTTCGAGGTCGGTCATATTTCACGTTACGGTGGGACCGACTTAAGCACCGCCTTTCGGTAGATGTTGCCGTCGCTCCGTCCACCGTCACCGATTTACCCACCCGTTCCGTCCTCCCGACAATGAGTTCCGGGTCGGAGTCGATCCTCGACCGCGTCGCCGCGCTCGTCGACGGCACCGGTCTCCCCGCGCCCGACCCACTTCCACGATGGCTCGCGCCCCTTCCCCGCGCCGTCGAGAATCTCGGCCTCTCGCTCGCGTGGCTCGTCGTCGGCGTCAACCTCGTCGGCACCGCCTTCGGCTTCTGGTACTACCGCTTCCAGTTCGCGGCCGAACCGCTCGCGATCTGGCCGCTCGTTCCCGACAGCCCCGTCGCCACGTTCTTCATCGCCGCCTCGCTCGCCCTCTGGAAACTCGACCGATCCAACGAGGTGGTGAACGCCCTCGCCTTCTTCGGCTGCTGGAAGCTCGGCCTCTGGACGCCCTTCGTCCTCGTCGCGTTCGCGGACGGCTTCCTCGCCACCACCCCCCTGCCCATGTACGCCTTCCTCCTCGGGAGCCACCTCATGATGGTCGTCGAGGCGTTCGTCATCCACCGCTACAGCGACTTCCCCGTCGGCGCCGTCGCCGTCGCCGTCGCGTGGTACGGTCTCAACGACCTGGTTGACTACTTCGTCCCCCTCCTCGGCACGCCTCACCACACGCTCCTGCCGGGCCAGCGCATCGTCGACGGGACGATCACCCATCTCTCGCCGACTCACGAACTCGCCGCCGCCTTCGCCGTCGTCCTGACGCTCACCGCGACGTTCCTGACGCTCGCGACGCGGGTGAAGAAACTGGAATCGGGGATCGGTGGCCGCTAGGTCACTCGCCGTCTGGTCCCCGGACTGGATCGTCGTCTGCACGACGACCCATTCGCCGGTGTTCCCGACGTCTCCCACCGTCGCTATCGACAGGCACAGTGCTCAAGCTACTCGATCACGAACGACCGGCCAGTGATTCGTTCGCTCGTCGCGGTTCTGCTCGGCGATCCGTTCTCGGTCGTGAACACGGTCGGCCTGGTCGCGTTCGCGTTCGTCGGGGCGGCGAAGGCGATCCGCGAGGAGTTCGACCTGTTCGGCATCACCGTCGTCGGCCTGTCGATGGCGTTCGCCGGCGGGGTGACGCGGGACCTGGTCGTGAATCGAGTCCCGCTTGCCTTTCAGTCGTCGACCGAGATCGGGCTGGGTCTGCTCGGCGTCGGCTTGGCGATTGCGTTGAGCGCTATTCTCCCGTCCCCGGACACCCACCCGATCACGCTCGTCTCCGACGCCGTCGGACTCGCCGCCTTCGCGACGACCGGCGCCATCGTCGCAACCGAGGTGACCGTTTCGGGGTTCGGTGTCGTCGCCATCGCGACGATCAACGCGGTGGGCGGCGGCGCGTTCGCGGATATCCTCCTCGACCGCTCGCCGTTCATCCTCTTCGACGACTTCTATGCGAGCTGCGCGGTACTGGGTGGGGGTGCGTACTGGGGGGCGGTGAGTGCGGGCGCCGCCGGGAGCACCGCGGCCGTCGCCTGTGCGCTGGTGACCGTCGGGACGCGGTTGGCGGCGGTCACGTACGGCTGGTCGCTCCCGACGATGCAGAACCTGGAACGACGATAGTCGAACGCGTCGGCGACGGCCGTGAACGACGCCGAATCCTCCCGGTCGGCGACGACGCCGACGCTCGCGTACCCTTATTCGGCTGGCGGCCCTCCCACCTCTATGGCCTTGTATGACCGCCTCGCCGACCTCACGCTCCGGATCGACGACAAGACGCGCACGCGACACGAACGCGACACCTCCAGTGGCTTCACCCGCGCGACGACCGTCTTCGAACTCCACGGCGACGGGGCAGTCGGCCGTGGCGAGGACGTCACCTACGACACGGCGGACCACGACGCTCTCGCCGACATCGACTCGCTCGTCCCCACGGGCGAGTTCACGTTCGACGAGTTCTCGACGGCGCTGGACGACGCCGACCTCTTCCCCACGAAGGAGCCCGAACAGCCCTCCGGCCACCACTACCGCCGCTGGGGGATCGAGAGCGCGGCCCTCGACCTCGCCTTGCGACAGGCTGGCACCGACTTCGCGTCCGCGCTGGACCGTGACCGTGACCCGCTGCACTTCGTCGTCAGCACCCGCCTCGACGACCCGCCGACGGCCGACCGGGTCGAGGCTATCCTCGACCGTCACCCCGACCTCGGCCTGAAACTCGATCCGACGAGCGACTGGGACGACGAACTCGTCGCCGCCCTCACCGACACCGGCGCCGTCCGCCTCCTCGATCTGAAGGGCCACTACGTCGGGACGACGGTCGATCAGCCGCCGGACCCCGACCTCTACGAGCGAGTGATCGAGGGGTTCCCGGACGCGGTGATCGAGGACCCGGCGATGGTCGACGAGACGGAGGGCCTGATCGACTCCGTTCGGGATCGCGTCTCGTGGGACGCCCCCATCACCGGCGTCGAGAGCGTCCGCGACCTGCCGTTCGAGCCACGGTGGCTCAATATCAAGCCCTCGCGGTTCGGCACCGTCCGATCCGTTCTGGAGACGATCGAGTACGCCCGCGAGCGCGATACGACGCTGTACGGCGGCGGGCAGTTCGAACTCGACGTGGGCCGGGATCACATCCAGACGCTCGCGGCGACGTTCTACGCCGACGCGCCGAACGACGTGGCACCCGGGGGCTACAACCTGCCCGACCTGCCCGCCGACCTGCCGGGAAGTCCGCTCGTCCCGAGCGACGACACGGTCGGACTGGATTTCTAGTCGCGCACCGGCACGTCCTCACGGTCGGCGTGGGCACGCACCCAGAGTTCGCCGATCCGCGAGAGCCGCGTCCGGTAGGACTTCCCGTGTTCCTCCTGTTCGATGTAGCCCTTCCCGCCGGGACCGAGGCGGTCGACGTTGTAGATGACCTTCGACCGGAAGCTGTCGGTGTACTCCTCGCCGAGTTCGGCCGCGAGTGCCTCCGCGAGTTCCGACACCGACTCGAACTCGCCGTGGTCGCCGAGTTCGAAGAGGATCACCTCCTCGAACGGTTTGACGTTCGAGAAGGAGGCGACCGGGAGTTCGACGATGTGGTTGTCGCCGATGCGCTTGGCACCGATGGTGGTGCCGCGCTCGTCGAACTCGTCGAGCAGTTCGGTCGTGCCGTCGAGTCGGTCGTGGACCCGCTCGTCCGCCACGTCGTCGTCCAGCAGGTCGGTCAGGAGCTCCCGGTTCGCCCGTAGCTCCTCCGCCAGTTCCGTCTCCAGATACTTCTCCGGGGCGGTGTAGTACGTGTGGATGCGATCCCTGTCGGCTTGCCGTTCGAGCGTGATGGAGTGGGCGGCGGTGGCGAAGGCGAAACTCACCGGCCGGGGCATCGAACTCACGTTGACCCACACCTCGCCGTCCGGCGCGCCCGAGTCCAACTCGTCGTTGATGAGGTCGTACGCGTCCTCGAAGGCGGCGTCGTAGTCGTACACGTCCTCGATGACGACCCGAACCGTCTCGGCGCCGAGCAGGTTCCGGAAATCCTGCTCGAGCTTGGCCGAGATGTTCCGTGAGTACTCCACGTTGGCCTCGCTCCCCACGGCTCCCTCCAGCAGAATCACCCGATCCACGTCGAACTGGTCGCGGATCAGCGGCGCGATCAGCCGGTCGTAGTCGAAGCCGACCGGGACGATGTGGGTCTGCATACACTGGATGTGGGTCGGTGTTCACATAAACGGCCAGTCTCCGGATCCGGCGGCCCGCAGTCAGGCGGTCAGCGTCTGCTTGATGACCACCGCGTTCGTCGGCGTGTGAACGACTCGAACCGTGATTGCCTCGCCGTCCCCGAGTCGGCACTCGCTGCCGGCCAGCCGGAACGTCGCCGTTTCGCCGCTCGACCACTCCCCGTCGACGCTGACGCCGTCCTCGCCGATGGGACCGCTAACCGAGTTGTACGAGTTGTCGAAGATGTCGTCCCCGCGGACGAACTCGCTCGTGGGTCGCGGATCACCGCCCGACGCCGGCAGGTTCACCAGCCGACCGGACTTCCCACACGCCGCCTGCGCGTCAACGACGATCTCGATTGCAGCCACGGTGAGCGTATCTCCCCCACGGTGGGTGAGACGTACGATCCCCCCGTCGTTGCCGGCCTGTGGAACGAGTTCGCCGGTCGACTGTGCGACCGTCGGCGCCGGATCGGGCGGGCCGTCGGTGACGCCGAACACGTACGCCGACGCCGTGCCGGCGAGGACGACGACGACGGCGATCAACAGGACGTTGCCGATCACCGTCGACGACGCGCGCGACCGACCGCTGCCGTCCATACGCGTGATTTCGGAGATGGCGGCACAAATATGCTCTCACTCGGAACGTCAGCCGGGTGTGTCAGTTCGCGCCCGGTTCGGAGACGCGCACCTCGTCGCCGACCGCGACCGTGCGGCCCCGACTCTCATCGGGCACCCGCGAAATGAGCATGACGGTGTAGAGATGCGGAAAGGCGTCTCGGTCGGCCCACGCCGGGAACGTCGCCTCCCGGCGCTCGATAAAACGCTCGCGGAACTCGGGCAGCGGGTCGCCCGTCTCCGGGTCGCGACTGGGGACGACACACCGGGCGCAGGGCTCGGCGCCCTCGAACCGGACCGTCTCGTCGCCCTCACCGACGGCGAAGGTGGGGGCACCGTCGCCGACGAACCGATCTTCCCAGAACGCGGGGACGCCGTCGACTTCGACGTTGGCGCGGAGGCGGCGGCGGGCGCCCTCGACGGTCATCCCGTCGAACCACGAAGCGACTTCCGAAAGCGTCGCCGCGCTGATAACCGAGGGGCCGGCGTCGGGCCGGTCGACGAACGCCGGGGCTGCGTGTCGCCGGAAGTCGACCGGGTCGCCGACGAAGTCGCCGAACCACGCGCTCGCCTCGGCGCGGCCCGCCTCGGTCGAGAGGTCGAACCGCTGGCGGTCCACACCCGCTTTCGGCTCGACGGTCAAGATGCTCGTTTCGGGGTCGACCCCCGTCCGAACGTCGTGGATGCGGTCGGTTTGCTTGCCGTTGTACGCGAGCGTCTGCATGTCGGAGCCGGTCTCGATGGCCTCGGAATCGGGGTCGCACATGGCGTACTCGCGGTCGCCGGCGAGCGTGCCGGCGTCCGTGATCCGGGCAGTGTCGACGTCGATGCCGTCCAGTCCTTTGACCGGGTACAGTCGCAATCGCTCGATGTGGGCCATCGAGGCGGGGTACACCCGGACGCCGCATAATGTTGGTGTCGGCGCCGACAGGGGCTCGAACTACGAGTACGACAGGTATTTCCCGCCCGCCCGAAAAGTATATATGCGTACACGGGTCGCTACGTGGACCCACCATTACCATCATCACCCCCACGAGGGGATCATCAATGGACGACACAGCCAAATACCTCATTCACGCATCCATCGCGGCCGACGGCGTCGTCGAGCGAAGCGACGTGGTCGGTGCCGTCTTCGGGCAGACCGAAGGACTGCTCGGCGACGAACTCGACCTTCGGGACCTCCAGCAGTCCTCGAAGGTCGGCCGGATAGACGTACAGATCGACAGCGAAAACGGGCAGTCGTTTGGCCGCATCACCATCGCCAGTAGCCTCGACAAGGTGGAAACCGCCATCCTCGCGGCGTCGTTGGAGACCATCGACCGCGTCGGGCCGTGTCAGGCCTCCGTCGAGGTGACCGACATCGAGGACGTGCGCGAGGCCAAGCGCCGACAGGTGATCGACCGCGCCAAGGAACTGCTCGCGGGATCGTTCGACGAGAGCGTCATGGACTCCTCGAAAATCTTGGAGGAGGTCCGCGAGAGCGTCCGTATCGAGGACATCACGGAGTACGACGACCTCCCCGCCGGCCCACGAGTGGCCGACTCCGACGCCATCATCGTCGTCGAGGGGCGCGCGGACGTGTTGACGCTCCTCCAGTACGGCATCAAAAACGCCGTGGGCGTCGAGGGGACGAACGTCCCCGAATCGGTCGCGAAACTCACCGAGGAGCGGACGGTCACCGCCTTCCTCGACGGCGACCGGGGCGGCGAACTCATCCTCCGCGAACTCGCACAGGTCGGCGACGTGGACTACGTCGTCTTCGCCCCCGAGGACCGGTCGGTCGAGGACCTCGCCCGCCACGAGGTCATGTCCGCCCTCCGGGACAAGACGCCCTACGGCGATCTGTTCGAGGGCGACGGCCCGACGCCCGACGAGCGCTCGAACGAGGCCGTTGCCGTCCCCGTCGGTGAGGCGGATGGCGCCGACGCGAACGGTGGGCTGTCGGCGGACGCCGAACGGACGGCTGCCGCTGTAGACGATACGGACGCGGACACTGCCGACACGGACGCGGACGGCTCGGACACCGACAACGCGCCGTCGACGCTCCGGGAACACGTCCGCACGGTTATCGACGCCGAGACGGGGTCGGCGCGCCTCCTCGACGCCGACTTCGAACCCATCGCGACGGTGTCCGCGGACGAGGCGTTCGACGCGGTGAGCGGGGCCGAGACGGACCCCTACGCGCTCATCCTCGACGGCGAGTTGACCCAGCGCGTGTTGGACGTGGCGGCCCAGCGTGGCGTCGAACAGATCGTCGCTCGCTCGGCTGCCGAGATGGTGAAGACGCCGGTCGACGTTCGCGTGCGGACGGTCGACCAGTTGGCGGTCGCGGACTAGTCGCGGCGGTACCGGATCGCCGCCCCGCCGTCGAAGAAGTCGGGGAGCCGCTCCCGTTTCTCGAAGCCACACTCCCGGTAGAGTGACCGCGCCGCCTCGTTGTCGGGGGCGACGGTGACGGTCAGCGCGTCGTCGGTGCGCTCCGCACACGCCGCGAGCAACGCCCGCGCCCGTCCCTCGCGTCGGCGAGCGGGGGCGACGACCAGCTCCGCGACGTACGTCGTCCCGTCGCCGGGGACGGCGAGGAGGTATGCGACGGGCGTCCCGCCGTCGGCCGTCGAAGCCAGCGCCGTCGCCGTCGCCAGCGCCGCGTCGTCGAGTGCCGCGTCGAGCAGGTCCGGGCTCGGCTCCGGGAGCTGCGACTGGAGGCGGACGAGTGCCGGCCGATCCGCGGGGGTCGCCGGATGGATCACAGCAGCGCCACGGCGAGCGCCGCGCTCACGACGGCACCGGCGAGCGTGCCGAAGAAGTTGACGGTCTGGTTACCGACCCGGCCCCCTTCGAGCGTCGCACCGAGGACGCTGTCGACGGTCATGCCCGCGACACCCCCGCAGACGACGGTGAGGGCGGCGAGCCCCGGCGCGTCGAACGCGAAGGTGGCGACGGCGACGCCGGCGACGAGGCTGGCGCCGACGACGCCGACGACGTAGCCCTGCCAGGTGATACCCCCGTTGGTGCCGGGGTCGACGCGTTCGAACGTCGTGATGAGCCGCGGACGGTCGAAGAGGACGCCGATCTCGCTGGAGAGCGTGTCGCTCATCGCGGCGGCGAGGGAGCCGGTGAAGGCGAATCGAAAGAGCGCGCTATCGACGCCCATGCCCGCGCTGGCGGCGAACCCGATGACGGCCACGAGCGCCACGGCGGCGTTCCCGAGGACGTTCCCACTGCCGCGGGCGCCCTCGTTGTCCTCGGCGACCCCGCGGTCGCTCTTCTCGTCGTACCGGTATTTCGCGGAGAGGCCGCCGATACCGAAGAAGGCGATGAGGATGGCGAACCAGCCGACGCCGCCGAAGACGATGGTCAGGAGTCCGAGGAGGACGCCGGTCACCATCCCCGGCACCGACGCGGTGCCGGTCCGGTAGGAGACGTAGCCGAGGGCGACGGTCACGAGGAGCGCGGCCCCCACCTCGACGCCGCCCGATTCGACGCCGATGGTGTCGAACAGCCAGAGCAACAGCCCCGTCGAGAGCATCACGATGGGGTCGTCGCGTTCGTAGAGCATCGACCGCAGAAGCGCCGCCACGAGCGCCCCGGCAGCGGCGAGGAAGACGACGGACGCCACCCCGGGGAGCCGTCCGAGGTTCCACCCGACGACGAACTGGCCGGCGAGGGCGGCGAGGAAGGCCGCGAGGCTGAAGCCGGCGACCGACCGGCCGGGGTCGGTCCACAGCTGTTCGACGGCTCGTGCGCCGACGTTGCCGTAGGCGACGACGAGGACGGCCGCGACGAAGACGGTCGTCGGCATCGACTCCCGGGGGGCGGTCGCGAGGATGGCGAGCCCCGTCGCGGCGAGTGCGAACCCGGCGAGGCCGTTGAGTCGGCCGTCGCGCCGGTCCTGTGGCCGGGCGAAGAGTTCGAACACCGGCCCCTCGTCGACGACGAACGCGGCGAGGAGCGCCACGACGGCGAAGGGGGCTGCGGCCGCCCGCCCGAGTTCCGGGGCGGCGAGCGCGAGCGTCCCGACCGCCGCGAACCCTCCGGCCCGACGAAGGGTGGACGTCACACCCTCCGCTACCTCGGACGGCCACTTAACGGTCCCGACACGCCCCGCTTACGTCATCGAGTTGCCGAATCCGTGGGCTTTTGGACCCGCACCACCTGCCCTCGCCGTGGGTCTGTACGATCGGTATCTCGCGCTCAGACAGCGGTTCCACGCCGCCGACCCGCCGGCACACGTCGCCCTCGTTCTCACCGAGCGGGACCTGCTGGAACAGGGGGCGTACGACCGCCTCGAACGCGTCCTGGGCTGGGCCTTCGACTACGGCGCCGAGCGCGCAACCGTCTCGGTGAGCGTCCTCGACGAGGCCGTGGTGCCGACGCTGGAACGGGAGCTTCGGACCATCGACACCCCCCGGCCCGTCGCCGTCCGCGCCCCCGACGACACCGAACCCGTGGACGCCCCCGTGCAGGTGAACGTCGGCCTGGGCGGCAAGGGGGAGTTCGCCGCCGCCGTCCGCTCGCTCGCCGAGGAGGTCGAGGCCGGCGACCTCGACCCCGCCGACGTGGACGAGGCGGACGTGGAGCGCCGGCTGGTCTTCCCCGACGAACCCGACCTGTTGATCAAGACCGGCGCCGAACGACTCTCCGATTTCATGATCTGGCAGTCCGTCTACTCCGAACTCTACTTCACCGACGTGAACTGGCGGGACGTGCGCAAGCGCGATTATCTGCGGGCCGTGCTGGACTACCAGAACCGTCAGCGGCGATTCGGACGCTAGTCCGAATCACGTCGTGGTATCGACGGCAGTTCGGACGCTAGTCCGAATCACGTCGTGGTATCGACGGCAGTTCGGACGCTGAGCGGCAGCGACGCGTCGGAACGCCGCTACCCGCTCGTGTCCGTCGCTGTCGCCACGTACCGCACGCTCGTCTCGCTGGCGACCGGCTGGATCAGGTACGATCCGCTCCCGCCCCGTCGCACCGGCGTGAAGTCGGCCGTGAACTCCGTGCGGGTGTCCGCCCGAATCTCGAACGACCGGTCGAACTCGAGCGGCGCCGCGCCCGGCGTCTCGACCGTCGTGTCGCCGCCGTCCGCGAGCGTCGCCTCGACGCCCGTCACGTCGAGTTGGAGGAAGGCGTACGTCCCCGTCTCCAACTCCTGCTCGCCGAGAAGCGCCGATCGGTCGCCCTGTAACTCGACCAGGTCGGCCTCGCGTGGTTCGTCGAACTCGTAGTATTCGCGGCCGTCGTCCTCGTCCCCAATTAAACGCCTTATACTCATATCCGGCAGGTAGTTGACGCGGGGGACACTGGTACGCGTATGGACGGACGGACCGCGGACGATGGCGGAACGGGGAGCGGCGTTGCCCTCGTCGTCGTCGGCGCGGCCCTCTTCGGGACCCTGGGCATCTTCGGCGAACTCGCCCGCGCCGTCGGGCTGTCGACGGCGACGCTCCTCGGCGGCCGCTTTCTCGCCGCGACGGCGATTCTCTGGGGCTATCTCGCCCGTCGGGGCTACGACGTGCGTCTCGCCCCCCGGACGCTCGCCGCCGAACTCGGCCTCGGCCTCGTCTACGGTTTCATGTCGATCACGTACTTCGAGAGTCTGGCGTGGCTGTCGGCCGGCGTCGCGACGCTCGTACTCTTCACCTACCCGGTGCAGGTGACGCTCGTCTCGGCGGTCACGCTCGACGAACCGGTGACGGTTCCGAAGGCAGTGGCGCTGGCCGCCGCACTCGGCGGCGTCGCGCTCGTCGCCAGCGGCGGCGACGTGGCCTTCGGCCTG
>Ga0207714_1001675_pt1 | contig 14165 bp, 23 predicted proteins | sample PonA232FremontCA_2_FD_187270 | JGI IMG/M metagenome (GOLD analysis project Ga0207714, IMG submission 187270) | Marine sediment microbial community from Fremont, CA, USA - Pond A23 Sediment 2 (SPAdes) | ecosystem: Environmental > Aquatic > Marine > Unclassified | place: USA: Fremont, California... | reverse complement strand
ATTGTCACTCAAAGGGGGTTTGATTAATAAGATATATATTATATTTGTCATACCCCACTTGAGTGACAAAAGGTTTTTTTGAACACATGTTTTCAAACACATGTTTTCAATCACATGTTTTCAATCACAAGTGTTTTCAAATTTGAAAGATTGGAGGTAAATTTGTATTACGATGTATTACGATTGTCACTCAAAGGGGGTTTGATTAATAAGATATATATTATATTTGTCATACCCCACTTGAGTGACAAATTTAACTAATTAGTCAACAGTGTTCAATCCGAGTGAACATCCTCATAATCAGAGGTGATAATCATAATGTCAAAAACATGTGTTTTTGAACAGCTAATAAACCGAAACATTTATAAATCAGTATCCCCAATAATATGACATGGTATCGAAAGTATGCCTATATGCAAGAGTTTCGACAGATAACCAAGAACTCGACCTCCAAGTTGAAAAGTTGACTTCTTGGGCAGAGGAAAAGGGATACGAATATGACCTGTATTCAGAAAAAGTATCCTCAATTAAACAAAGACCAGAACTTGAAAAGATAATGAGTAAACTGGATGAATATAACAAGCTGGTAGTGACAAAAATAGACAGGTTCGCAAGGTCTGTCATACATTTAGACCAGAGAATAAACAAACTGAGGGATAATGATGTGGAATTTGAAGCACTCGACCAACCTATTAAAACAGATGATGAAATATTTGGTGACTTTATATTGAAACAAATCGCACTTTATGGGTCTCTTGAACGAAAGATGATACGAAGAAGACTCGAAGAAGGTTTCAAAAAAGCTATGGAGGAAGGAAGAGTTGGAAGACCAGCCAAGATACAAGGAAAAGCTGGTAAGAAAGTTTTGGACTGGTATAAGCAGGGAGCAACATATCCATTTATAGTTGCCAGACTTGAAAGTGAGTTCAATCTTGATGTATCAAGAAGTTCAGTTTATAGATTTTTGAAAAAGAAAGGTGTAATTGGTGAATGAAAGAAGAATTAAAAAACAAGGCGAAGAAATATGTAGGCTATGTAGGAATACTCATAGTTTATCTCATACTACTCGACCTGTTCGAGAGTCCATGGGCAAGAACCATTTTACTATTCCCAGTCTTCTTCATGATTCACAAGAAATTTTTGAGGTGACATCATGGGTATAAGGGATAGACTTCGGGAAAGGTGGTATCATAACTCAGGTGACTCTGACTTTATGAACAAAAGAGGTTTGGTAGAAACCAACTTCATAGGCATTTACATGGCTGTTTTTGGAGGAGTTGGATTTTCTATATATGCAGGTCAACTTCACTATACTTGGCTTATCATAGCAGGTTTTCTTGTAAGGAAATTGAAGGAAGAAGTTGAGAAGAAGGATGATGATTTTATACTCTTCTCCATTGGAGAAGTTTTGGGTCTTTATAAACCCAAGCATAAGATAGAAGGTGATGATTAATGATGGATAAAATGTTAAAGAAGATAGCGACAAAAGTCCTCTCGAATAAATATGAGCCTATTCGTGAGGAGATAGAAAATTTTGAGGGAGACGAGGCAGTTACAGAAGTGAAGGGTTTCTTCAAGGAAGTTGATGAAAGATTGTCAGCTTTTGGAAGCTTTGAACCTGAAGCAATTGGTATGCCTTCGATAGAAAAACAGATTGAAAAAATCGAGAAGATTGAAAACGATGAATCTCTTACTCCCGAAGAAAGGAAGGAAGAGGCTCTAAAAATAATGGATGAATTTGTAGGTGATTTTGATGGCAGTTGAACAATATATGGATTCGATTATGAGATTTTATGCCCAGAATACTCAACAGGTATGGCTGGTAGTAGGTGGAATTATACTCGTAATCCTTGGAGTTATAGCTTATAAAAAATACGAATACTTCAAAACACTTGAAGTGTTCAAAGGCAAGGATTTGGACGAGAGAGTTACTGAAGACCTGTTTTCTAAAATGATGGATATAGGTCAGGATGTTGAGATGGATGTCTACTATGGTGATATGAACAAGGTAGGAACTTGTAGAAAGATTCTTGATATAGAATCTCCTTCGGATGGAACGATAGCTATAACATCTGAGGAGAAACAAGAGATAGGTGAGGAGATGGGGACAGCAGATATATTGCTTGTAATTCCATCTGATGGTATCAAGAAGTGGGGGTGGATTATCCTTGACAAAGTTTTTGGTATGAACAAGATGAGTAAGTTTATGGTAGTAAACAGAGACACTTACAGAACTGAGGCAGGAAGGATGGTTATCAATGACAAATGTAATATGATAAACAGAGGTGGTGTGTTGGTTCAATCTGGTCATACCACAGAGAATGTAGTCAACGAAATCGTTACGAACGAGACATACGAGAACATACTTCAGAGCCTACCTAACTTCGTTGAGAAGATTAATCAGTTTGACTCTCAGCATAGTCAGAGGCTAAACAGGATGGATAAGTTAGCAGAGATGGATAAGAAAGACCTTGAAAGGATGCTGAACAACCATTAAATTAGGTCGTCAACATCCATTTCTTCTGCTTCTTCCTTCCTTTTTTCTTTTATTTTTTCGATTCTTTCTTCGATAAACTTGTTCTTGTTGGGTATCTCAACCTTTCTATAACTTTCTACTATTCCATCGACTGGTTTATCTACATCCCAGAAACCATAAGGAACATAGAATCTCCTATACTTATTATCAAGTCTGTCGTGGTTATATTTTATTCCTTTCACATAGGCTTTTCCGATGTCCTTCATCGTAACTATAAAGTCAAGGTTCTCCCTTGCCTGTTTATCCAGTTTGTTTATCTCAGGTAGAACGAATATGTAGACACAATTCTTGATTCTCATGGTCTGAAGAACTTCCTGAACACCTCTGTTCTCCTGACTTCTCCAGTCAACTGAAGCAAGATTGACACCTCCCTCGTCAAATATAAAAACTTCCCTCTCTGGACAGGGTTTTCCATCTTCTTTAGGTGGGGTGATGTCATGAATTCTTTCAAGAAACGGAAGAACATCATATACTAACTGACTCTCAGGATTGAAATCACCAGCCATAGCGTTCACTTCGTGGTGAAGTATCTCTCCTATCCTCATAGCAGTCATCGACTTTCCAAGTCCCTGCTTACCAACTATGGCTATGGTAGGTGCAAGACCTTCGTTCAATTTCTCGACAACTTTGTGTATGAAGATGTGGTAGAACTCACCTTCGATTGGGTTCTTTCTGTTATTATGGGTGAGTGCGTTATACTTTTTCAGGAAAAGTCCTTGGTCTTGGGTACATTTTTCATCTTCACCCATGGTTTTCCCTCCAAGTTTCAAAACTTTCGATGAACTTTTTGGGTTCAATCTCAAGTTTCCCATAATTACGCAACCATTTTACTCCATCGAACTCATCAATCATATCCCATGCCGATATAGAGTTCATCGTGCAGTATGAAATGTCTGCTTTTACACAGAGCTTTTTGTTCCTCACTCGGAACTTCTTGTCACCGTATTTTTCTATGTAAGCCTCACAAAGTTCCCTGAGCTTGTCATATAATCTATGAAGCTGAGGGCGTGACGGCTCACGAGTCTGCTTCGGGGTCATATTTAACACAATATACTTTGTTACGGATACTTATAAATCTTTCGGTAGAATAATAATATTATCGAGGATTATCCCAACGAAATAATATTATTCAAATTCTACGAAGCATTTCTCAGTTGGAAACCAAACTTTTATTTCCCTACACCTATCTGGTGCATATTCAAAATAAAGGTAGCCTTTCTCAACCAAGTTGTTCAAACTTCTGGACGCTGATTCCTCATACAAATAATAATCGAGAGCATCCTTGAAAAGAATATATTTTTTATCTACTGCTTCTCTGAGTATTGCTTCTTGTTGTTCAGATAACATGTTTATATATTTATTGGTGAGGGTAATATATAAAATTAACCCAAAGATATTTATGATGTTAAGTCCTTTTATAAAGGGTGGTGAGAAAGTATAACTATACGGAGGTGCGACATTAATGGCAACCAATAAATATGTGAAATCGGGTGTCGGTACTCTTGTCGGACTGATTGTGGCTATAATGCTTCAGGAGTTCCTCAATCAGAACGAGACTGCTTTCAGTGGACTTGCTTCCACGATGGCAAACTTTATAGTACCACTCTACCTGATTGGAGTAGTTGTTTCAGCCATATCTATGTATGCACTGTAATGAGGTGATAAAGCATGTCTGCTAAAGATATGATTGGCAAGGGTGTAGGAATTATGGTAGTAGTTATCATGGCAATTATGATGGTGAACGCTGTTCCTTCCCTTGGCGAAATCACCGACCATTTCAGTGTGTCCACTGCCACAGAGTGGCAGGATGAGGCTGGAGCTGATACTGTGAATATCGAATATCTCACAAGCTCCTCATTTAATGACCTCGAAGGTTACATCGCATGGAACGGAACTGACTCGGCAGGAACTTGGGTCAGCCAGTCCTACAATGTATCTGGAGAGGAAACAAGTATTGAATTTAAGTATCGAGCAGAGAACGAATCTGATGTAAAAGTTAGGTTTGTCGATACGGATACCTCTGAGACTATCTACGAAACAAACTTGTCTGCAACAAACGGTGTGAAAACTCAGACCGTCAGAACTGCAATAGACAATTCGACTCACTCTAATTTCAGAGTTGAGTATGAATTGACTCAGCAGGATGCAGAAGTTTATTACGCAGATGCTCAGGGAGAAGCTGGAAACCTATCAAAAACCATCGGAGGTTTTGTAGTTCCACTATTGATACTTGGAGTTATAGCAGGAGCAGTTTATGAGATGAGTTAATTCTCAGTATCCCAAGAAGGAGAGGTGTAAAAAGCCTTTCCATTTTTAAGTTTTTTGAGGGTGCGTCTTATGGCAAAAAAATATAGTAGTAAAAGAGAAGTTTCAAGGATTGCTTATGACAGTCTTGGAATTATCATACTGATTTCTTTCGCAGTCATAATAAATGAAGTGGCTCAGAAACTTGGGACAGTTCAAGGTATCACTGGAGATACTGTGGTAGCAATTTTCTTGGTCAGTGGTATATATTATGCTTTCAAAAAATTAGGAGAATATGGAAAAACATGGGGTAGGTAGCGAAAGATTTATAAAGGAGTATGAGTAAATAATATGTAGGGTAATGGATAAGAAATATTTGATTCTGGTATTTTGTAGCTTGTTTTTAATTTCTTCAGTTTCAGCATTTTCTGGTGGAGACGGTACACAATCAAATCCTTATCAAGTTGATACTATTTCTGATTTTCAGGAGATAGATGGTATGCTTCCAGCAGACGGAGTATATTTTGAACAGACAAGTGACCTTAATTTCTCAGGAGTTGAAGGAAGTAATTATATGGTCGGGGGTGGATGTTCAGATGCTTTTTCATGTAATGAAAATCAAACTTTTAGGGGTATTTATAATGGACAAGGTTTTCAAATAAGTAATTTTAATCTTGATATATCTAATTTTCAATCAAACAACAATACTTATTTAGGTTTGTTTGGTTTCAATCGAGGTTCTGTAATAAAGAATATTTATATGAAGGATACCAGAGTTTATAATATTGCTAATGCTGACAGAGTCGGAGGTCTTACGGGGGGTGGAAAAATGGGGGCAGATGGAAAATACTCTTCAGTTTATAATGTTATGATGGAAGGTGTTAGTTTGAGTGTGTTGGATGAAACTTCAGGAGCACCAGCAGGTAGTATAGCTGGTATAACTGGTACTACTAAATATGAAAATGTTTTTGTTAAAGATGTTACCTTGATGGCAGGTTCAAATGGAAACATGGGTGGTTTCGCAGGAAGTATTTACAACGGTTATTACAGAAACACATTTACTTGGAATGTTAATGCTTACGGACCAGCGTTGACAAGTTTGAGTGGGGATGAAAATGTCCATCCTTTTGCTTCTGGTGATTTTAATGACGAATCAAAAGAACATAAAAACATGTTCTTCATAAGTGGTGATAATCCAGACACGAAATTAGAAGATGAAGGTAATCATATATTAGGTGGTTCTTGGGATACTGGTTCAGATGTAGAAGCAGATAATGTTTCTTTCAACGCTATGAATGGTGAATATTTTGACTGGGATACTATAAAATATGCACAAGACCCATTTATAGTTGACTCGGAAACAGCATCCTATAAATCAGCTACTTGGCTGGAAGCAAAACCTTTCAGTGATTGGGATTTCACAGTTACACAACAAGATACTGGAACAGGATATAAACGAAATAGTTTTATAGGACAGGAAGCTCTACAAATGGTTTCTGGCACAAATGTTTTTAAATCATATGATACTGGATATGGTTCTGATAATATTTATATAGAATCTGATTTTTACATTGATAATTCTGATTATTCTTCGGGGGATGCAGATGGTATGGTTCACTTTAACTTTTTCGCAGGTGGTGACGGACTTTTCGGAGATGGGCTGACTGTTTCATTTATACCTGCACAACAGATTGTTGCAATCGACCCTTATGGTTATGGTAGTGGTGATAGAACAACTAATACTGCTTGTTTTAATGTTAGAGAAGGTTCTGAAGGATGTAATAATAATGTTCAAGCAGGTAATAATACCATCGCTGTGAATATGTTGAGGGATGCGAACACAATAGAAGTTTATTTGAACGGAGATAAATTGGTGGAAAGGGAACTTAATGATTCGATAGCAGATTTTAGCAATGAAAAATTTAGTGTTCATGGTTCCTCTTTTGGTAATTCAGGAGTTGATTTGTATCTCGACAACCTCTGGATAGACACCCCGAATCAAGAACATGCTTACGGATACAACCCTACTTACCACAGGACGAATGATATTAGTTTCAGAGGAGGTTACAACGAAGATGCTACTGCTGGAGCATACACAGTTAACCATCTTTTCGATAAGACTCCTCCAACAATTCAAGAATTTATAAGAAAGAACAACGACTACCCTAATACAGAAGTTGATTATCAAAAAGGAAACCTTCTTGAGTTTTATTATTCTGTTTCTGACTCTGGATATTTCAAGAAGGGAATTGATTTAGAAACACTTGAATTTTCAGATTCGATAACTACAAACATTTCAAACAAATCTTTTGATAAGGGAAGTTATGAAAGAGTTTCCGAAAAGGAATATATAACTGGATACTTTAATATAGATGAAGAGGTAGGAAACATCCCTCTTTACTTTAATATAAGTAATAGTAATGATATTTTTCAGGGTGAGGAAACAGAGATTGAAGTTTCTGGAGCAGACTTGAACGGTGAATTCTGGCAGGTTTCTGATATTTCAGGTCAGGTTTTGAATAAGTCTTTCAACGATGGAGATAAATTCCTACCATTCAGAAACAAGGTAGATGGTGAATTTTATAATTACTTCATAGATACAGAGGATAAATATTATTACAATTTTGAGGCGAGTGATACAACAGATTACTGTGATGGATTGAAGATAGAAAGAGTTCATGATTTCGATAGTGTTATACTCGATAATGGTAACTCAACCTCCTTTTATCCACTTTCAACAAGTGGTTCGTCAGAGAGTGGAATTAAAAATGTTATACCTTCAATATATGAAGATACAAACATAACCGAACCAGTTACAAAACACATGAAAGTTCGTGCAAAGTCTTGCACAGGATTGACTGGTGAATGGGAGAACATAACTGTCAAGATAATTCCTCTTGACACTGACAAGTTCGCTTTGAATAATACTGAGATGTATAACAATGATTATCTGAACAATCCAAGTATAGTTGGATACAAAGATGAAATTTTCTTCGGAACTGAACTAACCCATACAGGAGATTATGAACACGCCAACTTTGACACATACAGCACTTGGACTTATTTCGACTCTGAGAATTATGGTGAAGTTTATGTGAACAACGATGTTGGATATGCTTTACTAAAATCTGATACAAGCACTTCGGAAAACATCTCAATCTTTGAAAATATAAGACTTGATTTGAAAGACTATGCTTTTGTTAGTCAGTTGAAGGTCAGGATGGTAGAGGAGTCAACAGGTGATGTTATATGGTCTGATGTATATCCAGACGGAGAAACACATACTGTCAGGAGAACTGAGTGGGTGGATAATATTGATACAAATGAAACTTACCTTGTAACTTATCAGGAATATTATAGTGATACTGGAGAAACTGGACCACTTTATAATACAACTGATACACTTGAGTTCTATGAAGAAGACCCACTTCCTATGAAATTTGAGAATAATTTCACGATGACTTGGGAGGAAGACCCAATCATAGATTCAACTACTGGTGAACTACTTCAGTTTGTAAATACTCAAGAATTTTTCAACAGGTCTGAAGTTACTATAATACCAAGAGTTGAAGTTCAGGATACATACGGATACCTAACAGATGTCTCAACTTCTGTTACGATAGAACAGGACGCTGTTGTTGATTATACTTTCACTTGGAGTTCCGACCCTGTTGACCAGACAACATCATTCAATGTTGAGCCAAAGGAAGATGATGATATGAACTGGGAACTCACCATAGATGGTGTGGATAGTTATACCAAACCAGACTTCACACTCGAGGATGGAGTATATTCACTTACGGTCAACGAGACAGTGGGAGAACATGACTTCGAGTTTGTTATATCAGATTCGATTGGAAATTCAAACACTATAATAGGAACATTCCAAGTTTATCAAAACAATCTTGTAAATACTTTCAAGGATTTACTTTCCAGAACATCTGACAAGATTTCATACCACATGAGTGGACTTATTTTCACTCTGTTTTTTGTTTTAGGTGGGGGTTTCATAGCACACATGGGAACAAGTAAAGGGTTCTCAAACAGTAGCACTACAATAACATCAGCAGTTATGATTTTGATGTTCATAACTGCCTTCTGGTCAGGTATGCTTTCAGGAATTTACGCAGGAATATCAGCTCTTGCAATATCAGGTTTGATAGGATTGAAAGTTTCAAGTATAGGAGGTGACAACTGATGGGTTCAGCAACAAGCTGGTTTCAATTTTCACTCACTTCACAGGTAACATTTTATCTGCTCAGCCTTGTGAATCCTTACCTTTCAGCAAGTATAAACATTCCAAATCTTTTGGATGTATTTTCGGGTGGTTTTTTCAACGCTGTGAGTGTTTTATGGGATACAATAAAACTCATAAGTGGGAGTATTTTGGGAGCAACAAATATTGGATTTATAAACCAGTATATATTACCAATAATGATAACCATAAATATAGTTATGGGATTGATATTATTAACACCAACACAAAATTAGAGGATAGATAAAAATGAAAACAATAGGAAATATAATGACAGGTCTTATCCTACTCGCAGTGGGACTTGCCCTACCATTCAATACACTTTTGGTAGACTTTACTACATGGAGTAGCTCAGCAATATTCATAGGAAAATTAACATGTATCGGTGGTAGTATAGCTTATATATTTAGAGGTGTTTTCAAGTGAACGGACCAAAATTAATTCTATCATCTATATTAATTTTGATTTCAGCAGTCGCATTTATAGGTTTTGTAGATGCAGATGTTACTTTTCAAGATACAGAAGTTCGAGATTTTCTTATCCCACAAGACCAGTCGTGGGGTTCTTATGGAACTCATGATAATACTCTGACAAATGCAGATGATGACCTTGTGATTGATGACACAGCCACAGGAGAGGGATATTTCTATGGGGATGATGTGTTCTATGATGCTCAAGGAATATCTTTGAACAGAGTGATAGTAGAGACCAATTTCCCTTCACCTACAAAGCACTCTGCTAACCTAACGATAAATGTTCTTGAGGATGATGGAACTATATTCGATACAATAACAATACCTCTTGAGGATGGAAGAATATCCTATTCTCTTTCCGAACTTGATTGTGGAGAAGGAACTGGTTTTGATTTTGAATATCATCTTACCACAGGAGATGCCAGTTCACCAGAAATAATTTCGATGGATGTTGAAAGTTCAGTCACTTTTGATAGAGGTGGAGATTTCCCAGAACTTCTACCGATATTGATATTCTCATCTTTAGGATTCATCGGAGTAGCAGGAATATTTAATTCCCTTTGACTATGATATTTAAAAATGATAACCTCCCAAGATTCAAGGATATAGAAGGTGAATGTTTTGAGCTTGAGTCTTGGCAGAGAGATAAGGAAGCACTTGAAGAAGAGGGTGAACATAAAACCAACAATTTCTTGACTGATATTGATGAGTATGAGGTAGTCGAAGAGCAAGGTTGTTATGGTCTCTATGTGCGATAGGGTTTCCACCCCCAATTACCCATGGGTGATTGGGAAAGATAGGGGTATAAACCGACACTTATTTGACCCAAAAATCAAGTTTTTGAAACGATAACAAGTCAGAAATGAGGGGACTTTCACCCCTCAAATGTAACACTTTATACCAAATTATCTATGGAGCTTTTTATATTTTTCGGTCAAGTAACTTGACATCTCTGGTATCAATTTCATACCGAAAAACATCACGAAGAAAACTCCTGAAAATGATATGAACATACTACCTATATTTCTCCAAGTGCTTACATCGGAGAGCATCAAACCCACCACAAAAAATGGTGACAAAACCTTCACTACATATTTACTCATCTCATCCATTTTATAAAACCTCTGATAAATTTAAATGTTGAAGTAACCAAAAGACAAACTATACTAAATGTGAATATATATCCACCAATCTTTCTCAACGCTTCTGTAACTGCAAAAAACTTGAGACCCAATCCTCCTGTCATAATAAAAAGAGAGGAGACGAAAGTGGTAGTTGACCTACTCATCGGCTTACCCATCTTCGTCACCCTGTAACATATCAATCATCCAAACGACTAATACTATCATACTTATACCAGCGAGTATCGAAAGGGATGTTTCAATCATCTATCTCACCCCTCTGATTATAACCACAATCCAAACATTTATAAAACTGGAAACCATCCTTTGGAAATCCAGTCTTCACCATCTCCTTCTCACACTTCGGACAAAGGATAGGCATACCTACAATCCTGCTGAAGAAGTTCCTGGTTCTTATAGCCAAACTCATCTGAGAACCACCTCATATTCAGAGAACTCCTCATAATCCTCCATAAAATCCTCTTGGTCATCAACTGAACAACAGGATGCATCACAGTCTGCATGTCCTTTGACTGTAAGGAATTGGACATCCAGAAGCCCTGACTCATTTGGTATAAATACCAGACCACATTCATTACATTCTATCATATCATCTTCACCTTCAATATCGTATCGTGTAGTATCTCCTCCTCCACAATGAGGACAATTTATATTTCGTCCCTCAAACTTTTTAGGTTCGAGAGCATCTTTTTCGTTTTCGGATATATTTTCGTATTCCATATCTGTTCACCTATATCAAAATTTTGAAACGGAGGGTTTAAAAAGGTTTCCCTTTCCGTTTCACTTCTAATAAAATATTGAAACCAAGGGTTTAAAAAGGTTTCCTTTTTGGTAGTTCTTCCATCATCTTCTTGTCCTCTTTATAATCATGTCTTTCAAAATTTAGGACAAGAATCGCAAGAAGCATACCAATAACACCCAACTTGAATTTATCTATCTCAGGATTTATCGAATCAAATGCTATCTTTCCTGAGTAAGTACCCATGATAAACATCAAAGTTCTATACACAGATTTTATAAAATCATAGTCTGTGACCTTCTGGATGCCTTTCAACACCATCTCTTTTATTTTTTCGAGTTCCATTATTAATAATATATTGAAACCTAAAGTTTAAAAAGGTTAGGGTTATCTTACAATATCCTTTATCTCTTTCTTTGTTTTTTTAGTATTCCTCTCAATTTCTCTCATCGAATAATCATTTTGATACATATATCTCACAAGGTTTTCCTTATTATAACCTCTTGGTTTTTTACCAAGTTCAACCTCTGAATGTATATCTTTTGAACCACCGAAGTGTCTTCTTATATTCTTTGGAATATAATCAATTATCTTTTTCATATCTGATTTCTCTTCCAATATTCTATTCAACTCCTCTTTCGAGTCAATCATCGCACCGTAGTTCTCCTTGAACTGCTCCTTTATAAAAGTTTTGATTCCATGATACTCTCTGTTTTTAAACTTACTGTAAAATGAATGATGGTTTATACCAATCCTTATAATTTTTCCGTTCTCAAGGTCTCTCTTCCTTCCGATAGCCTGTCTGACTTTTGCAAGTATTTCCATATCCCATATCATCTGGTATTTTGTGATGGTTTCCTTGTCATCTTCATCCACATCAAAACTGAACTTTTTCTTGAAATCAGATTTTCCCTTTAGATTATACTGACCACTTCCATCGTTGAAGTAACTGGGAGTTATAAAATCATAATAATTTTTACCATACTTTTCTGCTATCTCTTCAACTGTATCTAATGGCTCACCAAATTCTTCCTCCACTTTCCTCTTCATTTCCCTCACCCTCGGAGTCCCGATTACCCAGATATAATCAACATCCTTCAGTTTGTTACTACCTTCCATCTCTGCAAAGTGAAGAACATTATCATAATCTGAGAAAAGATTATCTTTTCCTTTTTTCGTTGTGACTACACCATGGGTTTCATCAGAATATTTATTTCTATGTTTGATAATCTGAGATACAATCCTTAAATTCAGATGCTTTTTCACATACTTGTTTGCTTTATCATAGTATGAATAACAATTCATTCGGATAGTCGAATTTCCTTTTTCACCAATGTTCACATAATGATATTCAGCGTCTATTTTCTTGTCTTGATTGAGTTCGACCTGTTCGATACCCTTATCTTCCAAACTTACCCCACCCTTTTCGGCATGATTCCACCTTGAAAACATAGTTCTAAACCATTCTTCTTTAAATTCAGCGTCCATCATCACTACTTTGTTATCAATCCCTTTCTTAAAAGCATCGTAACAAAATTCGTGGGTGACTCTTGCCTTCACTCCTCCATCGAGAGTAACTGCTCCACCATATTTAAATAACCTTGAAGCGAATATTATTTTGTTCACTACTTCGAGTTCAGGATAAACTTCTTTATCATCTCTCTTTAAATAAGCATCATAAAACTTGTTCAAAAATTCGTTCCTATCAAAATCTCTGAGTTCCTCAAATTCATCATACTCTTCCATCTCTTCTCTCAATATTTGTTCATTTATCTGATGATATTCCTCAAGCCATTCAGATTTCTGTGAATATATCTTATAAAATATCTTCAGAAAAGAACCAGCCTTATCCATGATACTTTTTAAATCTTTCGGTGTGTTTGTTTTTCTTGCTTCAACATATTTATCATCAATCTCCGACCCTGCTTTGAGAACATCCATCTCAGTTTTATTCTTCGACCCTTGTAGTTTTTCATCTATATAAAGGTTTCCCTTGTGGTCGAGTACATTAATAAGATGCTTCACTGTGAAAACTATTTTTGTCTTCAAAGTTTTTTCGTTGTAAAGATTGCTGTAAATATCTGCAAGTTTATGTATTTCCTCATCAAAGTCATGTTTTATTGCTAAAAACTTTGGTGAATATGGCTTGTCAACATTTCTCTGTATGATATTCTTGAAATCAGACAGTTTTTTCCTGCTAATTTTGTCCATCTGAGACTCTATCTTGGGTGGTATTATGACATTTTGTTTTTCTCCTGCTCCGTTCCGTTTCCAATTATATTGCCCAATGTACTTCTGAAGCGAAGCTAATTGGATACACTTGCCATGAGATAGCTCCCTCTGGTAATCCCTCATCTTTTCCTTCACTTGGGTGTGTGTATCGAAGACGATTGCATCACCGACACTCAAACATGTCATTGAGGCAGTTGTTTTTCCTGCACCAAACCCATCTTTCAGAACAATAAAATTATTATCACTGTTTTGAATACGCTTTCGATATTTCTTGATGTTATCTTCAATATCATCTGGTAGTTCATCCATAAGATTTATAAAGTTTTGTTTACAATTACTCATTATAGTTCACCTCATCGTTTACCTCGGTGTGGTGGACTGAAAACTTGACCCCTGATAAGGGGGTCATCCTCATTCTTTTTTCCATATACATTAATGAAATACTAAAGTATAAAAAAGTTAGTGTATCATATTCATGTTTCATACTCATATACCAAACTGAAATCCAAGGGTTTATAAAGGTAATGTTCAAATCGTAATACAT
>Ga0207714_1001674_pt1 | contig 14174 bp, 14 predicted proteins | sample PonA232FremontCA_2_FD_187270 | JGI IMG/M metagenome (GOLD analysis project Ga0207714, IMG submission 187270) | Marine sediment microbial community from Fremont, CA, USA - Pond A23 Sediment 2 (SPAdes) | ecosystem: Environmental > Aquatic > Marine > Unclassified | place: USA: Fremont, California... | reverse complement strand
CATCGAGATCGACCAGCCGATGCGCGTGGACGCCTTCCTCTCTTCCATTACTGACGACTTCGGCTCCTCGTACTGGACGACGGAGATCGCCCAGCCCCTCCAGCTTGATGCGGTGATGGAACAGCAGCTGACCGACCTTTCGGGCGGGGAACGCCAGCGGGTCGCCATCGCCGCCTGCCTCTCGGAGGACGCCGACCTGTACCTGCTCGACGAGCCGTCGGCGCATCTGGACGTCGAACAGCGGGTGCTCGCGACCTCCGCCATCCGCCGGTACGCCGAGAACCACGACGCCACCGCGCTGGTCATCGACCACGACATCTACATGGTCGACCTGCTCAGCGACCGGCTGCTGGTCTTCGAGGGCGAACCCGCCGACCGTGGCCACGCCGCACCCCCCCAGGGGATGCGCGAGGGGATGAACGACTTCCTCTCGAACCTGGATATCACCTTCCGCCGGGACGAACGGACTGCTCGCCCCCGGATCAACAAGCCGGGCAGCCAGCTCGACCGCGAGCAGAAGTCCCAGGGCGAGTACTACTACGCGCCCTGAGCGGGTCCCGCCCGGGGAGGCACGGACCGGCGGCTCGGCGCGTGGAAGACGGAAAACGATAGCCAGCTGCAGTCGTTCGACCCGTCCCCTCAGCCTTCGATCTCGCCGGGGTCGCCGGTGTCGGGCTCGGCGCCCGCGACGGCCTCGTCGAGCCCGTCGTCGACGGCCTCCGAGAGCCGGGTGTCCTCCTCGTCGAGTTCGCGGTCCGTGGGGTTCTCGTCCTGTTCTTCGGTGACCGTCTCGTCGCCCGTGACGGAGACGAAGATCGACCCGAGCTCCTCCGTCCGAGCACGGCGTTGACTTTCACTCATTACACTCTACTGTATAGCCCCTATCCGCATACCACTATCACCTAACAGTGTTGGGTCACAGCGCGTGCGCCCGTGCACGGCCAACGCATGGCAGATTCGCCGACACGAGGCGGCAGACGCGCCACCACGAGACGAGTGGCCGACCGGTTCAGAGCACGTTCCGGTTGCAGGAGCCACAGAGGGTCTCCTCCTTGACGTCGACCTCCCGGACGGTGGGCGAGAAGTTCATCACGCAGCGTTTGTTGTCGCAGTGCTCGAGCCCGAGCGTGTGGCCGACCTCGTGGACGACCTCCTTGCGGACGCGGTCGGCGAAGATGTCGTCCGCGGACCGGTTCGAGAATCCGCCGTCCGAGGAGGTGTTCAGCCGGTAAGTGGAAATGACGCTGCCGCTGCCACCCAGGTACGCCAGGCCGAATACGTAGTTGCGCCGGTGGTAGAACAGGTCCTTGGGGGTGATGGCAATGTTTTTTTCCCCGCTCCCGACCCGCTTTGCGAGGTCGATGAACTCCTCGGCGCGGTACTGGTCGCGCCCGGAATCGTATGACCCGGCGGGGACCGATTGTGAGTCGTGGACCGTCACCTCGCAGTCGTAGACGGTCCGCAGGCCGGCGGAAGCCTCCCGCTTGACCACAGCGTCGACGTTACCCACCGGCACGATGTCGACGTGCATGCGAACGTATATGTGTGGGACCGGTATAAAAATCTCGCGTGCTCGCGGACAGACGCCACACGCTCGTCACACGCCTGTCGGACTGCGAGCGGGTCGTCGAAGTCGGGGTTGGCCGCCGCCCCGGGGTCGCTGCCGACCTCGCCGAGCAGGGCGTGGCCGTGACGGCCACGGACGTCCGGGACCGCTCCACACCGGAGGGCGTCCGCTTCGTCCGCGACGACGTCACCGACCCCGACCTCCAGGTCTATCGCGACGCCGACGCCGTCTACGCCCGCCACTGCCCGCCCGAACTCCAGCGGCCCGCCCGCGACGTCGCCCGGGCCGTCCGCGCCCCGTTTCTGTTCACGACGCTCGGCGGCGACCCCGCCCTCGTCGAGGCCCGTCGCGTGAGTGCCGGGGACGGCACCGTCTACGTCGTCGACCCGGACCCGGATGCCGGGGCGTGAGCACGACCAGGGCCCGGCCGGAAGCCGGAACCGGCTTGAATGAGGCGCCCATCCTTCACCGTGATGAACGTCGATGCCGTCGTGCTGGACGTCGACGGCGTGCTGGTCGACGTCGCGGACTCCTACCGGCGCGCCATCGTCGAGTCGGTCGACCGGGTCTGCGGCGACACCATCGCGAAGGAGGACGTGCAGTCGTTCAAGAACGCCGGTGGCTTCAACAACGACTGGGAGCTGACCTACGCCGCCGCCCTCTTTATCCTGGCGCGCCGCGAGGGGATGGACCGCTCGCTGTCGGGATTTACCGCGGCCATCGAGGGGATGGGCGGCGGCCTCGACTCCGCCCTGTCGGTCGTCGCCGAGGAACTCCCGCCGGCCGCCAACGAGCAGGTTCTGGGCGAGTGGGACCGCGACCGCCTGCGCGAAACCTTCCAGGCGCTGTATCTCGGCGCGGACCTCTACCGCGACCTGGAGGGCGGCGAGCCCCCCCTCTCGGCGCCGGGGTACATCCACGACGAGCCGGTGCTCGTCACCGCTGACACCGTGGCGGCGCTGACCGACCGCTGGTCCGTCGGCGTGCTCACCGGCCGGCCGGCCGCCGAGGCCGAGATCGCCCTTGAGCGGGCCGGGCTGGACGTATCCGCCGACCACCGCTTCGCGATGGACGACTGGCCGGCCGCGAAACCCGACCCCGGTGCCCTGGTATCGCTGGCCGAGACCTTCGAGGCCGACCGGGTGGCCTTCGCCGGCGACACGCTCGATGACGTCCAGACCGCGGTCAACGCCAGCGAGGCCGACGACCGGACCTACCTCGGGGTGGGGGTACTCACCGGCGGATTGACGGGAGCTGAGGGTCGCGAGCGCTTCGACCGCGCCGGCGCCGAGGCGGTCGTCGAGACGGTCAACGACCTGCCCGGGCTCCTGTCGTGACCCCCGCCCCCGCCCCCGCGATGCGGGATACGGTCGCGGTCTTCCTGCTTGCCATCCTGGCCTGCGCGCCGGTCGTCGCGCCGCCGACGCCGCTGGCGGCCGCCATCTATCTGGGCGTTTCCCTCTCCTTTACCGGCTTCGTGGCCCTGCTTCTGGTCGTCGCCTTCGACTACCGCCGGGTCCGGCTCGCTCCCCTTCCAGTTCTGGTGACCGTCGGACTGGCCGCCGCGTTCGCACTTGCGGCCAGTCTCGTCCCCGCCGTCCCCGACGGGGGTTTTCTCCGGGGCCTCCTCGTGAGCGGTGCCGGCGGCCTCGGCCTCGGTGTCGGGCTGTGGGTCGCCTACGACGGCCCGCTCGACCGGTTCCGCGGGGACTGAGGCCACACCAGCCGCCGGCACACCTGCCCGGCAGGTACGCTTTTCACTGCGGCGCTACCCCGTTCGGCATGGACGACTGCTACCGCATCAGGGTGCCGACGCCCTTCGCCGTCGGCCGGGTGAACTGCTACGTGCTCCACGGCGACGGCCTCACGCTGGTCGACCCCGGGCCGGCCAGCGAGGATTCCCGCGAGACACTCGTCGAGGGGCTCGCCGAGGAGGGCTACGGGGTCGGGGACGTCGACCGCGTGCTCGTCACTCACCCGCATATGGACCACTTCGGGGACGCCGCGGCCATCGCCGCCGAGTCGGGCGCCGAAGTGTGCGCTCACACCGACGCAGTCGGGTGGCTGGCCGACCCCGACGCCCAGTTCGAGCGCGAGCAGGACCTCTTCGAGCCCTTCCTCGTCTCGATGGGGCTGCCCGAACGGCTGAGCGATACGGTCATCTCGCTGCCCGAGACCTACCGGGATTTCCGCGATCCGGTGACCGTCGACCGCGAACTCGAGGAAGGCGACGTCGTCGACGCCGGCGTCGACCTCGAGGTCATCCACACTCCCGGTCACGCGCCGGGCTCGGTCTGCTTTCTCGCGGCCGGCCAGGCGCTTTTTACCGGGGACCACCTCCTCGGGCACATTTCCCCGAACCCGCTCCTCACGACCCGGCCCGACGACCCGACCGAGCGCACCCGGAGCCTCCCCGACTACCTCGACGCCCTGGAGAAGATCCAGGGGATCGACGCCCCGGTCGGCCGGCCGGGCCATGGCGACCCCGTGACCGACGTCGACGGCCGGGTCGCCGAGATCATCGAACACCACCGCGAGCGCGAGGAGCGGGTCGCGAACATCCTCGCCGCTGAGGGACCGGTGACGGCCTACGACGTCACCCAGGAACTGTTCCCGGACCTGCCCGCCACCGAACTGTTCCCGGGGATGTCCGAGACCATCGGCCACCTGGACCTGCTGGAGGACGACGGTCGGGTCGCCATCGAGGAACGCGACGGGGCCGTGACCTACGACCTGGCGGAGTGAGGCGGTGCCTCACTCCTACAATTCCCGCTGCCGGCCCTTCGGGACCTGCGAGCGCAGCGTCCCGTAGGTGTAGAGGCCGACGCCCAGCGGTTCGACCCCGCCCGCGATCTCGTGAGCGACGATGAGGTAGCCCCAGTCGCCCTCCCACTCGAGGTCCTGCTCCTCGCCGGCGAGGAAGCGAGCCGCGCGCTCGTCGTCGAGTTCCAGAATATTCCGGGTGGCGTGGCCGCCGACCTTCTGGACGCCGGCCATCGTCGGCTTCCAGTACTCCTGGCGGGTCCTGAGAAGCGTCATCCCCAGCGCCTCGACGTCGACGGCGTCGGGCTCTGGCTTGTCGGCTTCCGCGAGCACCCATATCTTCCCCGCGCCCCGCTCCCAGAGGCTGTACCCCTCGAAGGCCCCGGGCGGGATGCCGAACCGCTCCTCGAACCACTCCAGCACCGCCGCGCGAGTCGGCCGGTCCGGTACCGTCCGCTCGTCGGCCGTGGCGGGCAGCCGGTCGAACCGGTGGGGGCGGTTTTCGGGTCTGTCCTCGCCCGCGGCCTCGTCTCCATGCTCGCTTTCGCCGCCCGCCCCGCCTTCGTCGCTCATCCGGTCACCTCCAGTTTCGCACAGAAGAAGCCGCCCGTGTCGTTCTGATGGGGGTAGATCCGGGCCGCGCGGGTCAGCCGGTCGTCGTAGGTCTCGCCCTGCCACTCCGTGACCCCGGGGGCGTACTCCAGCGGGAGGGCCATCTCCACGGGCCGGCAGTCCTCTTCGCCCAGCACGTAGTCAAGCACCGCCTCGTTCTCCTCGGGGGCGAACGTGCAGGTGGAGTAGACGACGGTCCCGCCCTCCCGGGTGGCCTGGACGGCCCGCCGGAGCACCCCTTTCTGAACCGCAGCGACCCCCTCGACGTGCTCCATCGTCCACTCCTCGAGCGTGTCGGGGTTCTTCCGGACGGTCCCCTCACACGAGCAGGGGGCGTCGACCAGCGCGCGGTCGTAGGCGTCGTGGGCGAACGGTTTCAGGGAGTGGTTGCGGGCGTCCTCGGTGGTGACGGCGGTGTTCGTCACGCCCAGCCGCTCGGTGTTCGAGCGCAGGGCAGCGATGCGGCCGATGTTGTTGTCGGTGGCCACCACCCGCCCCGAATCGTCCATCAGCGCCGCGAGCTGGGTGGTCTTGGAGCCGGGCGCGGCGGTGGCGTCCCAGACGACGTCGCCGGGCCGGGGGTCGAGCACGCGGGCCGGGACCGCAGACACCTCCTCCTGGCCGTGGAGCCAGCCGTGGGCGTACGGCCAGTTCGCGCCCGGCTGGCCCGAGAGCCGGAAGAGGCCGGGGTGCCAGCCGACCGGCTCGGGCTCTAACCCTGCCTCGGCCAGTGCCTCCCTCGCGCGCTCGACGGTCGTCCGGAGCGTGTTGACCCGGACGACCGAGGGCAGCGGGCGCTCGCAGGCCGCCAGGAAGGCCGCGAAGTCACCCACAAGCGGTTCGTACCGCTCCAGGACGTCCATTGGCGGTGCAAGGCCGGGCCGGCGCTTGTGGGTTTCGAAGCGGCGCCAACAGACCTACCCGCGTTCCGCTCCACCCCCCGGTATGGCAGACCCGGACCTCGGAGAGGCGGTCATCGTCTACGAGGACCCCGAGGAGGGGACCGTCGAGCGGACCGTCCAGAACGAACGGATCGCCTACTTCCAGGACCACTGGATCGTCAAACTCGACGAGGACGAGGCCGGCAACGACATCGTCCGGCGGGTCCCGCTCCAGCGGGTCCACTACGTCGAGCGGTCGGTCGAGGAGTTCGAGTCGGAGGTGAGCACGCTCCGCAATCAGGTGGAGTCCGTCGCCCGCGACATCGGCTCGACGCTGTTCGGCGACGACGCCGGTGACGCGGACGCCGAACCCAGGACCATCGAGGTCGAGAGCGAGTCTGACGACGACAGCTGAGCCGACGGCTGGGCGCACGACCGCAGCGGGCACGCCGTCGCCCCGTGGCGCGGCCCGCGTCAGCCGTCGAGGTCGACGTCCTGCCGGTCGGCGAGCGGCCGGCGGGCCCTGGCGTCCCCCTCCTCGCCGAGGTCCTCGACGGGGCACTCGACGAAACCGGCCAGCAGCGCCGGCCGGACCCGGAAGTCGACGTACTCGACTCGCCCGTCGGCGACGACGGCGTCGATGTCTCGCTCCCCATCCCGGGGGCAGTCATCCGGACGTCGGCCCAGCCGGTCTCGTCGTCGGTGCCGGAAAACGGCGTCCCATCGGGCCCGTCGGCCGGCATTTCGCTCGTTCCAGGGGGACCACGGCCGACGGACGGAATCCCACCGCCGGCGGGATTAAGTCGCTGGGCGTCGCCGTTCCGGCATGGCACATATCGAGGAATTCATCGACGTTGACCTGGCGGAGCCGACGCTGGTCGAGGGGCTGCCAGGCGTCGGACTCGTCGGCAAGATCGCGGCCGACCATCTCGTCGAGGAGCTCGGGATGACCGAGTTCGCGGCCTGTCGCTGCGAGGGGCTGCCCGACGTCGCGGTCTACCACGAGGGCAGCCGGGAGGTGAAAGCGCCCGTCCGGGTCTACGCCGACGAGGCGCGGGACCTGCTGGTTCTCCAGAGCGACATCCCCGTCTCGCCCAGCGCGGCCGAGGAGTTCGCCGGCTGTGTCACCGGCTGGCTCGCTGAGCGGGACGTCACACCGGTCTACCTGAGCGGTCTGCCCGTCGAGAAGGAGGGCGTCCCCGGACTGTACGGGATCGCGACGGGGGCTGGCGGCGCCCTGCTCGAGGAGCACGGGGTCTCGCCGCCGGAGGAGAGCGGGCTGATCAGCGGGCCCACGGGCGCACTGGTCGCCGAGGCCGGCCAGCAGGGCGTCGACGGCGTCGCCCTCGTGGTCGAGGCCAGCCAGGGGTTTCCCGACCCCGAGGCCGCCCGGGTCATCCTGACGGAAGCGGTCGAGCCCATCGCGGGCCTCGAAGTCGACACCGACCGGCTGGTCGAGCAGGCCGACCGGATCGCAACCGCCCGCGAGAACCTCGCCGAGCGGATGCAGGAGGCCCAGGATGAATCCACCCGCGCCCAGCCGCTGGGGATGTACCAGTAACCGAGCCCGGGGCCACGACATCCCCGCCCCCGGTGGGTCGCCGGCTGTCGCTCAGACCACCGCCAGCCCGCGCCCGACCTGCCCGGTGTAGGTGACGGGCCACTCGACGGGCAGGCCCGTCCACGACCGGCCGGCGTCCCCGCTGCGGTAGAGTCCGCGGTTAGTCAGCGCGTAGAACTCGCCGGGCCTGCCCGCGGCCAGCACCGCCCGTACCGTGCCCTCCGGGTCGGGAAGCCCGTCCATCGCCAGCTGCCAGGCGCCGCCGTCGCTGTCGCCTCCTCCGGCTCCGTCGCCGCCCACCTCCCGCCGGTAGACGTACGCCTCCGCGTTGGCGGGGGTGTGCGCCGAGCGCGCGCCGCGGGCTGCCGAGACCAGCATCCGGGAGGGGTCGCCGGGGTCAACCGCCAGCCCCCAGACGTAGCGGTGCTCCAGCCCTTCCTGGGGGTACCGCCAGCGTTCCCCGCGGTCCTCGGACTCGGCGTACCCGTCGCCCGCGGCGACGTAGACCCGCTCCGGGGCGTCGGGGTGGGTGGCGACGGTGTGGTTGTCCCTGCGGGCGCCCCCGGGGCGGGGCTCCCAGCTCTCCCCGGCGTCGGTCGACCGGACGAACGCGCCGGCCTCGATTGCCACGTACAGCCGGTCGGGGTCGTCGGGCGCGACCGCGACCCACCGGACGTGGTGGGTGTGGGGACGCGGCGGGAACGACCACCGGCCGCTCGAGGGGAGCGCGGTCAGGTCCGCGCAGGCTTCGATGGCTCCGAGGTTATCCTCCGGAACCCGGTAGACGGCGCTTGGCTCGGTGCCGACCCAGACCGTCCCGTCCGGGCCGACCGTGACGCTCGTCACGCGGTCCTCGAAGTCGACAGCGTGCCAGGTGTCGCCGCCGTCGGGGCTGTACTGGAGGCCGGCCTCGACCGTGCCCGCGAAGATGCGGTCGCCGTCGGCCGCGAGACACTCGAAGTCGTGGCCGACCAGCGTCTCCTCGGCCTGCCAGCCCCCGTCGGCCTCGCGGACGCGGAGCAGGCGGTCCTCGAGCGCGGCGTGGATGGGCATACCGGGGGTAGGCGAGCCGGGGGTTTATGTCCGGCCCCGCGCTCCCGGGTCAGGCCCAGAGCCCGAACCGGAGACCGACCATCACGAAGACGATGGTCAGCTGCATCAGCCCCTGGAGCCCGCCGAGTTTCGCGTTGCGCATCCCGATCTCGCCGACGAGCTCGTAGTCGGGGTCGCCGGAGGTGAGCTGGCGGTAGATCCGGACCTCGCCGGGGAGGATCACCCCGAATCCCTGGACCGACAGCAGCGTGACGATGACGAGCGTGGCGACGATCCACGGTGAGGTCATCCCGAACTCGGGCAGCGTGGTGGCGAGGAAGGCGCCGCTCCCGACGACGGCCACAGCGAGCGCGGCGAGCGTCTTCCGGTCGGTCAGCGCGTCGAACTGGGAGCCGACCAGCACGACGATGGGGATCGTGGTGGCGGCGGTCATCAGCGCCAGCCAGGGCATGAACTTCGGGAAGCCGCGGTTCAGCCCCATCACGATCCCGGCGGTGATCGTCACCGTCGCCAGCACCGGCATCAGGAAGGTCATCTTCGGGGTGAACTTCGCGAAGAAACTGCCACGCTCCTCCGGGTCGAGGCCGCCGACGACCGGGCCCAGGACGGCGCCCATGAAGACGTCGACGCCGGTCCAGAGGACGCCGGCCATCACATGAACGTAGACCAGCGCCCGGGGGTCGTTGGAGACGATGGCACCGGCGAGCGCCAGTACCGGTACCGCTACGGCCGCGCCGGCAAACGCCGGGTTCGCGCGCTGTGCCAGTCCACCGATCCCCCCGAGTGTTCGGTCTGCGGTCGCCATGCGTGCCCGTGCTACCGACGGTGACTAAAACATGGCGCTGGCGACACCGTCGCCACCCGACCTTGCGCTCCCGGCCGGAGCCGCCGCGCCCGACTAGTCGTCGCCGGCGCCTGCCCCGGCTGCCTGTTCGCCCTCGCGCTCGCCGTCCGGGTCCGGCGCCCCGATGGGTTCCCGGTCGGCACGCGGCCCCTCCAGGTCGACGTCGGGCAGCAGGTCCCGGAGGTACCGGCCCGTGTGCGAATCCTCGACCCGGGCGACCTCTTCGGGCGTCCCGGTGGCGACGACGTCGCCGCCGCGCTCCCCGCCCTCCGGCCCGAGGTCGACGATGTTGTCGGCGTTCTTGACGAGGTCGAGCTCGTGTTCGATGACGACGACCGTGTTGCCCTCCTCCGTCAGCCGGTGGAGCACGTCGATGAGCTTGCGCTCGTCGGCCGGGTGGAGCCCGGTGGTCGGCTCGTCGAGCAGATAGAGCGTGTCGCCGGTGTCCTTTTTTCCCAGCTCTTCGGCGAGCTTGACGCGCTGGGCCTCCCCACCCGAAAGGGTCGTCGAGGGCTGACCCAGGCGCATGTACCCCAGGCCGACGTCTTTCAGCAGCTCCAGCCGCCGGCGAAGCTGGCTGTGGCTCTCGAAGAAGTCGTAGGCCTCGTCGACGGTCATGTCGAGCACGTCCGCGATGGTCCTCCCGCGGAACTCGACCTCGAGGGTCTCGTCGTTGTAGCGGGCGCCGCCACACTCCTCGCAGGGAACCTGCACGTCCGAGAGGAAGTTCATGTCGATTTTGACGGTCCCCTGGCCGCCACACTCCTCGCAGCGGCCGCCCTTGACGTTGAAAGAGAAGCGACCTTTCTGGTAGCCCCGCCGGTTGGCGAGGTCGGTCTCGGCGAACAGCTCGCGGACGTAGTCGAAGACGTTGGTGTAGGTCGCCGGGTTCGAGCGGGGCGTCCGGCCGATGGGCGACTGGTCGATCAGCCGGACCGTCTCCACGTTCTCCAGGCCCTCGATGGCGTCGTGCTCGCCGGGGTCGACGCTGGTGTTGTCGTTCATCTCGCGGGCCAGCCCCTTGTAGAGCACCTCGTGCATCAGGGTGGACTTGCCCGATCCGGAGACGCCCGTGATCGCCGTGAAACAGCCAAGCGGCAGGTCCACGTCGATGTCCTTGAGGTTGTGCTGGCGGGCGCCCTCGATGGTGAGCGCCCCCTGGGGGTCGCGGCTCGCGGTTTCACCGCTCGCTCCGTCCGAGCCCTCCCCGCAGTCGGGCTCGCGGCGCGTGTCGGGGACGGGAATGGAGCGCTCGCCGGAGAGGTAGTCGCCGGTGACCGACTCCTCGGTGGCGAGCACCTCCTCGAGGGAGCCGTTCACCACGACCTCGCCGCCGCGCTTGCCGGGGCCGGGCCCCATGTCGATGACGTTGTCCGCCCGCCGCATCGTCTCGGTGTCGTGCTCGACGACCAGGAGGGTGTTGCCCAGGTCCCGCAGTTCCTCCAGGGTGTTCAGCAGGCGGTCGTTGTCCCGCTGGTGGAGGCCGATGGAGGGTTCGTCCAGCACGTACAGCACCCCCACGAGCCCCGACCCGATCTGGGTGGCCAGCCGGATCCGCTGGCTCTCCCCACCCGAGAGCGTCGACGCTTCGCGGTCCAGCGTCAGATATTCGAGACCGACCTCGCACATGAACCCGAGCCGGGCGCGGATCTCCTTGAGGATCTCCTCGGCGATCTTGGTCTCCCGCTGGTCCAGCCGGCTCTCCATCCCCTCGAAGTGGTCGCGGGCGTCGCCGATTGACATCTCGTTGACCTCGGTGACCGAGGTGCCCGCCACGAGGACCGCCCGCGACTCGGCTTTCAGCCGCGTGCCCTCGCAGGCCGGGCAGGTGGTGACGGCCATGAACTCCTCGATGTGCTCGCGGGCGCGGTCGCTGTCGGTCTCGACGTGCCGGCGCTCCAGGTTGTTGATGACGCCCTCGAACCGCTCGGTCTTCTCGCGGGTGCCGTTCTTGGTGGTCCACTCGAAGTGGACCACGTCGTCGGTGCCGTAGAGGAACTGGCGCCGTATCTCGGGGTCGAGCTCCTCGAAGGGGGTCTCCAGGGAGACGCCGAAGTGCTCGGCGACGTTGTCCAGCTGGCGGGAGTAGTAGGTCCGGTTGTAGCTCCAGGGCTCGAAGACGTGCTTGAGCGGCTTGGAGGGGTCCTGGACCACCAGGTCCTCGCTGACCTCCTTGGTCGAGCCCAGCCCCTCACACTCCGGGCAGGCACCGTGGGGGCTGTTGAACGAAAAGGAGCGGGTCTCGATGGCGGAGATGTCGATGTTGCAGTGGGTGCAGGCGAGTTCCTCGGAGAACTCGACGGTGAGGCGGTCCTCGCCGCCTCCCTCTTCGTCGTCCGCGAGGTCGCCCGTCGAGCGGGCCGTCGACCCGCCCAGGTCGCCGGTGTCCGCGGGCGGGTCCGGGACGGTCACCTTCAGGACGCCGCCGGCCTCCTCGAGTGCGGTCTCGACGGAGTCGGTGATCCGGGAGCGGGCCTCTTCACTGACCTTCACGCGGTCGACGACCACGTCGACGGTGTGGTCGTAGTTCTCGTCCAGGTCGGGCCGTTCGACCGTGAGGTCGTACTCTTCGCCGTCGACCTCGACGCGAGTGTACCCCTCGCCCACGAGGTCGTCGAAGCGGTCTTCGAAGGCGCCCTTCTGGTCCCGCACCACAGGGGCACACAGCTTCGCACGCGTCCCCTCGGGGAGTGAGAGCAACCGGCGGACCATCTGCTGGGCGCTTTGCTCGCCGACTTCCCGACCGCACTCCGGGCAGTGGGGCGTGCCGACCCGAGCGTAGAGGAGGCGGAGATAGTCGTGGAGCTCGGTTACTGTGCCGACCGTCGACCGGGGGTTGTTGGCGGCGTTTTTCTGGTCGATGCTGATCGCGGGCGAGAGCCCCTCGACGTTCTCGACTTTGGGCTTGTCCATCTGGCCCAGGAAGTTGCGGGCGTACGCCGAGAGGGACTCGATGTAGCGCCGTTGCCCCTCGGCGTAGACGGTCTCGAAGGCAAGCGAGGACTTCCCCGACCCCGAGAGGCCGGTCACGACGGTCAGCTCCTCCCGGGGGATGGTGACGTCGATGTCCTTGAGGTTGTGTTCCTCGGCCCCGCGGACCTCGATGGTGTCCCGGCTCATTGCACAGTGGCAGGGACGGGACCCGTGAAACGCTGTCGGTTCCCCGCGGTCACGGCCGCCGGAGCGACGGCCACGGGGTCGAACGGACGTGAGGACTATTCGACACAGCGGTCTCGGCTCGACCGATGGCCGCCGACAACACGCGCCGCGGCGATGGTGGTCGACGCCATCCAGGGGAACTAGACCCGCTCCGGCAGCCATCCGCCGCTGACCTCGACGTTCTGGCCGCTGATGTAGTCGCTTCCCTCCTCCAGGAAGAACTGCATCGCCTGGGCCATGTCCTCGAAGTCGGCGGGACGGTCCCCCGGGAGTTTCGCGGGGAACTCGTCGGAGTTCTCGACGACGTAGGGGGAGACGGCGTTGACCGTCACGTCGGTGTCCTGCGTGTCGGCGGCCAGCATCCGGGTGAACATCAGGACGCCGGCCTTCGCGGCGAAGTACGGAAAGTTCTTCGGGCTCACGAGCCCCTTCTCACTGGAGGCGTAACCGACGTTGACGATGCGGCCGAACCCGACCTCCCGCATGGCCGGCAGCGCGCGCCGACAGCAGAGGTAGGTGGCGGTGAGGTTGGTGTCAATCACCGTCGCCCACGTCTCCGGGTCGATTTCCGTCCAGTGGCGGGGCGCGAACGCGCCGACGTTGTTGACGAGCACGTCCACGGCCCCCAGGTCGGCCTCGACGGCGTCGAACAGCCCGTCCACGTCGTCGGGGTCGGTGACGTCGGCCTGGACGACTGCCGCGTCGACGCCGCGCTCGCGGGCCGCCGCAGCCACCTCCCGGGCCGCCCCGCCGCTGCTGCGGTAGTGGACCGCCACGTCCGCTCCACAGTCGGCCAGCGACAGAAGCAGTTCCCGGCCGACACCCTTCGCGCTGCCCGTGACGAGTCCGACCCGCCCCGACAGGTCCGGCGAGATCATACCCCTGTTCGGGGCTCCACGGGATTGAACGCTGCCTTTCCGGCCTTCCAGCGGGCCGGGGGACGCGCCCCCGACCTCGGCTCCGGACGGCCGTGACCGGGTCGTTGCCTCAGAACTCGGTGATGACGGGGAAGCCGATGGTGTCGAAGTCGGACATCGACTCCAGCACCTCGGGGACGTCGTCGAGGGCGACGGTGTCGCCGATGATCTTCGAGGGGTCGAGCTTGTCCGACCCCATCATCTCGAAGATCTCGTCGAACCGGTTGGGCTGCATCCCGAAGGAGGCGACGAAGTCGCGTTCGGTGAACACCATCTCGTCGACCGGCAGCGGCACCTCGCCCTCCTCCTCCCCGGTCGTCAGCCCGAGCTGGAGGTGGGTGCCACGCTTGCCGAGGCTGTCCATGGCGTTGCGGCAGGTGGTCTCGATCCCGAGCGCGTCGACGGCGACGTCACAGCCGCCGCCGGCGATCATCGCGGCCTGGCCCGCGGGGTCGTCGACCTCGGCGGCGTTGACCGTCTCGACGGCACCCAGGTCCTCGGCAAAGTCGAGTTTCTCGTCCTCGAGGTCCACCGCGATGACGTTCGCGCCGGCGGCGTTTGCGATCTGGACCGCCGAGAGGCCGATCCCCCCACAGCCGTGGACGGCAACCCAGTCGCCGGGCTCGACGTCGGCGCGGTGGTTGACGCCGTGGAAGGAGGTTGCGAACCGACAGCCCAGGCCGGCGGCGTCGACCGGGTTGACCCCGTCGGGGAGGACGACCGCGTTCTGGTCGGCGTCGGGGACCCGGAACTGCTCGGCCCAGGCGCCCTCGGCCTCCGGAGTGAAGCCCAGTGGAACGAGGTTGTCACAGATGTT
>Ga0207714_1001672_pt1 | contig 14181 bp, 13 predicted proteins | sample PonA232FremontCA_2_FD_187270 | JGI IMG/M metagenome (GOLD analysis project Ga0207714, IMG submission 187270) | Marine sediment microbial community from Fremont, CA, USA - Pond A23 Sediment 2 (SPAdes) | ecosystem: Environmental > Aquatic > Marine > Unclassified | place: USA: Fremont, California... | reverse complement strand
TCATCGGCCACGAGATCGTCCACGCCGCCGCCCGCCACAGCGCGCAGCGCCTCGAGCGCGGCATGCTCATGCAGGCCGGCGTCGCCGCCGTCGGCGTGGCTGCCCGGGACCACGAGCTCTCCGGGCTGCTCGTCGCCGGCGCCGGCGTCGGGCTCAACCTGATCAACAAGCGCTACTCCCGCGAGGCGGAGCTGGAGTCGGACCGCTACGGCACGCGCTACATGGCCGAGGCCGGCTACGACCCGCAGGCGGCGGTCAGCCTGCAGGAGAAGTTCGTCCGCCTCGCCGGCGACAACGACCGCAATTGGATCGAGGGGCTGTTCGCCAGCCACCCGCCCTCCGAGGAGCGGGTGGAGGCCAACCGGGCGCTCGCCCAGGAGCTGCGCGCCGAGATGGATCCCGACGCATGGACCCTGGGCGAGGCGCGCTACGCGCGGCGGACGGCGCCGCTGCGCGAGGCCAGCGAGGCCTACGCCGATCACGAGGCGGGCCGGGAGGCGCTGCAGGCCGGCGAGCCCGAGCGGGCCCTGGGGCTGGCCGAGCAGGCCATCGACGCCTACCCCGAGGAGGCCGCCTTCCACGCCCTGCAGGGCCAGGCCCTGGCCCGGCTCGGCGACCAGGAGGCCGCCGTCGAGGCCCTGGATCGGGCCATCGCGCGCAACGACCGCACCTTCGCCTTCCACCTCGACCGCGGCCTGCTCCGCAAGGAGCTCGGCCGCGACGACCGGGCCCAGGCCGACCTGCAGCGGGCCAACGAGCTGCTGCCCACGGCGCCGGCGCACCTCGCCCTGGGGCAGCTGGCGGAGGCCGACGGCGAGCGCGCCGCGGCGGTGCGGCACTACGAGCAGGCCGCCGCCTCCGACAGCGCCTACGGCGAGCGGGCCCGGGAGGCCCTCAGCCGGCTGCGCAGCGGCTAGCGGCGCGCTAGATCTGGAACTCCTCGTCGCCGCCGCGGACCTCGTTGATGAGGAACAGGATGTTCTCCTTCACCTCATCCTGGACGCCGCGGTAGGCGTTCATGACGCGCTGCTCCTCGCCGCTGGCCGTGCTCGGGTCCTCGATGGGCCAGTGGCGGCACTCCACGCCCTCGGGCAGGGCCGGGCAGCGCTCGCGGGCCTCGTCGGAGAGGGTGATCACCAGGTCCACCTCCGCGAGCATGTCGTCGGTGACGGCCTTCGGCGTCCGGCCGGAGATGTCGGTCCAGTCCTCGTTCATGACCTTGACCGCCCGCGCGTCGACCTCGGCGGCCGGGTCGACGCCCGCTGAGCGCCCCTCGATCAGGTGCGCGGCCAGGGTCTCGGCGAAGCCCTCGGCCATCTGCGAGCGGCAGGCGTTGCCCGTGGACAGGAACAGTACGCGCTTCTTGTCACTCATGGGCCCTTCTTATCTCGGTTGCCGTGCGTGTCAGCGGTAGTCTACGCCTCGAGCGGCGCTCGGTCAGCCTGCGCCCCGGGCGGCCGACAACTCCTCAACACGGCCTCCGTACTGCTATGCTCCCGAGCCTATGAGACTGTACTCCGCCAAGAGCGCCTTCCAGCACCAGGAGATGCCGTCGCTGGGCGTGCTGGTGGCCAACCTCGGCACCCCGGACGCCCCCACCGAGCCGGCCCTGCGGCGCTACCTCCACGAGTTCCTCTCGGACCCGCGGGTCATCGAGATCCCCAAGTGGCGGTGGTGGCCGATCCTCTACGGCATCGTGCTGCGCACCCGGCCGCGGAAGTCGGCGGTGGCCTACAGCGAGATCTGGCAGGAGGACGGCTCGCCGCTGCTGGCCATCGGCCAGCGCCAGGTCGCCGGCATCCGCGAGCGCCTCGAGGCCTCGAGCGCCGTGGGCCCCTTCGCGGTGGAGCTGGGCATGCGCTACGGCAACCCCTCCATCGCCGCGGCCCTGCGCCGGCTGCGCGAGGCCGGGGCGCGCCGGCTCCTGGTGCTGCCGCTCTACCCGCAGTACTCCGCCTCCACGACCGGCTCGACCTTCGACGCCGTGGCCCAGGAGCTGATGGGCTGGCGCTGGGTGCCGGAGTTCCGGATGATCGGCGAGTACCACGACGACCCGGGCTACCTGGACGCCCTGGCGCAGTCCATCCGCGACCACTGGGCGCGGGAGGGGCAGGGCGAGCGCCTCCTGTTCTCCTTCCACGGCGTCCCCGAGCGCTACGTCCTCGACGGCGACCCCTACTACTGCCAGTGCCACCGCACCGCCCGGCTGGTGGCCGAGCGCCTGGGGCTGCCCGAGGGGCGCTGGGACGTGGTCTTCCAGTCCCGGTTCGGCAACGAGGAGTGGCTCAAGCCGTACACCGACGAGACCGTCGCCTACCTGGCCCGGGAGGAGGGCGTGCGCCACGTGGACGTGATCTGCCCGGGCTTCGCCGCCGACTGCCTGGAGACGCTGGAGGAGATCGGCGGCGAGAACCGCGAGTACTTCGAGGCGGCCGGCGGCGAGCGCCTGGCCTACATCCCGGCGCTCAACGACCGCGCCGACCACCTGGACGCCCTGACCCGGCTGATCCTCCACCACGCCCAGGGCTTCCCGGAGGCGGCCGCGAGCCGCGACTGGGAGCGCGATCGCCAGGAGCTGGCGGAGATCGCCGAGCGCGCCCAGCAGCTGGGCGCCGAGCAGTAGCCCCGATGCCGCCGGGCGGAGGAGACGGCATGGGCCTCGCTGACCGGGTCGGCCAGATCACCCGGGCCGTGGCGGTGGCGGCGCTGCTGTGGCTGGTCCTCGCCGAGGGGGCGGCCGGCGGCCTGCTCGGCGTCGCCAGCGTCGCCGCCGCCGCGGCCGCCGCGGTGGCCCTCGGCGCACCCCGGAGCCGGCGGCGCCGGCCCCTAGCGGCGGTCCGCCTGGCCGGCTTCTTCCTCGTCCACTCCCTGCTCGGCGCCCTGGACGTCGGCTACCGCGCCCTGCACCCGCGCCTGCCCCTGCAGCGCGCCTGGCTGCACCACCCGCTGCGCCTGCCCGACGGCGAGCCCCGGCAGCTCCTGGTGGCCGCGGTGAGCCTCTTGCCCGGCGCCCTGGCCGCCGACCTGGACGGCGATACCCTCATCGTCCACGCCATCCTCCCCGGCGCCGAGGGGGAGCTGCGGGCCCTGGAGGCGCGCCTGGCGAGGGTCTACGGTATCGAGGGTGAGCCTGCCGCCTGAATGAGCCACCGGGGGTACGCCGTGGAGACGCTGAACCTCGCCGTCGCCGCCTTCCTGCTGCTCAACCTCCTCGCCGGCCTGGGGCGCGTCCACCGCGGCCCCGGCGCCGCCGACCGGATGCTCGCCGCCCTGCTGTTCGGCACCACCACCGTGGCGGTGCTCCTCCTCCTCGCCGAGGCCATGGCGCTGCCCGCCCTGCGCGACGTGGCGCTGCTCCTCGTCCTCCTGGCGGCCATCCTCGCCGTGGCCTTCACCCGGATCCCGCGGCGCCCGGACGGGGCGGGGCGATGACCCTCGCCGAGCTGCTCAGCACCGGGCTGCTCGGCCTCGGCGCGGCCTTCTTCCTCACCGGGACCGTGGGGCTGCTGCGCTTCCCCAGCACCTTCGCCCGCCTCCACGCCCTGACCAAGGCCGACAACCTCGGCCTGGGCTGCGTGGCCCTCGGCTTAGCGCTGCAGGCCGACTCGGGCTGGGTGGCCGCCAAGCTGGCCCTCGTCTGGGGGCTGGCCCTGGTGGCGGCCACCGCCTCGGCGCACCTGCTCGCCCGCTGCATCCTGCGCGAGCGGGGCGGGACGCGGAGGACGCCGCCGTGATGGGCCTCGCCTTCGACCTGCTCCTTGCCGGCGGCCTGCTCGGCCTGGCCCTGCAGGTCGTCGCCAGCCGCGGGCTGTTCCGCAGTGTGGTGCTGTTCATCGCCCTGGGGCTGCTCATGGCGTTGGCCTGGGCCCGCCTCGCCGCCCCCGACCTGGCCCTGGCCGAGGCCGCCATCGGCGCCGGGCTCACCGGGGCGCTGCTGCTGTCGGCCTACCGCGCCCTGCAGCCGGCCGAGGAGGCCGCGGACCCGGGCCCGGCGGCGCTGCCGCGCTGGGGGGCGCTGGCGGCGGCGGTGCTCAGCGGCGCACTGGTCGCCGCCCTCGGCTGGGCCGCCCTAGGGCTGGAGGCGCCGGCGGCCAGCGCCGGCCGTGAGGCCCTGGCGCGCCTCGGGGAGAGCGGCGTGAAGAGCCCGCTCACCGGGGTGCTGCTGGGCTTCCGCGCCATCGACACCCTCGCCGAGGTGGTGGTGCTCCTCGTCGCCTTCCTCGGCGCCCGCGTCGTGGCGGAGCCCCTGCAGCGCGCCGGCCCGGGCCCCTCGGCGCCCGGCAGCGGCGAGCCGGTGCTCACGGCCCCGCTGCTCCGCCTCGTCGTGCCCATGGGGGTCATCGTCGCCGGCTACCTGCTCTGGTCCGGCGGCCACCAGCCCGGCGGCGCCTTCCAGGCCGGCGCCGTGCTCGCCGCCCTCGGCGTGCTCCTGCGCCTGACGGGGCGGCTGCAGCCCGCCGCGGCGACCTCGCCCGCCGAGCGCCTGGCGCTGGTGGGCGGGATCGTGCTGTTCAGCGCCATCGGCCTGGCCGGGGCGGGGACGGCCTCGGCGGTGCTCGCCTATCCCGAGGCGTGGGCCTATCCCCTCATCCTTGCCATCGAGACGGGGCTGGCCGTCGCCATCGCCCTGCCGCTGACGCTGCTGTTCAGCGGCAGCGCCGGGCTGCGCTGGAGGGAGCGGTGACCCAGGCCGGCCTCTACACCCTGGCCGCCAGCGCCCTGGCGGGGATCGGCGTCTACGGCCTGCTCGCCCGGCGCCACCTGCTGCGCCGGATCCTGGCGGTGAACCTGCTCGGCAACGCCGTCTTCCTGCTGCTGGTGGCCTTCGCCCGGCGTCAGCCCGGCTACGTCGACCCGGTGCCCCACGCCATGGTCCTCACCGGCATCGTCGTCGCCGTCAGCGCCACCGCCTTCGCCCTGGCGCTGGCCCGGCGCTACTACGCCGAGACCGGCCTCGACCACCTCCCCGAGGACGAGGGCTAGGCCGTTGGCGGAGTTGGGCGCCCTGTCCCTGCCGCTGGCCTTCTTCCTGCCGCTGCTCACGGCCCTGGCGGCCTTCCTGCTCGGCGCCCGCCAGGCGCCGTGGCTGGCGGGCATCGGCGCCCTGGCCACCGTGGCCGCCGTCGCCGACGCCGTGCGCCGCGTTGCCGCCCACGGCCCGCAGGCCTACCACCTGGGCGGCTGGGCGCCGCCGCTCGGCGTTGAGCTCTACGCCGACGGCCTCGCGGCGCTGATGCTGGCCATGACCGCGGCGGTGGCCCTGGCGGTGACCGCCTACGCCGGCGCCTACCTGCACGGCCAGGGGCAGGCGGCCGAGCGGTTCTGGCCGCTGTGGCTGGTGCAGTGGGCCGCCCTCAACGGCACCTTCCTCTCCGCCGACCTCTTCAACCTCTACGTCATGCTGGAGCTGGTCACCCTCACGGCGGTGCCGCTGGTCGCCATGGCCGGCGACCGGGCGTCGCTGGGCGCGGCCATGCGCTACCTGCTGCTGGCGCTGATCGCCTCGCTGGCCTACCTGCTCGGCGTGGCCCTGCTCTACGGCGGCACCGGCACCCTGCACCTGCGCGAGGTGGGGGAGCTGGCCGGCGCCGGCGGCCCTACCGCCGTGGCGGCGGCGCTCGTCACCGCCGGGCTGCTCCTCAAGGCGGCGATCTTCCCGCTGCACGCCTGGCTCGCGCCCGCCCACAGCAGTGCGCCGGCGCCGGCGAGCGCCGCGCTCTCGGCGCTGGTCGCCCAGGCCGGGGTGTACCTAGTGCTGCGGCTGTGGCTGTGGGCCTTCCCGGCGCTGCTCAGCCCTGTGGTGGGGTGGGGCCTCGGCGGCCTCGGGGCGGCCTCCGTGCTCTACGGCTCCCTGCAGGCGCTGCGCCAGTCGCGGCTCAAGCCGGTGATCGCCTACTCCACCGTGGCGCAGCTCGGCTACCCCCTCCTCCTGCTGCCCCTGGCGGCCGTCCCCGCCGCCGCCAGCCAGGCCTGGCAGGGGGCGGCGTACTTCATCGTGGCCCACGGCCTGGCCAAGGCCGGCGCCTTCCTCGCCGCCGGCAACGTCTACTACAGCCTCGGCCACGACCGCCTGGCGGGGCTGCGCGGGCTGGCGCCTGAGCTGTCGGCCAGCGTGCTCGCCCTGGGCCTGGCGTGGGTGAGCCTCATGGGGCTGCCGCCGACAGCCGGCTTCCTGGCCAAGTGGCAGCTGCTCAGCGGCGCCCTCGCCGGCGGGCAGTGGCCGTGGGCAGTCGTGGTCGTGCTCGGCGGCCTCCTCGCCGCCGGCTACGGCTTCCGCGTGCTGGCCACGGCCCACGCCGCGGCGCCGCCGGGCGGGCCCGTGGGCCGCCCGGCGCGGCGCCTGCCCTGGCGCATGGCGGCCACCCCGCTGCTGCTGGCGCTGGCGGTCTACCTGCTCGGCGTCAGCGCCGTGCCGGCGCTGCGGCTGCTGGGGCAGGGCGCCCCGGAGGCGCTGGGATGATGGCCGCCGCCTACGGCCTGCTGCCGCTGGCGGCGCTGCTCATCGCCGTGGCCACGGCGGCCATCGTCTTCGCCCTGGGCGACGCCCGCCGCCGGCAGCGCACCTTCTGGAACCTCTTCGGCGCCGGCGCCAAGCTGGTCCTGGTCCTGGTCATGGCCTACGGCGTCCTCCAGGGCGACACCTTCGAGGTGGCCTGGCCGGTGCTGCCCGGGATTACCCTGCGCCTGGCCGCGGACCGGCTGGCGCTGCTCTTCGCCGTGCTCTCCGCCGGGCTGTGGCTGGTCACCACCGTCTACGCCATCGCCTACCTGGAGGGCTCCGGGCAGCGGGCCCGCTTCTTCGGCTTCTTCTCGCTGTGCGTCGCCGCCACCTTCGGCATCGCCCTGGCCGGCAACCCCTTCACCTTCCTCTGCTTCTACGAGCTGCTCACCCTGGCCACCTACCCGCTGGTGGTCCACCGCGGCCACCCGGCGGCGCTGGCCGCCGGGCGCACCTACCTGATCCACACCCTCGGCGGCGGCGCGGCGCTGCTCGCCGGGACCGCGGCGCTCTACGCGGCGGTGGGCGAGCACCCCTACACCCCCGGCGGCATGCCCGCCGTGGCCGAGTGGGCGGCCCAGGCGCCGGCGGCGGCCACGGCGGTGCTGGGCCTGCTGCTCGGCGGCGTGGCGGTCAAGGCGGCGCTGTTCCCGCTGCAGGGCTGGCTGCCGGCGGCCATGGTGGCGCCGGCCCCCGTCAGCGCCCTGCTGCACGCCGTGGCGGTGGTCAAGGCCGGGGCCTTCGGCGTGGTGCGCATCGTCGAGGACGTCTACGGCCACGCCCTGGCCGCCGAGCTCCACGTCACCCCGGTGCTCTCGGCCCTGGCGGCGGTGACCGTCGTCTACGGCTCCGTGCGCGCCCTGGCCCAGGTGGACCTCAAGCGCCGCCTGGCCTTCTCCACGGTCAGCCAGGTCTCGTTCATCACCCTGGGGGTGGCCGTGGGCGGCCAGCTGGCGCTGGTCGGCGGGCTGGCGCACCTCATCCACCAGGGGTTGATGAAGGTCACGCTGTTCTTCTGCGCCGGCAACTACGCCGAGACCCTGGGCGAGCACCGCATCGACGCCCTCGACGGCGCCGGCCGGCGCATGCCGGCCACCTCGGCCGCCTTCACCGTCGCCGCCCTGGGCATGATGGGCGCGCCGCCCCTGGCCGGGTTCATCAGCAAGTGGTACCTGGGCATCGGCGCCCTGGGGCAGGGGCAGGGCTGGGTGGTCGGCGTGCTGGTGGCGAGCACCCTGCTCAACGCCGCCTACTTCCTCCCCATCCTGCGCCGCCTCTGGCTGCTGTCCGCCACGAGGGACTGGCCGGCGCGCGCCGGCCGGGCCGAGACCCACCGCGGGCTGCTCTACCCGCCGCTGCTCACCGCCGCCGCGGTGCTGCTCGCAGGCCTGCTGGCGGCGGCGCCGCTGTCGCCGCTGGGCTGGGCGGTGCGCATCGTCGAGCAGGGCTACCCGGGCCTATGAGCGTGCCGGCCCCGCTCCTGCTGCTGCCTGTCCTGGCGCCCCTGGCCGCGGCGGCGCTGCTCGCCGGCCGGGCCCGGCCGCTGGGGGCGGCGCTGCTGGTGGCGGCGCCACTCACCGGGGTCCTCGCCCTCGGGGCGGAGGCGCTGGGACTGCCGTGGCTGCTGCTCGGCACACGGCTGGAGCTGGACGCCCTGGGCCGGGCGCTGCTGGCGCCCACCGTGCCGGTGGCCACCGCCGCGCTCCTGGCCGCCGTCGCCGGGGGCGGCCGCGCCGATCCCCGGCGGGCCGGCCTGCTGGCCGCCCTAGCGGCGGTCATGGCGGCCTTTATGGGTGTCCTCCTCGCCGCGGACCTGGCGAGCCTGTACCTCGCCTACAGCGCCATGACCCTGGCCGCCTACCCCCTGGTGGTCCACGCCCGCACCCCAGAGGCCTTCCGCGCCGGGCGGGTCTACCTGACGATGGCCCTCCTCGCCGAGGCGGCGGTCCTCGCCGCGGTGCTGCTCATCGCCGCCGAGGCCGGCAACGTCGCCCTGGCCGAGGCCCCCGCCGCGGTCGCCGGCCACGAGCAGCGCCGCCTCCTGGTGGGGCTGATCCTGCTGGGGTTCGCGGTGAAGGCCGGCGTGGTGCCGCTGCACGCCTGGCTGGCGCTGGCCCACCCGGTGGCGCCGGTGCCGGGGAGCGCGCTGCTGTCGGCGCTGCTGGTCAAGGCGGCGCTGGTGGCGTGGTGGCGGCTGCTGCCCCTGGGCGAGGCGGCCCTGCCGACCCTCGGCGCCGCGCTGGCGGCGGCGGGCCTGCTGAGCAGCCTCTACGCCAGCCTCGTGGGCGTCACCCAGCGCCGGCCCAAGACGGTGCTCGCCTACTCCACGGTGAGCCAGATGGGGCTCATGGCCGCGCTCACCGGCCTGGCGCTGCTGCGCCCCGCCGCGGCGCCGGCGGCGGGGGCCGCGCTGGCGGTCTTCGCCGTGCACCACGGCCTGGCCAAGGGGGCGCTCTTCCTCGGCTGCGGCCTCCACGGGCGGCGCCGCGGCTGGTACCTGCTGCTGCCGGCGCTGGCGCTGGCGGGGGCGCCCGTGACGAGCGGCGCCCTGGCCAAGGTGGGCCTCAAGCAGGTCGGCGCGGATGTCGCAGGGGCGGCCCTGGGGCCGCTGCTCCTCGCCGTCTCGGCCCTGACCACGCTGCTCCTGGCCCGCTTCCTGGCGCTCGCCTGGCGGGGCGAGGGGGGCCGGGACCCGCTGCCCCAGCGCCTGGCGGTGCTCGCCCTGGTGGCGCTGGGCCTCGTCCTGCCCTGGGGGGTGGGCTGGCGGCTGATGCCGTCCGGCGTCGCCTACGCCCTCCAGCCGAGTGCGCTGCTGGACGCCCTGCTGCCGGTGCTCGCCGGCGCCGCCGCGGCGGCAGGGGCGCTCGCCCTCCAGGGCCGGGTGGCCATGCCCCGCGTCCCCGAGGGGGACTGGATCAAGCCGGCGCTGCTCGCCGGCATGCGCCTGCGCCGCGCCGCCCGCCGCGCCGGTCGGCGCCTGCGCCGCTCCCCGGCGCTCAGTGCGCCCAGGTGACGGTCGCCACCCCGAAGGCCTGCGCCTCCCCCTGCCGCGTGAAGGCCTCGCTGCGCCGGATCCAGGTGATCGACAGGCGCAGGCGGTGGCGGTAGGCCACGACGCCGGCGTAGGCCTCCGTCACGGCCGGCTCCCGCTCCACGGAGGGGGAGTCGCGGAAGACCGTGCCGTCCAGGAAGAGGTTGTGCGCCACGAGCCGCGCGTTGGCGCCGAGGGTCGCGTACCAGCCCGCCGCGGCGGCGCTGTCGAAGTAGGGCGAGCCGCTGGGCACGGCGCTGATGCGCGGCGGGCCGTAGTCCCGGGGCAGGTGCTGGCCGACGGCGGCGGCGAGCCCGGTGCCCGCCTGGGTGAGGGCCGTGCCCAGGGAGGCGCCGGCGGCGCTGTTGAGCCGGTACTGCAGGGGGCCGGCGAGGCGCCCCTGCTGGAGGCGCCACTGCCGGTCGTAGGCCACCTGGAAGGTCGGCTCCGAGGGCAGCTGGCTGTCCCACCCCGCCGGCTCATCCGAGCCGAAGAGCTCGTGGCTCGCCTGCTGGCTCTGCTCCGCCAGCGCCGGCTCGCCGGTCACGCCGAGCCCCACCCGCAGGCGGCCGAGGCTGTCCGGCGTGCGCTCGGCGATGCCCAGGGTGACGCTCAGCCAGCCGGCGTAGGGCCGGTCCGCCGGCGGCATCTCCGGGTCGGTGATATCCGCCGGGGTGAAGACCCGCTGCGCCACCGACAGGCCCCATAGGGCGTCCTCACCCACGTCCAGGCCGGCGCCGAGCCGCCCCAGGCGCTGCAGCCAGCGCGGCGGCGGCCGGGCCTCGGTGGCGTGGGCGAGCTGGACGCCTCCCGTGTACCAGCGGTCCCGGCCCTGGCCGGTGAACAGGTCGTTCTCCAGGGTCAGGGCGGTGAAGCGCTCCTCGCCCGGAGCAGTTGGGGCCGCCTCCGTATCGGCGTCGGCATCGGCCCCTGCGGCCGTGGCCGCGCCCCCGAGCAGCGCCCACGCCAGGGCGACGGCGCCGGCGAGCGGCCGCACGGTAGGCCACCGGCCATTCCGGCACGGGCGGGCGGCCCGGCGGTGCCGGATCGATCTCAAATCCATCATTCTATGATGATATCTAAGGGTATGACCCTGCGCTAGCCGGCCGCCGCCCCCTGCGGGGCGAGCTGCATCCGGTACAGCCCGGCGTAGCGGCCGTCGCGGGCGAGGAGCTCGGCGTGGGTCCCCCGCTCGACGATCCGGCCGTCCTCGAGGAAGAGGATCTGGTCGGCGTCCTCTACCGTGGAGAGCCGGTGGGCGATGACGAAGGCCGTCCGCCCCGCCATCAGCCGCTCGAAGGCGGCGTGGATGTAGCGCTCCGACTCGCTATCCAGCGAGGCCGTCGCCTCGTCGAGGATGAGGATGGGCGCGTCCTTGATCACGGCCCGGGCGATGGCGATGCGCTGGCGCTGCCCCCCGGAGAGCAGGGCGCCGTTGTCGCCGATCTCCGTGTCGAGGCCGTGGGGGAGCTCCTCGATGAAGCCGCGGGCGTAGGCGATCTCCGCCGCCTGCTCGATGGCCGCCCGGGAGGCCCCGTCCGGGGCGCCGTAGGCGATGTTCTCCGCCACCGTGGTGTTGAACAGCATCGTGTCCTGGCTGACCAGGGCGAACTGCCGGCGCAGGTCCGCGAGCCGGTACGCGGTGGTCGGCACGCCGTCGAGCCGGATCTCGCCGGCGGTGGCCTCGTAGAGGCGCGGCAGGAGCTGGACCAGGGTGCTCTTGCCGCTCCCGGAGGGGCCGGTGAGGGCAATGGTCTCGCCGGCGGCCGCCTCGAGGTCGATGCCGTGCAGGACCTCGTGCTCGCCGTCGTAGCTGAAGCGCACCCCGTCGAGGACGACGTGGCCCTGCGCCCGGTCCAGGGTGCGGGTGCTGTCGTCGCGCTCGGCGGGCATGTCGATGACCTCGAAGACCCCCCGGGCCGCGGTCAGCCCCTTCTGCAGCTTGGCGTTGACCTTGACCAGGCCCTTGAGGGGGCGGTTGAGCAGCAGCATCGCCCCGATGAAGGAGCTGATGGTGCCCACGGTGAGGGTCTCGACCACGGCGTCCACCGTCACCAGGTTGATGGTGGCCGCCAGGGCGATGGCCACCGTCAGCCGGATCAGCGGCACGCTGGCGAAGCGGGTCGCGGCGAACTTCATGCTCTGCCGGCGGTTCCGCTCGTTGAGCCGCTCGAAGCGCCGGCGCTCGTGCTCGGCCTGGCCGAAGAGCTTGATCTCCGTGTGGGCGTGCACCGTCTCCTCGGCCACCGCGCCCACGCCGCCGACGGCGCGGTGGACGCGCCGGCTGATCTGCCGGAAGCGGCGGTTGATGAAGGCCACCAGCCCGGCGATGACCGGCAGCACCAGCCCCGTGATGAGCATCAGCCTCGGCGAGAGGTAGGTCATGTACCCGAGGACCAGCACCGCCGTCGCCCCGTCGCGGAAGACGGTCATCGCCGCCTGGGTGCTGGCGCTGGCGGTTTGCTCCGCCTCGTAGGTCAGCCGCGAGATCATCTGCCCGCCGGAGAGGTGGTCGAAGGCGGATTGGGGCAGGGCGAGCAGGCGGTCGTGGGCGTTCAGGCGCAGCCGCTTGATCATCGTCCGGCCCACCAGCCCGGTGAGGTACTGCGAGATGAAGAAGGTGACCCCCTGCAGGACCAGGATGCCGACCAGCAGCACCGCATAGAAGCGGATGACCGCCGCGTCCTGCTTGACCAGGCCGTCGTCGAGCAGCGGGCGGATGAGCGCCACGAAGGACGCCTCGCTGGCGGCATAGGCGAGCATGGCGACGATGGCGACCAGGGCCAGCCGCCACTGCGGGAGGACGTAGCCTAGGAACAGCCGCCGGAAGACGGGCCACGATAGCCCGCGGTCCGGGGCAGGGCCGTCCCTGCCGGGGCCGCTCGCCGGCTCCGTGGCAGGAGCCGAGGGGGTGGTGCCGCTGCTCAAGGCCGCCTCTCGGTGCCGATGGCTGGGAGGCGGCCCATGATACGACAAGTGCCGCCGCCTCGGTGGGCGTGATGCAGGGCGTCAGTCCTCCGCTTCCGGATAGTACCCCAGCCCCGCCAGCTCCAGGCCGGCTAGGCGCTCGAGGCGCCGGTTCGCGTCCGCGTAGGCCGCCTGGATGCGCGCCCGCAGCGAGGGGGTCAGCACCAGCGGCTCCGCGCCCGCCTGCGCCTCCGGGGCCTGCACCGGCAGGCCCGCCTTGCGCAGGCCCTTGCGCCCGGCCCGCGCCGCCCGCCCGGCAGCTGGGCGCTTGAGCCGCCAGGTATCCTGGGCTGCACGCCGCACCTTCGCCTGCTCCCCCGGCGGCCCGGCAGCCGCCTCGGCGAGCTCCGGGCGCTCGGTGAACGCCGCCACGCGCGCCCAGGTCTGCGGCGCCTGCAGCCGCTCGTAGGGCAGCGCCAGGACGGCCTCCTCGCCCAGGGCCTGGGAGAGGGCGGCCAGCCAGTGGTCGTAGGCGATCACCTGCCCGCCGTGGCTGGGCGGATCGGTGAGCAGCGCCTCGACCCGGGCCTCGAAGTCCGCCTGCCCCGGGTCCGGGAGCTTGTCGCTGAACTGCGCGTACATCGACGCCAGCCAGTCCGGCTGGTTGCGGACGAAGAGCAGGCAGCGCACCGGCCCGCGCCCGCCCCAGGCGTGGCGGGCGAAGGCGCTCAGGTGCGCGGCCAGCAGGTGCACCGGGTCCCGCACCTGCAGGCGCCGCTCGGCCTGCAGGAAGATCTTGCCGTGGTAGAGGCTCTCGTGGGAGTAGAGGATCGGCCCGCCGTCCGGCGCCAGCGCCGCGATCTCCGCCGCCGCGGCCTGGCCCTTGCGTGTGCGCCATACGGCGGGTGACCGGCGCCGGAAAAGCTGTACCATACGCCCCTTGAGCGCCTTGGCGCGGGCCGGCTGGGGGCCGGTGCCGAGGGCGCCGACGGCCGGGAAGACCTGCCACTGCAGGTAGGAGCTGGCGGTCTTGTAGAGGCCGATGTGGAAGGTGAGGGGGATCTGGTGCGCCATCCTCAAGGATCGCAGTGGCGTCGATAGAGCTTGGTGTAGGCCTCGATCTCGGCCTCGGCGCCGAAGTGCTCGCAGACGTGCGTCCGCACGCGGCGCGCACGCTGCTCGAGCCCCGTCTGGTCCAGGCGCAGCAGCGCCAGCGCCTGCCGGGCGATGCCCTCCACGTCGTCCTCGGGGACGAGCTCCGCCGCATGCTCGGGGGGTACTACCCAGGGGATGCCCCCGTGACGGGTCGCCACCACGGGCAGGCCGCTCAGCTGGGCCTCCTTCAGGACGTTGGGCACGCCTTCCGTATCGCCGTTCTCGGCGGTGCGGTTGGCGGCGATGAGGATATCAGCGTGCTGGTAGGCCTCAAGGACCTGATCGTGGGGGAGGGCGCCCTGGAGCTCGACGTACGGCGCGACCCCCAGCTGCTCGCTGAGCCTACGGAGCTGCTCCGCCTGGCGGCCACCGCCGATGATCGCCAGGCGTGCGTCGACGCCGGCGCCGCGGATGGCGGCCAGCGCGCGGATCGCGATGTCGTGGCCCTTCTTGGGGCTTAGGCGGCCTACGGAGAGCAGCCGCCCGCCCGGTGGCGGTGGCGCGCGGAAGGGGATGGCCGCGGTATCCTTGCCGGCGTGCACGACGTGGCACGGGGTGTCCGCCGGCAGCAGCGGCTGGAGGCGGTCCG
>Ga0207714_1001671_pt1 | contig 14184 bp, 11 predicted proteins | sample PonA232FremontCA_2_FD_187270 | JGI IMG/M metagenome (GOLD analysis project Ga0207714, IMG submission 187270) | Marine sediment microbial community from Fremont, CA, USA - Pond A23 Sediment 2 (SPAdes) | ecosystem: Environmental > Aquatic > Marine > Unclassified | place: USA: Fremont, California... | reverse complement strand
GATCTGTCCCGCCGGGGGTGACCGGTCAGGCCGGACAGCCGGGGCCGTCCCCGAGACCGAACCACCCTACCGCCGCAGTCGGGCGACCACGACCGCGACGACGAGCGCGATGCCGACCACGAGCACACCGAACCCGGCTCCGCTCCCGTCTGAACTGTCGTCGTCGGGGTTACCGTCGTTGGGGTCATTATCGGTGGGGTCGTCATCGTCGGGGTCACCATCGGTGGGGTCATTATCGTTGGGGTCATTATCGGTGGGATCACCATCGGTGGGGTCATCATCGGTGGGGTCGTCACCGTCACCCGGCATCGACCCCTCGACGGCGTACAGGGTCGTCTCTCCGGTCGCGTAGACCGTCCCGTTGGTGGTAGATGACAGCGGTGAGAGTGGGGCGAGTCCGTCAGCGAGGAACCGCCACTGCTCGTCGCCGGTCGCCGCGTCGAGGGTGGTGAGGGCTCCGCCCCCGGCGTAAACACGCCCGTTCGCGACGACGAGTGACGGACTCGACCCGCCGTCTACCGTGGCCGTCCAGCGGTGTTCACCGGTATCTGTTCTCACCGCCACGACCCGCCCGCTGGCACCCGCTGCGTAGACGGACCCGTTCGAGACGACCGGTGGCTCACGAACCGACCCGTTCACCTCGACACGCCACCGGGTGTCACCGCTCCCGTCGACAGCGGTCAGGTTACTCGTCCGTGCCCCGTCTCGGGTGACCGTGGTAGCTCCAGTGTACACGGTGCCGTTCGACACGGTGTACCGGACGAACCCGCTACCGGTCTGGTGTGTCCACAGTCGGTCGCCGGTCTGTGCGTCCACCGCGTGGAGACTGGTGGTGCCTGTGGTCGTGTTTACCGTCGCGGCGTACACCGTTCCCCCGGCGAACTGCGGCGTGAGCGGCCTACCGCCGAACTCGACACGCCAGGTCTCCTGTCCGGTCCCGGTATCGACCGCCGTCAACCCGGCACTGTCCCCGACGAAGATACTGTCGTTGCCGGCCACCGCCGTCCCGGCGTTCGACCCGTTCACCCGGTGTGACCACGCCTGCTCGCCGCTCGTCACGTCGATAGCGTGGATTCGACCCGCGAACGTCGTGAGATGAACGGCCCCATCGACAACAACCGGGCTGGCGACGACGGTTCCGTTTACCTGTGTTGTCCATCGTGTGTCACCGCTCGCCCCGTCGACGGCCACTAGCCCTGGACCGGCGGTTCGGAGGTAGACTGTCCCGTCGGACACGAGCGGCGATGAGGTGAACCGCTGGTCGAACACCTGTCTCCAGACCGTCTCGCCGGTTGCCCCGTCTACCGCAGCGAGCGTCCCGGTTCCGTTCCTCAGGTAGACCACGCCGTTGGACACTGCCGACGAGTCGAACCCATTCTCGGTGGCTGTGAACGACCAGTCCAGGGTGGCCCGCTCCCAGGGGACTACCGGTTCTGACGTGTTCGACCGCTGTTCGACACCCTGTCGGACCTCGCTCAGGGCGTCGACCGACGGGGCGTTGACGATCCGCAGGCGGTTGCCGGTGCGGTTGAGGTGTAACGCGTCGGTAAACTCACTCCCCGCCGGGATACGGTAGGTGTTCGACAGACCCGACACCTGGTCGGCCCCGTGATACGCGAGCAGTTCGCGGTAGGCCCCGTGGAACTCCCGGGCGTCGGCCGGCGTGTCCCAGATAATCTCGTGGACGTAGCCGGTCTCGTTGCCGACCGTCGAGACGTACGGGCGGAGTGTGTCACCGTCCCACCCGGCGGTTGCCGGGTGGTCGTAGCTGTAGGCCGGTGGCCCGGCGGCCCCGGCCAGGTGATTCCCTCTCGGGATGACGACGCCGTACCCGTCACGCTCGAGTGTCGGACCCAGCAGTGAGACGTACAGCCCACCCTCACCCAGTGACTCCGTGAGACGCTCACCGTTTGCTTCGAGTGGGCGCCACCGGTCTGTGCTCCGGTCGTCGACACGCAGTTCGGTCGGGTTGTCCTCGCGGTAGGTGCCGGGGTGGATAATCTGCTCCGTGCTCGCGGGTGGTTGCTCGTACAGGCTGTTCACGGCGTCCCACCCCGCCTGCTGGTGTCGGTCCTGCACGAACGCGTACCCGGACTCGTAGGGCTGTCTAAACAGTCTCGACATCCCGTCGTCGATAGTCGAGATGTCCGGCACGACGGTTCGGTCGGGCCGGTAGCAGGTCCCGCTCCAGGTGGTCTCACAGCGCTGTTCGTACAGGTCCTGCACGTAGTTTGCGTCACCCTCGACGTAGCTGTTGCGGGTGTTTCGCTGCTCGATTGTCTCGGTCTCCGGGAGTTCGAACTGGTTGTCCTGCTGTGCGTGGAACAGCTCCTGTGCAAGAATCGCCTCACGGATCTGCCGTGCTGTGCTGTCCGGGGACACCATCGTCACGTTGCCTGTCGTCGACTGGTAGTAGCCGTTCACCGCGCCGAGCAAGGCCTCCCGTGAGCCGACGGCGTCCTCGGACTCGCCGATGAGAAACATCGCCTCGTAGACGGTGTTCAACGCGGTCTGTGACGCCTCGTCCCGGTCTATCGCCCCGAGTTCACCGCTGTTTACGATCGACTGCTGTTCCTCGGTGAGCAGTATCCGTACCGGCGGTGTCCGGTCGAACTCGATCCCGCGGATAGACTCGACACGGGCCATCGTCCGGGCGACGACCGCCTCAAGTTCGGTCTCGTTGATACCGGCAGACTGGTCGACAGCAAGTGTAGCGTTTGCCCAGACGCCGTGCTCCCACCCCAGCCGGTCCGTCTCGGGGTCCGGCCTGTCCTCTGCTACGACCGACTCGGACACGGTGAACGCCCCTGTCGTCCCGACGACAGACGGACCGGTGTCGTTGTCTGCCGTTACCCCGACGGTGACACCGTCGGCGCTCTCTCCGAGAGTACTGTTATTTATGCTACCTCCCGTCTCTCCGACCGCCGACACCGGGACGAGTGTGGCCCCGACACAGAGCGTGATTAGCACCACGGCGGCCGGGACCCACCGTCGCACCCACGCCTGTTCTGTCTCTTGCATACCTGTGTCGTGAGCACGGTAGTATAAATCACGACAGGCGGCCTCTCCTTGGCCGGAACCGGGCGACACGTATAAGTTACCTCACTGGCCGACGACGTTTCTGCGGTGACCGGTCAGGCCGGACAGCCGGGACCGTCCCCGACACCGTCGTCCCCGGAGTCGTAGCCAAGCGCCGCTGCGACGTCAACCAGCCCCGCCCCCTGGTCGGTGTCGGGTTGTCCGATATCCTCGGCGGTGTCGAGCAGTCGCTCGCGGGCCGTCGAGGGGTCGTGACCGTCGGCCACGAGCTGTGCGACCGCACCGGTGACGTGTGGTGCCGCCATCGAGGTGCCGCTGCGGGCGGCACGACCGCCCGGAACGGTCGAACAGACCGCCGCCCCGGGTGCCGCGAGCCCCACCTCCGGCCCGGTCGAGGAGAACTCGGCCACCTCGTCGTCGGCAGTCGTCGCGGAGACGGCAAGATACGACCCGTACGCCGCCGGGTAGCCGACCGAGTCCGGTTCACCCCGGTTTCCGGCAGCAGCCACCGGCACCACCCCGGCCTCGACGGCGTACTGCCCGGCCGCCTCCAGTGCCGGTGACGGCCGCGACGAGCCGAGGCTGAGGTTCAACACGTCCCAGCCCCGGTCGGCGGCGTACCGGACCGCCTCGACGATAGCCGAGGTGCGACAGCCACCGCCTCCAGAACAGACTTTCAACGCGTGCAGTGTCGCCTCGGGCGCGACACCCACCACACTGTCGGCTCCGGTAGCAGCGGCGGTGCCTGCGACGTGTGTCCCGTGACCGCCGTCGTCGGCCCACGGGTAGGGGCAGTCTCCGCCCGAGCACGCCGCCCAGGCCTCGTGGTTCGTGTCGACGGTCGGGTCGGCGATGCTCCCCGCCAGGTCGGCGTGGGTCGGGTCGATACCCGTGTCGACAACCGCGACGTCGGCTCCGGCGCCGGTGGCACCCCGCTCGTGGGCGACATCGGCGTCGACACGGTCGATTCCCCACGGCAGGGTCGACACGGTATCCTGTCCGCTCGTGGTGCCAGAGACCGGTGTCAGTTTCCGGTCCGGTTGCACGAACGCGACGTCGTCACGGGCACGCAGTGCCCGACTCCGGGCCCGGGAGAACACCCCGCAGACGAGTGTCATCGACGTGTGTGCCCGGAGATCTACCTCCCCGTGGCCGCTCTCCGACACACTCGCCGCGGCGACTGCACCGTCCTCCGATGCCGTTCCGACGATGTACTCGTCCATCTGGCGGTAGACGGCAGCACCAACACCGAGCCCCAGAGCACCCACCCCGACGCTTTTCAAGATATCGCGCCGGGACCACTCCCGCTTCACCATACTCGGGTTTGGTCTGTCGGTCGTAAGTTCTTGACGCCCACTGCCACTCAGGACGTGCGGTCCATCTCCGGCTCCCCTCTCTCCTCCCGGTCGCCGCGTCCGCTCTCCCCCTGTTCGACTACGTCCGAACTGTCGTCGACGGCGCTGTTGGTCGAGACCGCCTCGCCGGTCGACAACACCGGTGCGGTCTCCGGGCGCGCCGGCCCCGACGGCCCGGGTTCGACGGATGCGGTGAGACCGTCACGCAGGTCGTCACCGAAGTGTGCGCCGAATGCACCCACGGCGAAACTGAGCCCCGTCGTCGTCAGGAGTGTCCTCGCGGGGAGAGCGGCGAGCGCGGACACCGCGGCCCCGACACCGCTCTCGATGAACGCCCCCGCCGCGAGGATGGCGAGACCCGCGAGAAGGGCAGCGACACCGGCCTCCGCGAGTGGCCGGTCCTCGACTGCGACCCCGGCGGCGAACCCGCCGAGCAACATCCCCAGATACGACCCCACGAGCGGGACAAACGCAAGCCCCGCCGCCGCTCCGACACCGACCGTCACCAGGGCGACGACGAACCCTGCGGGCGAGAGCCCTGCGTTCTGGCTGTCAGTCACACGTCAGTAGTGGCCCGGCACGGTAGTATGTGTTTTCCCCACCCTCGGTCTGCTCACCCCGCATCGGGGGGCAGCTGTCCGGCGAGTCGTGGACAACCCAACCGGTCGACGGCGTCGTGTCCCGAAAGTTCGCACAACAACGGGAGCGCCGTCCCGGCGTACGCCTGTAGACAGCGGGAGAGGGCCGCCGGCTCCGCGGCCTCGTCGGCGAGGTACCGCTCGACGAGCACCGCGTAGTCCCGGTCAGTCATCCGCGGGTCGGACACACCCCCGACCGCCGACGTGTCACGCCACTCCGCGGGGTTGACCCCGGTGTCGTAGTCGTCGAGCCTCACCGGACTGGACTCGATACCGAACTGCCCTGCGGCGTCGGCCAGGCTGTCGGCCCCCAGCCTGGCGGTGAGACCCCCAAGATCCGCGTGGTAACACTGCCCGAGCACGTGTTGTGCCCCGCTCTCGACAACGTCACCTCCGGCAGCCACCGCGAGACGTGCGTACAGCAGTTCGAGTGTGGCGTCGCGGTCGCCGGTGACGAGTGTCACACCCTCGGCCGCGGCGATGTCACCGACGACGTGCTGGAGCAAGAGCCGTTCGTCCTCCGCGTCTGGCTCCTCGCGGTGGTACACCGTCGGCTCACCGCTCTCGCCGGGAGAGTCAAAACAGACAGCCCCGATCTCGAAGCTCTCCGGGTCGGTGGCACTGACGGCCGTGACCTCTCCGGTCGGTCGGGGCTGGACCGTCACGGCGACCAGCCCGTTGCTCGCCCCCAGTTGGACGAGCCACGGCTCGTCGAGTTCGGACCGCGGTGGCCAGGGCTGTCTGTCCGGCGGGTCGATACGCTCGGCGGTCCCGGTCTCACCGCACAGCAGCTCGGCCCCGGCCATCCCCGACCGGGTGATGCCGTCGAACTGGTACCAGTCACCTGTCTCCGGAGATAGACCCCCAGGCGGTGATCCCCGGAGCCCGACCCGGAGCTCCGTTCCCTCGATATCGGTGCAGTGTAGTGTGCGTGTCGGACTGCCGACGCCGCCCGCGACCCGGTCGACCCGGAGCGGGAGTGCCGTTGCTCCGGTTTCTGGAACCGCTCTTGCGTGTCTCATTGCTCCGTGTCGTACGCCCCGTGTACTCATAACACCGAGGGAGTCACCAGCCGGGGAACACGGTGGGTCGTGGCCCGTCTGACCGCCTGTTCTCTCCGGGCAGTTGGTGTCTGACTGAAACGCTTAATCGGGTACGTGCTCATACCCATCTGTGAACGCTGACTTTCACGCCCACTCGTCGTACTCGGACGGTAGCGGGTTGCCCCGGATGGTCTCCGGAGCCGTTGATGCGGGTCTCGACACGGTCGGGTTCACCGACCACTGCAGTCTCACGGCTGTCATGCGGGCGGAGAAACTCCTCTGGAACCGGAACTTCGACCGCACCTACGAGCAACGGCGGGCAGCGCTCGATATCCTCGACGACCGACACGACATCACGCTGCAGGACGGTGTCGAGATGGACTACGAACCCGGTCTGGAGGCCGATATCGAGCGGTTTCTCGACACCGCCGGGTTCGACTACGCTATCGGGAGTGTCCACTACACCGACGGTCGCGAGGTGTTCCCGCGGGAGTCATTTGCCGAGATGTCACCGGCCGAGACACGCGGTTTCGTGGACACGTACTACGATACGATCGAGGCCCTGATCGAGTCAGAGCTGTTCGAGATTGTCGGCCACGTCGACCGCATCGAGTGGCACCCGGCGCTCCGGGGGCTCACGACGGAGTCTCACTACCGTCAGGTCGCCGCGGCGTGTGCAGACTCACGGACTGTCCCCGAGATAAACGCGAGCCACGTCAGCTCCGACCCCGAGATGTACCACCCGTCGAGGCCGTTTATCGACGTTCTCCGCGAGTACGATGTCCGGTTCACCGTCGGCACAGACAGCCACGAACCGGGTGCGTTCGGGCCGCGGAGGGAGGCACTCGAAACCCTCCTCGCGGAGCGTGATGTCGACCCGGTCGACCCGGTCGGTCTGTAACGGACACAGCGGGGTCCCGCCGGTGCTCTGGTTCGGGTGACCACTCACAGGTACTCGAACGACTGGTTGCTGTCGTCCCCGAACCCGAGGCGCTCGTGTGTCCACTCGAACGCGCCGGTTTCCTGTCGGTCCCGCAGAAACTCGACGATCCGGTCACCGACATTCTGTCCGTAGAGTTTCTCGCCGGACTGTATCTCCCGCCGCACGCTCTCGGTCTCGGCGACGTACTCGACCATCTCGCGAACGTGCTCCCCCGATATCGGCGGCACCAGCAGGTTCGTGTTCGCGTCGAACACCGTCTCCGGACGGTCCGTATTGAACCGTGCGGTGAGACAGATCGTCTCGTCGATCTGGTTCAGTTCCTCCTGCATACTGCCGGAGTCGGTGAGTTCGGCGAAACACTGTCCCGACCGGAGAAACTCGTAGACGTGGGCGTGTTTCTTCCAGAGCCCGGTGAACAGGAAGTTCTCGTGTTGCTCGGCCAACCGCTCTAGTTGCTCCCGGTACCCGTACCGCTCCAGTGCCGCCCCGGTTGCCGTCATCTCGATAAAGACCACGTTGTAGCCGCGCTCTACTAAACCGACGACACCCTCGACCAGCGCGGTGAACCGGTCCCGTCGGAGGTTCGCCCGGCGGTGGATATCGACACGGATCCACCGGTTTCGCGTCTCCAGAACGGGGTACCTGTCGAAGACACTCTCCGCGAGTTCGACCTCCCCCCGCATCTCGATTGCGTCCACCACAGAGTTCCCGACGACCGGGATACGCTCCTGTCCGTCGACGGTACCGGGGTACCCCTCGTCGACGAGGTGTTGCCGGTTCAGTTCGACCGGTGCAAACTGGTACAGCGACGCCGCCGAGCCGACGAACGTGTCGTACTGCTCGGGAAACGGCTCGGAGCGCTCGATCCCCCAGTCGCCCTCCCACTGTGCGGTGACAAACGACTCGGGGTCACCGGCCGCGTCGTACTCCGGGGCCATCCCCCGCAACCCCGCCTCGTTGTGCGCGACCCGTTGGTTCGTGGCGAACAGCCACGCCTGTGGAAAGATGCCGGCCGCGTGTGTGTCCCCGTGTACTATCGGGAGCACCGTTGTGTCGTACTGGTCGAGTTCGTCGACCAGTTCGGCCACGGCACGGTGCATCTGGGCAGTCTTCTCGGTGAGGTCCCCCCGCACCCCGAGGTCGACACCGATGTGTTTCTCCAGACCGTACTCTTCGAGACCGTGTCCCAGCACGTCGTCGTAGTGCTGGCCGGTGTGGATCACGAAACAAGGGATATCCCGTGCCGCCGCGGCCGCGACGACGGGTGCTTGCTTGTAGAAGTCGGGCTTTGTCGCGGTCACGACCGCGAGCGCGAACTCCTCGCCCGCACACTGGGCCGCAATCCGGTCGCCGTATATCTCCGGCATCACGTCCATACACGTGGCTTGCCGTGTACGGTTTAGTAGTTGCGGGTCCGGCGACGCCGGCGCGCTCACGTCGGCCTGTTACCCGGGGCCGGCCACCGGCCTGCCGGCTCGTGTGCGTGGGTTTTTGTCTGTGTCGCCCAAGCTACTGCTGTGACACCGTTCGATGCCGTGTTGTTCGATCTCGACGGGACACTGTGCCGGCGCACACAGAACACAGAACAGCTCTACCGGGAGACGTTCGCCCGTGCCGGTGTCGAGCCGTTCGGCAACCCTGGGTCGCTGTGGGGTGAGCTCAGCGGACCACCGGACCACGACGACCAGGCCGGCTATCTCGGCCGCGGGTTCGCTCGCCTCGCCGCCCAGCACGACCGTCCGGAGGTCGACCCGCTGGCACTCGGGCGGGCGATGGCCACACTCACCGACGACAGCGAGGTGACACTGTGTCCCGGCTCCCGGGCGGCGCTCGACAGCGCCGGCGACACCGCCCAGTTGGGTCTGGTGACGAACGGCCCGGAGCACCGACAGCGGGTCAAACTCGACACGCTCGGCATCACCGACCGCTTCGACACGCGGGTCTACGCCTTCGACCTCCCCCGCCGCAAGCCACACGCGGGCCCGTTCGACCGCGCGCTCGACACACTCGATGTGGCCCCCGAGCGGGCACTGCACGTCGGTAACTCCCTGGGGTACGACGTCGCGGGTGCCCACAACGCCGGTCTCGCCGCCGCGTGGCTCGCAGACGGTGACGACCCCGCGCCGTACGACCCCGAGTACGTGCTCGAATCGATGGCAGAGATCGACACACTGCTCACCGGGTCGCAGTGACCGAGTTCACCGGGGTGTTCGCCGACGACGCCTCCCGGCGTGCCGCCAAGACAGCACTCGCGGCCGCTACGGCCGACCAGCCACGGACCGTCGAACCGCTGGGTCGTGGCAACCGCAAGCAGACAGCGCTCGTGCGTTTCGACGACCGCGGCCCGGTCGTGCTCCAGCTGTGTGACGAGCAGACCTGGCTCCGGACCGAGTCGGTGTTACTGACACGACTCCGCGGGGAGACCGAGGTCCCGGTGCCGCCGGTGCTCGCCGCGGGTGTGTCCGACGAGGTCGCGTTCATGGTGACGGCGTACGTGCCGGGCACGGACCTCCACGGGCGGTTCAGCGGGCTGTCCCGGGGGCGACAGCGGCACCTCTCGTGGGCATTTGGACGGTATCTCGGTCAGCTCCACGACCAGGTCCGGTTCGACGGCTACGGCCCTATCGCGGTCGAGAGTGGTGCCCTCGTCGCGCAGGCCGGCGACTGGCAGCGGTGGTGTGCTGGCTACGGCAGGGCCGCAGTCGAACGACTCCCCCCGGCGTTCGACCCGATTCGCGAGGCGTTGCTCGAACTGGTCACCGAACGGCCGTCGGACTCCTCCCCTCCGGCCCGACTGTTTCCGTGGGATTTCAGGCCGGGTAACGCGGTCGTCGCCGACGGCCGGATCACCGCCATCCTCGACTGGGAGACGCCGATGGCGGCCAGGCCGGCGCTCTCGGCCGCAAAGGCCGAGTACCTCGTCGCTGACTGGTACGTGGCCGACCCGGAACCGCTCCGGAGGGGTTTTGTCGCCGGTTACGAGACGGTCCGTACGTACCCGGACGTGCGGCCGGCCCACCGCGCGGCCGCAATCGCCGACAGTGCCGTCGACTCGACCGGAGCCGTGACCAACCCTCGATACCCCGAACTCGACCGCGAGGGGGCTGTTGCCGTCCACCGCGAGGCGCTCACGAGCCTGCTGCCGTCCCGGTGACGTACCCGCCGACCACAACACCCCACAGGTCAACGCCAGGACAGGTCCCTGTGTCTCCGGGCGGTCCCATCTGTCAGATAACCCGGAGGCATTTTCTGTGACTACAAAGGGTTTATATTTCGGCACTCCCTTGTAAAGACAACTGCTATGGATCTGATCTCGATCCTGACAGACGGCGGCGGTCGAACAGAAGAAACACGACACTACGAGTGTCGTGCCTGCGGAGAGAACCTTTCTGCCGATTCAGCGGCCTGCCCACAGTGTGACGGGGACGTCGCTCTCTACACGTTCTGAACCACACTCCAACACCGACAACGTATGGAGTTTTCGACATTTAACCTACCCGATTATACCTCTGTTGATAGTTGTGACCGTCCGGGAAGCGGTCGCGTCTCTCACCGTTCTCTCTGCCCGGGTGGTCGACCCCGATATCGGTCACCCACGGCTCTCCTGTGCAGCAAGTGAGCGGCCCCGTCGAAGGGGTAAACTGGGCAGCTCTCGACGGTCTGCCCGGCGGTCTTTTGCCCCCTGAACTCCGATATCACGTATGGAGTACGACGAGCTCGTGGCGCTGTACGAGCGGCTCGCGGCGACAGACTCGACCAACGAAAAACGGTCGCTGCTGGCCGCGGCGTTCGCGGATGCCGGTGACCAGCTCGACAGGGTCGTGTTGCTCGCCCGCGGTCGGCTGTACCCCGCCTACGACCGCGAGGAGCTAGGGTTTTCCTCGTCACTGCTGCTCGCGGCTGTCACGCGGGCGACGGGTGTTGCCGAGACGGCGCTCCGGGAGCGGTGGTCCGAGACCGGTGACCTCGGCGACGTGACCGCGTGGGCCGTCGAGACCGGCGGCCAGCAGACCCTGTTCTCGAAGCCGCTCACGGTCGAACGGGTCCACGACACGCTCCGCGAGCTCCCCTCCTTCGACGGCCCAGGTAGCCAGAACCGGCGTGTCGACACGGTAGCCGGGCTGCTCGGCGACGCTGACCCGGACGAGGCACGCTACGTGGCCCGGACAGCCCTCGGCCACCTCCGGGTCGGTGTCGGTGAGGGAACTATCCGGGATGCGATCGCCGCGGCCTTTCTCGACGGCGAGGCTGTCGACGCCGTCGAGCGCGCCTACCAGGTCACGACCGACTTCCAGGTCGTGGCGACAACCGCCAGGGCCGAGCGCCGAGAGGGGCTGGAGGCGCTGTCGGTCGAACTCGGCCGGCCGGTCCAGGTTATGCTCGCCGAGACGGCGACGGACCTCCACAGTGGCGTCGCCGATGTCGCGTCCGACGGGACCGCACTCTGTGAGTACAAGTACGACGGCTTTCGCGTACAGCTCCACGTCGACGGCAACAACAGCAGGCTGTTTACCCGCCGGCTGGAGGACGTCACCGAGCAGTTTCCCGACATCGTTCGTGCCGTCGCGGACGGTGTCACGGCAGACCGTGTCGTGCTGGACGGTGAACTGGTCGGCTACACGCCCGAAACAATCGGGGAGGGCCCGGCACAGCGAGAGCCACTCACCTTTCAGGAGCTCTCCCGGCGGATCAAACGCGAGTCGAGTATCGAGACGACAGCCCGGGAGCTGCCGGTCGTCGTCCACGTCTTCGACTGCCTGTACGCCGCCGGGTCACTGCTCGACAGCCCCCTCCGGCGACGGCGTGACCGTCTCGCGGCCGTCACCGAGGCTGTCACCGCCGAGCCTGCGGCGGGTGTCGCCGGTCTCGAACCCGCTCGGGCCGTCTCCGTTCCGGCAGACGACCCCGAGCCGGCGACCGCGCTGTACCAGGAGGCACTGGCGGCCGACCACGAGGGGGTCATGCTGAAAAACCCTGACGCGGCCTACCAGCCGGGACGCCGTGTCGGCCGACTCCTGAAGCACAAGCCCACGATGGAGCCACTCGACCTGGTGGTGACACGGGCGACGTACAGCGAGGGACGCCGGAGTCAGCTCCTCGGGCGGCTCTATCTGGGGTGTTACGACCCGGCGACCGACGACCTGCTCGAGGTCGGTCGTCTCTCGACGGGCTACACCGACGACGAACTGGCGGCGCTGACCGAGCAACTGGAGGCACAGACTGTCGCACAGAACGGCCGGACGGTCGAACTGGAGCCGTCTGTCGTACTCGAGGTCGAGTACGAGGCGCTCCAGGAGAGCACCGAGTACGACTCGGGGTACGCCCTCCGGTTCCCGCGGTACCTGCGCACCCGCGAGACACTCGCGCCGACGGACGCAGATACACTCGACCGGGTTGAGCGGCTGTACGCCTCGCAGTGAGACCGCCGGCGGCGTCAGCCTGATTGCGGTGGCGCCCCGACGAGGAGACGTGACGGTTCAGTACCGCGACGGGATCGATATCGTTCTCTCGGACGGGACGCGAGTGGTCTGTGACGCCGACGACCCCGACGGGGACGTGGCGGTGGTGAGCCACGCGCACGGTGACCACCTCCCCACCACCGACACGACGGCCGTCTGCTCGCCGTTGACCGCCGCTATCGGCACGACACGGATGGACGGGCGGCTGCAGGCCCGCTCTCACCCCCGAATCGACCTGCGGCCGGCCGGTCACGTCGCCGGCTCCCGGGCAGCCATCGTCGAGGACCCCGACGGGACCCGCTACTGCTACACCGGTGACGTCTCGACGCGCTCGCGTCTCTATCTCGACGGGTTCGACCCACCAGACGTCGACGTGCTGATTACCGAGGCCACCTACGGCGAGCCCGACTACGCGTTCCCGCCCCACGAGACGGTCGCCGCGGATATCGTCGACTGGCTCCGGGAGACAGATGCACCGGTGTTGTTGCTCGGCTACGCGTTCGGCCGTGCACAGAAGCTCCAACTGCTCGCCGACCGCGCCGACCGGGACCGCGTGCTGACGACCGACGGTGTCCAGCGTATAAACGAGCCGATCGAGGCGGCACTCGGGGTCGACTTTCCGGCGGAACCGTTCGACGGGACGGAGCTCCGGCCTGGTGACGCGCTCGTCATGCCGATGACGAGCGCCCGTCTCGACTGGATCGACCGTCTGGCACGCGAGGCCGACGCCCTCACCGCGGGGTTCTCCGGGTGGGCGGTCGACAGCTCGTTCCGGTTTCGCGGTGACTTCGACGTTACCTTTCCGCTCTCCGATCACTGTGACTTTACCGAGCTTCTCGCGCTGGTCGAGGCCGTCGACCCCGACCGGGTGTACACCCAGCACGGCGCCGCGTCGACCCTCGCGACGGAGCTAACCGCTCGCGGGTACGACGCGACCGCGCTCAAGCAGGGCCAGACCAGTCTCGCACAGTTCTGAGACCGGCCCGACGACCACACCCGACGCGAACGGACCACCTGCACAGCGGCCGCCCGCGGCCTTCGCCGGTCACCCGAGAGTCCGGGGCCGACCCCCCGCGAGACACCGGCCTCACTCCAAGTACTGAAATGTGTCCGGCCAGAATGGTGTCGTATGCAGCTCCTCTCATCGTCACCCGTACCGGAGCGTGCCCGCGACACGAAGGCGGCCGCCAACGAGTTTGCAGCCGAACACGTCCGACCGAACAGTGCCGAGTACGACGCCTCCGGCGAGTACCCACTCGAGATCGTCCAGGAAGCCCAGGCTGCGGGGCTGGCCGGGCGCTACGTTCCCGAGGCGTACGGCGGGGCGGGCTGGACGCTCGCAGACCGGCTCGCGGTCGTCGAGGAGTGGTTCCACGCCGACGGCGGCATCGGGCTCGCTCTCCAGCTAGTCGACTTCGGTGCAAAGGTCGTCACGATGACCGGTTCGCCGGAGCAGAAGTCCCGGTGGCTGCCTGCGGTGGCTGCCGGCGACGAGATAACCGGTCTGGCGGCAACAGAACCGTCCGGCGGCTCCGATCTCGCCGGAATGACGACGACCGCCCGACGCGAGGGTGACGAGTACGTCATCGACGGGGAGAAGTACTGGACGAGCAACGGTGTCGTCGCAGACTGGATTGTCGTCTACGCACAGACCGGCGAACCCGGCCACGACGGCTACTCGCTGTTCGTGGTCCCGACGGACACGGC
>Ga0207714_1001669_pt1 | contig 14189 bp, 14 predicted proteins | sample PonA232FremontCA_2_FD_187270 | JGI IMG/M metagenome (GOLD analysis project Ga0207714, IMG submission 187270) | Marine sediment microbial community from Fremont, CA, USA - Pond A23 Sediment 2 (SPAdes) | ecosystem: Environmental > Aquatic > Marine > Unclassified | place: USA: Fremont, California... | reverse complement strand
CGGCATCTTCCCCCAGTCGAACACGGAGTAGTCGTCGGTGAACTCGAACCAGCCCCGTCCGAGCCGGTCCCTCGTGGCCGGCTCCTCGATTCCGAAGTTCTTGACACTCGTCATTGGCTGTCCGTTGGCCGGCCGCCGTTAAGAGCGTTGCAGTTCCGAAAGACCAGCTTGAAACCGGTGACCCACGACACTCCAACTACCGATGGAACTGGTGGTCGCCGTCGTCGTCGTTGTCCTCACCACGGCAGCCCTGTGGGTCGGCAGTACCTGGCTCGAAGGGGCCAGCGAGCGACTCGCGACCTACTACGGACTCCCGCCGGTCGTCCAGGGCGGCATCATCGCCGCGGCGGGGTCGAGTTTCCCGGAACTGGCAAGCGTTGTCTTCTCGGCGCTCGCCGGGTCGTTCGGTCTCGGAGTCGGTGCGATCGTCGGCTCGGCGATTTTCAACGTGCTCGTGATCCCTGCACTCGCCGCACTCATCTCCGGTCGCCAACTCGACGCGACCCGGACGCTCGTCCACAAGGAGACGCTGTTTTACCTGCTCGCCGTGCTGGTTCTGTTTCTCACGTTCGCGCTCGCGCTCATCTACAACCCGGTCGGCGACTCACTCGACGCCTCACTGTCCGGACGGCTCACGCGCCCGCTCGTGGTGCTCCCGTTGCTCGTGTACGGCCTCTATCTGTTCTTGCAGTTGCAGGATACGGCGGATTACACCCCTGCGGCCGACACGGAGCGGATCGAACCGCTCAAACAGTGGGGGTTGCTGCTCGCCGGACTGCTCGTCATCCTCGTCGCCGTCGAACGCCTCGTCGAGGCCGTCATCGTGATCGGCGACGCAGCCGGGACGCCCGATTTCCTCTGGGGGGTGGTGATCGTCGCGGCCGCGACGAGTCTCCCCGACACCCTCGTCAGCGTGCAGGCCGCGGGCAGCAACCAGGACGTCGCGAGCATCGCGAACGTCGTCGGATCGAACACCTTCGATCTGCTGGTTGTCATCCCGGTCGGTGTCCTGCTGACCGGCACGGCGACGGTCGATTTCTCGCTCACTGCGCCGATGATGGGCTGTCTCGTCGCCGCGACGGTGCTGCTTTTCGTGACGCTGCGGACCCAACTCGCGCTGACACAGCGGGAAGCGTACGTCCTGCTCGGGGCCTACGCCGTCTTCGTCGGCTGGGTCTCGGCCGAGGCACTCGCGGTCGTCAACCTGCTCCCGAACTGATCGGACGGGCGCGTCGACTACCGGGTGTCTTTTTGCGCAACCAGCCCAAGAGGGGGTATGAACGTACTCGTTACCGGCGGCAGTGGCTTCGTCGGACGGCACCTCTGTCGCGAACTCGTCGACCGCGGCCACAGTGTGACCGCACTCGCCAGGGATCCCGACCCGGACGTGCTCCCGCCGGCGGTCGACACCGCCATGGGTGATGTCACCGCCTACGACTCGATCGAGGCCGCTTTCGAGGGTATGGACGCCGTCTACAACCTCGTCGCCCTCTCGCCGCTTTTCAAACCCTCGGGGGGTGACGAGATGCACGACCGGATCCACCGGGGCGGGACGGAAAACTGTGTGCGGGCCGCCGAAGCACACGACGTCGAGCGGTTCGTCCAGATGAGCGCTCTCGGTGCCGACCCGGACGGGGACACCCACTACATCCGCGCGAAAGGGCGTGCCGAAACGGTCGTCCGCGACTCCGCGCTCTCGTGGACGATCTTCCGGCCCTCGGTCGTCTTCGGCGACGGCGGCGAGTTCCTCTCGTTTACGCGCATGCTGACTCCACCCTTTCTCGCGCCGCTGCCCGGCGGCGGGAAGACCCGGTTCCAGCCGATCCACATCGACGACCTCGTCGGGATGCTCGCGGACACCATCGAGGACGACCGTCACGCCGGCGAAACATACGAGATCGGCGGCCCGGAGGTCCTTCGCCTCGCCGAGGTTGCGAAACTCACACGGACGGCCCGCGGACAGTCGGTCCGGATCGTCTCGCTCCCGATGGGCATAGCAAAGGCCGGCCTGGCGGTCGCGGACGCGATCCCGGGTGCGCCGATGGGGGCCGATCAGTACCGTTCACTCACATTTGACAACACGACTTCAGAAAATGATATCGACGCCTTCGACCGTGATCCTGCGGAACTGATCACTGTCGCGGAGTATCTCGACATCCCCTGACTCCACTGCCGGATCGGCCGACGCAACCGTTCTCCAGGTATATAAACGCACGTTTCCGAATACCGGAAACCGCCAGGCTGATTCTCAGTAACCTCAGCCGGGGGAAAACACTTATGTGCCTGATAGCATAGATTCGGCTAAAGTCAGATATGAAACTAGCGATGATCGGTTTCGGACAGGCGGGCGGGAAAATTGTCGACAAATTCATCGAGTACGACGAACGGACGGGGAGTGGCATCGTCCGGTCGGCGATCGCGGTCAACACCGCGAAGGCCGATCTGCTCGGACTCGATCACATTCCGGACGAGAACCGGGTTCTCATCGGCCAGGCACGGGTCAAAGGCCACGGCGTCGGGGCGGACAACGAACTCGGCGCCGAGATCGCCGAGGAGGATATCGACGAGGTACAGGGCGCGATCGACAATATCCCGGTCCACGAGATCGACGCCTTCCTGATCATCGCTGGACTCGGCGGGGGGACGGGCTCCGGCGGCTCCCCGGTGCTCGCGAAACATCTCAAACGGATCTACACAGAGCCGGTGTACGGGCTCGGGATCCTGCCGGGCGGCGACGAGGGTGGGATCTACACCCTGAACGCGGCCCGGTCGTTCCAGACGTTCGTCCGCGAGGTCGACAACCTCCTCGTGTTCGACAACGACGCCTGGCGGAAGACGGGCGAATCCGTCGAGGGGGGGTACGAACAGATCAACGACGAGATCGTCCGCCGGTTCGGCGTCCTGTTCGGCGCCGGTGAGGTCTCCGCGGGCGACAACGTCGCCGAGAGTGTCGTCGACTCCTCGGAGATCATCAACACGCTCTCGGGCGGTGGCGTCTCGACGGTCGGCTACGACGCCGAAGGGGTCGAACTGTCCGACTCGGGCGGCCTGCTCTCGCGGTTCAAAAGCGACGACGACGAGATCGAGTCCGCGAACACGACCAACCGGATCACGTCGCTGGTCCGGAAAGCCGCCCTCGGTCGGCTCACCCTCCCCTGTGAGATCGAGGGTGCAGAGCGCGCCCTGCTTGTCGTCTCCGGCCCGCCGGAACATCTCAACCGGAAGGGAATCGAGCGCGGGCGCAAGTGGCTCGAAGAGCAGACCGGGAGTATGGAGGTCCGCGGCGGCGATTACCCGATCAACGAGCCTAACGTGGCCGCATCCATCCTGCTTTCGGGTGTCCACAACGTTCCACGGATCAAGGAACTCCAGCAAGTGGCAATCGAAGCACAGGAAAACATCGACGAAATCCAGGAAGAGAGCGAAGAGAATTTAGAGACCCTTGTCGAAGATGATGAAGATGAGTTGGACCCACTCTTCTAAGGTACTGGCCGTGGGCGTGCTACTCGCCCTCGCGCTGGGCGCGGCCGGCACAGCAACAGCAGTAACGTTCGATGCAAGCAACGTTCCCGAGGATCTGGAGGTCGGGACACAGCCGGAAGTCTCCGTCACGATGGAGGACCCGTTCGAGAATCAGCCCGACACCTGGGAGATCCAGGCCTCTTCACAACTCGACAGTGCGACCGTCACGATCCGTGCCGAGACGGTCGGTGGTGACATCGACACCCAGAGCGGCGAGGGATCCGCGTCGATGACACTCTCGGCTGACGACGGGATCAACGAAGTCGTGATCGAAGCGACTGGGACCGTCCCCGAAATCTCCAACGACGCCTACAACTACCAGAACCCCGAAGAGGAGAACTTCGTCGCGTTGCAGGCCTCCGGAGAGGGGGTTCAGGAACAGTGGGAAGTCCACCGGTACACCGAAGATAGCCGCGAGGCCCGCCAGAAGATAGACGAGGCAGCCGAACTCGTCAGCAGCGAAAACAGCGATCTCCAGACCGCTATCTCCCTCTACGACAGCGGGGATGACTTCGGCCAGGCGACCTCGGTGGCCGAAGACATCATCAGCGGGGAAGAGAGCGAAGAGCAGACACAGACGCTGCTTCTCGGCGGTGCGGCGGTCGTCGTTCTGATCGCACTCGCCGGCGGTGGCTACTACGTCTACTCGCAACGCAAAAAGAACACCAACAAACTCCAGTAGGGAATGCGCGTCCTCGTCCCGTTCGACTCGCGCGATCCGAACACCCGGCTCTCCCCGGTTCTCGACGTCGACGAGCGACGCGAGTTCGCGACGGTCATGCGCGAACACGTTGTCACGACCGTCCGCGGTGCGGGCCACGAGCCGGAACTGCTCGTGACGGAGTCGGTCGAAGCCGACTGTCCGGTCCGCGTCGACGACCGACCCCTCTCGGTCGCCGTCAACGACCTGCTCGCGGCGGCCTCCGGGCCGGTCGCCGTCGTGATGGCCGACCTCGCGCTCGCGACGGCCGACGCCCTCGGGACGCTGTTCGAACCGGCAGCTGATCTCGTGCTCGCGCCCGGCCTCGGCGGCGGGACGAACGCGCTCGTCGCCCGCCACCGCGACTTTCGGGTCGACTACCACGGCGACTCCTACCGAACCCACCGCCGCGAGGCCGAGCAGTGTGCCGGCTCGGTCGAGACGGTCGACTCCTTCCGGCTCGCCGTCGATATCGACGAACCAGACGACCTCCGCGAACTGTTACTCCACGGCCACGGGGACGCCCCGTCGTGGCTCCGGGCGGCGGGGTTCGAACTCGAGACGACTGCCGGGCGATGTGTCGTCGTACGTGACTGATCCCGAGCAAACTTTTTAATATGAGCGCGTCTATTTTGGGACGCACGGACCGACCCGTGCGTGGGTACGCACGTTGCGCACCCGCTCGTGCCAGGCTCCACCGCTCTTGGCGCAGGGACCAGCCTTGCTCCCATGGCTGGTTCCGTTTCGTGACTGCTTTGTGGTTTGCTCCCCGAGGGACGGCTGTGCACTCCGAGATTCCGCTGTCTGTCGACCGTTCGGCGGTCGAGCGGCTGCTCTCCGTCGGGCCGGCCGACGTCAGCCCGGCGGCTGAACTCTCCTTCTGCCGGAACGTGTTCGTCCCGCTGACGACCGCCTGCCGGTACACCTGCACGTACTGCACGTACTTCGATCCGCCGGGCGAGGCGTCGCTCCTGTCGCCCGAGGAGGTCCGTGAGATCGTTCGGCAGGGGGCAGACGCGGGCTGTACGGAGGCGCTTTTCACCTTCGGCGACGATCCGGACGACCGGTATACGGCGATCTACGAACAACTCGGGGAACTGGGCCACGAGTCGATCCACAGCTACCTGCGGGAGGTCTGTGAGATCGCCCTCGACGAAGGGCTTCTCCCCCACGCCAACCCGGGCGACCAGCGCCGCGAGCAGCTGGAACTCGTCGCCGACGTCAACGCGAGCATGGGGGTCATGCTCGAAACGACCGCCGACGTCGCCGCCCACAGCGGCCCCCGGATCAAGACGCCGGCCCAGCGCATCGGGACGATCCGGACCGCGGGCGAACTCGGCGTCCCGTTCACGACGGGCATCCTCGTCGGCATCGGGGAACAGTGGGAGGACCGCGCGGAGAGTCTGCTCGCGATCCGGCGTCTCCACGAGGAGTACGGTCACATCCAGGAGGTGATCGTCCAGCCGGTGGTCGAAAACGAGCGGTGGCGGGGTGGTGAGCCGTCGCTCGACACGCTCCGGCGGACAGTCGCGATGGCCCGCGAGGCCCTGCCATCCGAGGTTTCCCTGCAGGTGCCGCCGAATCTCGCGCCCGCCGGCGAAGTCGTCGACTGCGGGATCGACGATCTGGGCGGTGTCTCCCCCGTGACGGCCGACCACATCAACCCCGACTACGCCTGGCCCGCGCTGGAACGACTCCAGGAGATCGCCGACAGCGCGGGTGTGCCACTGCAGGAGCGACTGCCGGTGTACGAGCGGTATCTCCCGCCTGATATCCGGTCCCGGGAGTTCGACGGCGAGCCCGCAGCGGGGCCAGCGAGCGGTGAGCGGTGGATCTCCGGGCGTATCCGGGACGAACTCGAAGCCGATACTGCGGCCGGCGAGCGGTACCGCGCGGTGATCGACAACAGCGCGTCGATCCCGACCGGTCAGTGACACAGGCGGTGGACTCGACGATCAGCCCGACCGCCGGTCAGAGGCGTTCTTTTTTTATCTCGCCGTCAGTACTGCGTTGTACCTGTGCCGTACTGCACCAACTGCGGCGAGGAGATAACTGGAGATCAGCGGTACTGCAGCTACTGCGGTGAGCCGATGGACGGCGGCCGGGAAAAGCGAGCGGGGACGACCAGACCCGACAGCGCGTCGGCCGAGTCGACCAGTTGCTCTCGCTCGTGGCCATTTTCTTCGTCTACGCTACTGCGGTTGTGATCGGGCTGGCTCTTTTCGTCCTGCCCGGGATTTAGTGGCGGTCGCGAGAGTAGCTCCGCATTGGACACATTTTAAATCATAGTCCGTGATAGTATTGCTGTATATGGCCGAAAACGAGAATCTCGTCACCGCCGTCAAACTCCTGGCCGTGTTCCTCGTCGCGCTCGCCGTAATCAACGCCTTCAACCACCTGTTCGGCAGGCTCACAGCCGGCGAGTTCGCGTGGGACCTGCCCGGCACACTCTCCGTACTGGTTCTCGGTGCGTTGGTCGTCGCGCTCGTCTTGCAGCTTTTCAAAACGGGGTCGTGATTCGTCCCGTTCGGAGCCACTCGGACATCCCACGGCGTCACCACTCACTGGCGTTCGTGGCTCCTTGGAAAATGCCCGGGGAGGGCTCCGAACCACGGAAAGACTCGCTTCGCTCGCCTTTCCTGCCGCACGCTCGCGTTGCTCGCGTGCAACCTACGGGTTCGTCGCCTCCGTATGGGCATATCAGACTCATCGCTCAAGATGTTCGCTTTTCGTCAGAATATGCCCGGGGAGGGCTCCGAACCCTCGATCTCCGCATGTCCCAGGTCCGAGGGGATCCTCGGGGGGAACGTGCCGGAGTGTGCCGCGGTTCCGTGGTACCCTATGAGTGCGGCGCTATGTCCAGCTAAGCCACCCGGGCGCATCCTGTGGTAGTGCGGTCGGTGTCTTTAACATTCTCATTCGGTCCCGTCGTCTGGGTTGTCACCACTCTACGCCAGCGCGAGTGTCAGCCCCACCACGACCGCGAACCCGACCAGCAGCACGGCGAACCCGGTCGCCACCTGTCCGCTCGTGTACGCACTCTGTGGGGCGGTGCTCCGGTGGGGCGGTTCCCGCGCCGGCGGTGTCGGCTCGGCGGGATCGTACTCGACATCGGAGTTCTCGTTGTCCATATCCGACTCTCGAACGTCGAGCTACTTCGGTGTACCGGACGCTTTTCTCTCGATTCAGACGTTCGGACGGCTTTTCGAACGATTCCCGAACCCTCGTCCGATACTGCCTGATAGTGTTTGTTGCGGTAATTTTCGTGCCCACGTCAGGAATATCGGTGTGTCACGCCGTGTAACCGATGTCTTGTCACACCACAGCGGTACAGACTCGCAATAAACACTACGAGAAGTCACACAGCTTTTGAGAGCCGCCGGCGTACGTGGACGTAGTAAATGACGCTCACGAAACGGATCATCCCCTGTATCGACGTCGATGTCGACGACGACGGAACGGCCGCGGTGTACACGGGTGTCAACTTCGAGGACCTGAAATACACCGGTGACCCCGTGGAGATGGCAAAGCGGTACAACGAGGCCGGCGCCGACGAGTTCGTCTTCCTGGATATCACCGCCTCCGCCGAGGGCCGGGAGACGATGCTCGACACCGTCCGGTCGGTCGCTGACGAGGTGTTCATCCCGCTGACGGTCGGCGGCGGCATCCGCACGAAAGCCGACGTCAAGGAGACGCTCCGGGCCGGCGCGGACAAGGTGTCGATCAACACGGGCGCGCTGAACCGCCCCGAACTGATCGGCGAGGGCGCGACAGCCTTCGGCAGCCAGTGTATCGTCATCTCGGTCGACGCACGACGCCGGTTCGACGACGAGGGCGAGTACTACGCCGAGGTCGACGGCGAGTCCTGCTGGTTCGAGTGCACCGTCAAAGGTGGCCGCGAGGGCACCGGCACGGACGCCGTCGAGTGGGCCGCCGAGGCCGAGGAGCGCGGATCGGGCGAACTGTTCATCAACTCGATCGACGCCGACGGCACCAAGGACGGCTACGACATCCCGCTGATGAAGGCCGTCTGTGACACCGTGTCGACGCCGGTCATCGCCTCGTCGGGCTGTGGCGGCCCGGAAGACGCCTACGAGGTGTTCACCGAAGCGAACGCCGACGCCGCACTCGCCGCGTCGATTTTTCACTTCGGCGAGTACTCTATCGAGGAGACGAAACAGTATCTCGACGAACGCGGGATTCCGGTCCGGCTGTAACAGCCGACAGCTGATGAGCGGCTCCCCGGCATAATCGTTTAACAATCCCGCAGACAGCTGATACTGATTATTGCGGTAATTTTCAGCACGACAGCGAAAACGAGGCTCTCTCCAAGAGTCTCGACACTCGGCGGGAAAGACCCGCAATAATCAGTATGAGCCCGTCTCCCCTACTTTTCGGGGTGTGTCGGGGCGTCGAACCCGCCGCGGACGAGCGGCTTCGCGATGTGTCGGCGGGCAACCGGCGGCACCTCGTACCACCCCTCCTCGATCTCCCGCTCGATTGGCTGCTCGACCTTTCGGTCCGCCACCGTCTCACACTCCCGGCACCGGTAGCCGGCCGACCGGCCGGCGGACTCCATCGACCGGCCGCAGTCGGGACAGTCCGGGGTCACCAGTTCGGTCTCCCGGAGCGAACGCACGGCGAATTTCTCCAGTTTGAGCGTCCCGTCCGTGACCTCGCCACAGACCGTGATCCGATCGCCGGCGCGGAGCGCCCGAATCCGGTCCCGGAACCGCTTCGTGGGCTCGAACGCCGCGACCCCCAGCTGTTCGTCGGCCGCACCGATCGTGAGAAAGACGTGGCCACCCTCCCGCGTCGCCGGTGGCTCGGTCACGGTCCCAGTCAGTCGGTAGGAGCGTCCCTCCCGGACCGTGTCGACGGTGCCCGACCGGAGATGCGCGTCGGTCCCCTGGTTCGTGACGAACAGCTGGCGGCGTTCGACCGGTTCGCTCTCGATCATCGCCGCGATCTCCCGGACAGCGTCGGGATCGTCGCCGCGGATGCCGTGGAGGATCGGACAGGGTGTCCGGGGGACACAGACAGCAACGCCTTCCTCGCGGTCGACCGTATCCCACACCGTCGGGTAGCCGGCGTCCGCGGCCGAGAACACCGAGTCGTCGTCGACCGTCCGGTCGGTCCCCCAGCGGTCGCGCTCCCGGTAGGAGATACACTCGTAGGTCCACTCCTCGAGTGCTCGCCACGCGCCGACGGCCGCGAGCGCGCCGACGAGGCCGCGGCCGTTCCCCCGCGTCGTCCCCTCGTAGCCGAGTTGTTCGCGGAGCCTGCGGGCAGCCGAGCGGTCGTGGTGGTCCCGGACGGCGTCGCGGGCGAACGTCGCCACTTTTTTCCGGACGGCAGCCGGGTCGCAGTCGGCCACGACCGCGCCGGGGTTGGTCCGGTCGTCGTCGGTCGCGGCCATCTCCAGCAGCTCGTCCGCGAGCCTGTATGCCCTCCCGGGGTCGAGATCGCAGTGGATCGCCAGCGCCGCGTTCCCCCGTGTTTTGTGTTCGACTGCGGGGTTGAGCCGGACGAGCAGCAGTCGCTCGACGACGCCGCCGGCCGCCTCGACGCGCTCGGCGAGTCTGCTGGCCACGTAGGTCGTACACATCCCCAGCTCCCGCGAGTCAGTGTCGTCGAGTCCGATGACGGTCACGGCCTGGGCTAGCCACGACACTCACAAACAGTTTTCGAGAGCCCGGGCGGTGTTGGGATCCCGACACGTATCCTGTGTGATTGCCTACAGATGGGGTGAATCGCCCGATATAGGCCGTGTGAGCGCCACAAATGATATATAGGACGACACGCATATCTCACAATGTTAACAGTCATGTCCCGGTCAGCACTGGTCGGAAACGTCACGGCGATGCTCGAGGATGCTGGCTTCGTGGTCAGCGACCGCTGTGCGATCCGGCCCAAAAGTTTCGATATCGCAGCACGCCGGGGCGAAGATGTGCTGTTGGTCAAGATTCTCGGGAACATCGACGCCTTCGACGCCCGGACCGGCGCGGAGATGCGCCGGCTCGGAACCTATCTGAACGCTACACCGGTCGTCATCGGTCTCCGGACGCGGGATCAGGAACTCGACCCCGGCGTCGTCTACTTCCGGAACGGCGTCCCGGTGCTCTCGCCAGACACCGCGCTGGAACTGTTCGTCGAAGGGGTGCCACCACTGATCTACGCTGCTCCCGGCGGCCTCTACGTCAACATCGACAGTGAGGTGTTACAGGACGCCCGCGAGCAGAAAGACTGGTCGCTGGGCCGTCTCGCAAAGGAGCTCGGTGTCTCGCGACGGACCGTCTCGAAGTACGAAGACGGGATGGACGCGAGTGTCGAGGTCGCAGCGGAGCTGGAGGAGCTGTTCGACGCGCCGCTCACGTCGCCGGTGTCAGTGCTCGAAGACGGCGGCGACTCGGTCCGCGATGCCGACGATCCGCCCGAGGGGCCCGACGTGGATCCCGACGACGAGGCGATCGTCACGGTGCTCACCCGTGTCGGCTACGAGGTCCATCCCACCGAACGAGCCCCGTTCAAAACCGTCAGCGAGGACGAAGGCCAGGAAGAACAGGTCCTCACCGGTCACTCGGAGTTCACAAAGACCGCGGAGAAACGCGCGCGGATCATGTCCTCGGTCGGTGAAGTGACGCGGACCCACTCCGTGTACGTCGTCGAACGCGCACCCCGGGAATCGGTCGACGGGACGGCACTGATCGAACAGGACGAGATGGAGAAGATCGAAGACCGCTCCGAGTTGCGCAACCTCATCGCCGACCGCACCGGCATCGAGGAGATGGCCTGATCACGCCAGCAGGTCGTCAACAACTGGGTAAACGACGGCACACTCCGTGAACACGACGGGGGATAGCATGGAACGACTGATCGTTCAGGGCCCGGACAGTAGCCCAGACGCTTTTTACGTTGGACTGCCTCTATCCAGGCGAACATGGGGACTGCGAACCGGGCTCTCGCGACAGTGCTCCTGGTTGCTTTCGGCCTTCCGCTGGTCTTCAGACCGCTGTCGAACCCTGTGTTTCTCGACCGCTTCGGAGACGGGGCGGCCGGCCTGGGGAGCCTCACTCTGGTAGTTCTCGGCGGTGGGGCTGTTCTTTTCGTCCTCGTCAGGCTCGGTTCGCTCCAGCACGAGGACGTGAGCGACTCCGACCGGACGCCGCCGGAAGCCGAGTGGAACACAGCCCCGGAGGCGACGGTTTCCTGGGACCGCGTGGCCGACGAACCCCACGACAGCGACCCGGCAGGTGACCAGCGCGACGACACGGGCGGGGAGTCCGGAGCCACGGCGCCGGCGTTTCTCGGCGGCCAGGGCGGCGCACGCGAGAAGGGGTTCGAGATCGAAACCCGCCAGCCGGACGCCAGCCTGCGCGATCACCTCGACCATCTCAGGGCCGAACTCGACGATCCGGACAGCCGGCGGGAACTCGACAGACTCGAAGAAGTCGTCGCGGAGACCGAGGACGGGACAGAACTCCCATCGCGGTGTCCCGAACAGCACTGCGACGCCGCCTGGAGCGAGCGCGGCATCGTCGGCGCACGGACCGGCCGGTACGAACGTCTCGACGACGACCGGGTTCTCTGCCTGGAGTGTGAGACGGTCCACACGATCGACTGATCCTCGGCAGTCCGTCCATATGACACTTCAATCCCCCTGCGTAGCCTGGGTGAGTAGCCATGGACGCTCGGTGCGTGAGTACTGTATGGATCGAGACGGGACCTGCCAGGGTGAAACGGAAGTGAAAAACGTCACAGACGGCGGTAAACACCGGCTCGCGGAGGTCTGCACAGAGTGCAACGAAACGGTCCGGTATCTCTAGACGGTGGTTTCTGTCGCTGCGACAGTCACCTCCGGGACTGCGGTCAGCACCCGACGGTAGCGACGGCTGGCGCACTACAGTCGGCGCTGTGGGTGCACGCTCGCTGGCCGCCGACAGAAACGCCTATGTGCACCGCTCCCTGTCTCCCGATGTGACTCACAGCGCGGACACCGGGACGGAGATCGCCGTTTCCGACGTGCTTCCTTCCTTCAGCGAGGCGTTCCCGTTCGAGCGGTTCAACCGCATGCAGTCGGAGACACTCCCTGCCTTGCTCGACTCCAGGGAGAACGTCGTGGTCAGCGCCCCGACGGCGAGTGGCAAAACCGCCGTCGCGGAGGTCGCGATCTGTCGGACCCTCCAGGATGGGGGGACGGCGCTGTTTCTCGCCCCGTTGCGCGCGCTGACAAACGAGAAAGAACGCGAGTGGGGCCGCTTCGAGGAACTCGGTTACTCGGTGTACGTCGTCACCGGTGAGCGGGATCTGAACCCGCGCCGGGCCGAACGGGCCGACATCCTGGTGATGACACCGGAGAAGGCGGATTCGGCCACGCGGAAACACGACTCCCGGCGGTACGCCTTCGTGACCGACATCGACTGCTGTATCATCGACGAGGTCCACCTGCTCGACTCAAAACAGCGCGGGAGCGTCCTCGAAGTGACCATCTCGCGGCTCCGCCGGCTCTGTGACCCCCGGGTGATCGCTCTCTCGGCGACGATGCCGAACACCGATGACGTGGCCGCCTGGCTCGACGCACCCCCGGAGACGACCTTCTCGTTCGGCGACGAGTACCGCCCCGTGCCGCTGGAGGCGGACGTCGCGACCTACACCCACGGCGAGAACGCCTTCGCGGATAAGTACCGCCGGCTGTACCGGGCGCTCGACCTGGCCGAGGAACACATCCGCGAGGAGGGCCAGGCGCTCGTCTTCGTCGCATCGCGCCAGGACACCGTCCAGGCCGCGAAGAAATCCCGCGACGAACTCGCCCAGCGGGACGTCCCGATGGGGGCACGCGGCGACTACGATTTCCACACCGCGACCGACGAACTCGAAGACGACACGCTCCGCCAGTCCGTCCTCGACGGCGTCGGCTTCCACCACGCCGGACTTTCGCGGGCGGACAAGAACCGCGTCGAGCGCTGGTTCCGCGAGGGACAAATCCAGTTGCTGTTTTCGACGTCGACACTCGCGTGGGGTGTCAACCTGCCGGCGCGGTGTGTCGTGATCCGGGACACGAAACACCACGACCCACTCGAGGGGGAAGTCGACATGAGCCCACTCGACATCCTCCAGATGCTCGGGCGGGCGGGCCGGCCGGGGTACGACGACCGGGGGTACGCCTGGATCGTCTGTGACGGTGATTCGGTCGGTCAGTTCCGACGGCTCCTGAGCGACGGCAAGACGATCGAATCCAGGCTGGCCGACCGGACCGCTTCCGACGCTGGGGGCCCGCCGGCAACCGATCTGGCGGTCCATCTCAACGCCGAGATCGCGCTCGGCACGGTCCGGGACGTCGGCGACGCGATGGACTGGCTGGAGACGACGTTTTACTACGTGCGGGCCCAGCGTGGCGGCTCGTACGCCGCCGGTGACGAACTCCGCAGCCGTGTCAGTGACACCCTCGAGTGGCTCGTCGACCGGGAGTTCGTCGCGATGGACGGGCTCGCGGTCGAACCGACGCCGCTGGGGCGGCTCACCTCGAAGTTCTACCTCGAACTGACGACCGCCCGCCACTTTGCGGATCTCGCGGACCGGGACTCTTTCGAGCGGATGGACGTCCTGCGGGTGATCGCCACTGCGACCGAGTTCGACAGTGTCAGCGCACGCTCCGACGAGGAAAACGCAATCGACGCCGTGGTGGGTACCGGGACCGAGGGGCTCGATCCCGGCCGGCGAAAGGTGCTCGCGATCCTCAAAGCGGGAATGAGCAACACGACACCATCCGCCCTCCGGAGCGACGCCTGGATCATCCGCCAGAACGCGCTCCGACTGCTCGCCGCGTTACGGGCCGTTCTCGACCGCTTCGGAACCGCGACGCAGGCGAATCTCGTCTGCCGGATCGAGGCCCGCGTCGAGACGGGTGTCAGCGACGACGCGGTCGGGCTGACTGCGATCGATGGCGTCGGTGCGACACGCGCGAGGA